>ULTX01035475.1_pt1 | contig 35273 bp, 31 predicted proteins | sample 1958041 | NCBI WGS metagenome assembly ULTX01 (sample SAMEA4835747, study PRJEB28245) | human gut metagenome | biome: gut microbiome; material: fecal sample | place: Denmark | collected 2008
GGGAGCCATCATTGTCTCTCACGCAGTGTGGGATGTGGCGGTGTTTATTTGGTTCCCGATTTGAGATTTGAGATTTGAGTTTTTGAGTTTTTGAGTTTTTAAGTTTTTGAGTTTGTGAGTTTTGGGTTGTTATGGGTGACGGATTGCGGGTACTGCCATAAAGTGCCGCCTGAAACGGTTCGCAGCAAACGTCTTGTCAACTCGTCAACTTGTTACTCGTCAACTGCAAGTTTTGCACTTGCAAAACTTTAGTAAACGAATTATTAAACCTATAAGTATATATGACTTACGATTTCGATGAACTGATCGACCGTCGCCACACCGACTCCGTCAAGTGGGACGGCATGAAGAATGTATGGGGACGCGACGACCTCACGGCCATGTGGGTAGCCGATATGGACTTCCGCACGCCTCCCTTTGTTATGAACGCCTTGCGCCAACGCCTCGAACACGAAGTACTGGGCTATGCCATGCCCTGCGAAGGTTGGGACACCACCATTTGCCATTGGCTTCAAAAACGTCACCAGTGGGAAATCCGTCCCGACTGGCTCACCTTCGTTCCGGGCATTGTTCGCGGACAGGCCTTTGCTTTGCTCTGCTTCACCAATCCCGGCGACCGTGTGCTGGTGATGACTCCCGTTTATCACCCCTTCTTCCTCGTGACCGAACGCCTGAAGCGTGAAGCCGTCCGTTCTCCCCTCGACCTGCGCGACGGCCACTATCACATCAACTTCGACCGCCTTCGTCACGACCTCCAAGGCTGTAAAGCCCTTGTCCTGTGCAATCCCCACAACCCCGGCGGACGTGTCTGGACCGTCGAAGAACTGCGTCGCATAGCCGACCTTTGTCAGGAGAGCGGTACCCTTGTCATTTCCGACGAGATCCATGCCGACCTCACCCTGCCGCCATACAAGCACCATCCTTTTGCTACGGTCAGTCAGGCTGCTGCTTCCAACTCCATCACCTTCATGGCGCCCAGCAAGACGTTCAACATGCCGGGCGTGCAAAGCTCCTTTGCCATTGTGCCCGACGATACCCTTCGTGCCCGTTTCCAGCAGTTCATGGAAGCCGGTGAGTTCAGCGAAGGCCATCTCTTTGCCTATATCGGCTGCAAGGCTGCCCTCGAGCACGGTGAGGAGTGGCTCGAACAGCTGCTTGCCTACATTCAGGGCAACATCGACTTCACCGAGGACTACCTGCGCCGGCACATTCCTTCCATCAGCATGATACGCCCGCAAGCCTCCTTCCTGATCTTCCTCGACTGTCGCGGATTAGGTCTTGACCAGGAAGCTCTCGAACGTCTCTTTGCCGACAAGGCCCGCCTGGCACTCAACACCGGCACCACCTTTGGCGAACCCGGCCGTGGCTTCATGCGTCTTAACATAGGCTGCCCCCGTGCCGCATTAAAGCAGGCACTCGATCAGCTGGCCGAGGCGGTGAATGGAGAATGATTAATGGTTAATGGTTAATGATTAATGGATAATGGAGAATGGATAATTGAGAATGGAGAGTTGAGAGTTAAGTGTTTAGAGTTGAGCGTTAAGTGTTTAGAGTAGTCTATGTATTGGCTCTAACTTCTTTAACTTCTTAACTTCTTAACTTCTCTAACTTCTCTAACTTCTCTAACTTCTTAACTCCTTAACTTCTTAACTTCTATTCAAAAACACAGACATTATGGAAGAATTTTCATTGCTCATGCCCTTGTTGCTGGCCATTGGCGGACTCTTTATCGGTGCCTTGCTGAAGTCATTGCTGCGCCGCACACGTGTCCCCTATACGGTGGCCCTGTTCGCAGTCGGTCTGCTGGTCGGTCTGGCCGACCGTTACGGACTGTTCCATGCCATTCCGCGTCTCGAAGACGCACTGACAGGAGTAGCCAACATCAATCCCGACTTCATCCTCTACATTTTCCTGCCCGTGCTGATCTTCGATGCAGCCTACGAGCTGAATCTGCACATCTTCCGCAAAACACTGGCCAATGCCACCCTGCTTGCCGCGCCGGGCTTGGTCATCTGCATGCTACTCACCGCCCTGTTGCTCATTGTCATCCGTTACACCATACCCGGTTTCGAACAGTGGACGTGGGCCTTTGCCCTCATGTTCGGTGCCCTCATCAGTGCCACCGACCCCGTAGCCGTCGTCGCCTTGCTCCACGAGCTGAAGACCAGTAAACGCTTTTCCACCCTTGTCGATGCCGAATCTCTGCTCAACGACGGCACCGGCATCGTCTGCTTCATGCTCTTCTTCGGTGTCTATACGGCAGCCGGTCAGAGCGAACTGTCCCCCGTCCTGCAGTTCATTCAGGTTGTGGCAGGCGGAGTCCTGCTGGGCTTCATGGCCGCCCGCATCGTCATCTGGTTCATCACCCGCATCAATACCGAAGCACTCATCCAGAACAGTGTCATCATCCTGTCCGCCTACCTCGTCTTCATCCTTTCGCAGTACTACTTGGGACTGTCGGGCGTCATCGCCTTGGTCGCCTTCGGCCTCACCATCGCCTACGTCGGTAAGCCCCGCCTCAAGCCTCAGGTCAACGAGTTCATGGAGAACTTCTGGGACCTCCTTACCTACATGGCCAATACCTTGGTGTTCATCATCGTAGGAGTTGTCATCGCCGTAAAGGTAGATTTCACCTGGGCTCACTTCGCCGTCCTGCTGCTCCTCTACGTCGGTCTGAACCTCATCCGTTTCGTCATGATCATGCTGCTCTATCCGCTGATGAAGCGTCTGGGCTACGGACTCAGCAAGCGCGAGTCCGTCATCCTGACCTGGGGCGGTCTGCGTGGAGCCTTGGGACTGACGCTGGCCCTGATGGTATCCTATACCCCTGCCATCCCCGAAGCCATCCGCAGTCAGGTGCTGTTCTTCACCGCCGGCATCGTAACCCTTACCCTTTGCATCAATGCCACCACCACCCGCTGGTTGCTCGGCAAGTTAGGGCTGACACACGTACCTTCCGCCCGTCTTCTGATGGATCGCCGTGTGCAGGAGCGCATCCGCGAGAGTGCCGAGAAATACTTCGAACGCCTGAAAGCCCGCGAAGCCCTGGCCGGTGCCAACTGGAAGAAAGTAGCCGGTTACATGGCACCTGCGCCCGAATCCACCCGCATGGAGGCTACCCGCACCAAGGACATGCTGGCCGAACTCCGTCTTCGCATACTCGACCGTGAGAAAGCCTTCAGCCGTCAGATCTACGAAGAAGGCATCATCTCGCAGACCGCTTTCCGCCGTCTGATGAACTCACTCGACGAGCTCTACGACCACGACGGCTCCTATCCGCTCGATGTCCGTCCCTCCATCTTTGCCTTCTGCCGTCGCACCGGAGTCCTCTACCGCATGCAGAAGCTTCCGTACTTCAGCCGCTGGACAGGTTTCTACTTCCGCGAGCGCATCATGGTCATCTACGACCTTGGCCGTGGCTTCATCATCCTTCAGCGCGAAGACCTCAAGCTCCTCGACGACCTGGCCTCCTCCGGCGTTGTGCAGCCCGGCCAGACTGCCCTTCTGCAGACCCTTCGTCACGAAGTCGAGCACAACATCGAAAGCATGAACCGCGTCATCAGCCGCCTGTCTGCCGACTTCCCCAAGGCCTACAACCACGCCCTGACGCAGAAAGCCATCCGTATGGTGCTCAGCAGCGAGCGTCGTACCATCCGCCAGATGCAGTCCGACGGTGTCCTGTCCGACAAAGATGCCGCTCCCTATCTCGCCCGTCTCGACGAACGCAGCGACGAAGTCAACTCCTTCACCCACACCATCCCGGCCTCCATCCTCCGCTGGTTCTTCCAGCGTCGCAGGCAGAAGTCCTGACAGGGTAAGGACGTACCGATACAAAAAATGCCCGAAACAGGCCGAAGACGTGTGTCAGAACACATCTCCCGTCCGTTTCGGGCATTATGTAATAATTAAAAATTAAGAATGAAGAATTAAGAATGAAGAATGAAAGAATGAGGACTATTCCTTGGCGTTCGAATAAAAGGGGTTTTGAGCGAAGCTAATTTGCTACAGTAGAGACGCAAAATTTTGCGTCTCTACATGCGTACCGTGATGCTACAAATTGCGCGAATCATCACGGATTAACATATTCGCATGATCCGTGCTCTCATCCCTCAACCCTCATCTCTCATCTCTCATCCCTCAACCCTCATCCCTCAACCCTCAACTCTAAACCCTCAACTCTCATCTTTCCACCTTTCCTCATCAGTTCGTACCACCATTGTGCTGACGGTTGTAAGATGTAGCATTGATGCTCACCTTGCCATAGCTCTTACCCGATACCGTAACCGAACCGTTGCTGATCGAAGTCGTTGTTACAGCCTGCTTCCCGCTCAGTGTCAGGGCAGTACCGATGGGCAGAGTTACGTTGATGGCATAAGAACCGTTCACCGTCTTCACTGTCGAACCCGAAATCTGCTGACCCAGAATTTCAGCCAGGTAAGCACCCATCAAGTTGTCGCCGTATGCACTGATTTCCGAACCCTGCTTGTAGGTATAAGTAGCTGTACCTACCGTCATTTCGCTGGCGCCATACAGGTTGTCATACTCGGCCTGAGCGAAGCTGATAGCCTCTGTCGAAGTCGTCTCGTTCATGGTAGCGTTGATAAACAGCGAGTAAGTCGTAAAGGCATCCACTGTGAAGACCACCTTTCCGTCCTCTACCTTGGCAGCAGCATCTGCCCAGCTACCGTTAGCATACTTCATGGCCTTGATCTGTTCAGCCACCTCGTTGTTCAGGTTGAAAGTCAGCTCAATCGGCTCCTTCAGCACAGCGTCCGGGTTGCTGCATGCAATGTTGATACCCATCAGCATGAAGTCCTTCGTCGTTGCAGCTTTCGTTGTCACGAAGTCCGTGCTATACACCGGTGTTACGATGATTTCAGCACCTTCCTCTACAGCAGCTGCCGGGATGTTGGTCACTGTCGTCACCTGAGCCTCTTCGTTGTTCTCCAGCGTTTCCGTTACCACTTCCACGGTCGTGCTTTCCGTCTGGCTTACGCTCACCGTAGTAGCCTCGTTCGTCAGTCTGGTGCTCCACACACCGGTTTCACCTTTGGCCACTGTCACGCTACCAGTCGTGGTCTGCTTGCCGTTAGCGCTTGCTTCCATGGTATATGTACCGTTCTGCAAGCCTTCCAGCTTATACTCACCGTTAGCGTCTGTCGTAGCAGTCTGCGTGTTGCTGCCCATCTTGGCAGTCACCTTGGCACCGGCAATCGGCTGTCCACTTCTTGTAGTCACCATACCGCTTATGTTAGCTTCGGCCAGCTCTACAGTCGGCGGAGTCACATTGCTGTAATCCGGATCATCATCACTGCACGATGCGGCACCGAATGTCAGTGTCAAACCCAGGAGTGTCATCACTCCAAAATTCATAAACTTTTTCATGTTGTTTGGTTTTAAAAAATTAGTAAATAAACAGTTAATTGTATTTATATATTGAGATGTATATTTCTAAGTTTTGCAAGTTGATTAATGGAGAATGGAAAATTGATAATGGAGAATGATTAATGATTAATGGTTAATGATTAATGGTTTTTCAGGCACGGATTACACGGAAAAACATGGATTTTTAATCTGCGATAATCTGCGTAATCTGTGTTGAATAAAGGTTGAAGGTTTAGCGTTGAGGGTTTAGTGTTGAGCGTTGAGGGTTTAGATTAGTCTATGTATTGGCTTTAACTTCTCTAACTTCTCTAACTTCCTTAACTCCTTAACTTCTTAACTCCTTAACTTCTTAACTCTTCATTCTTCATTTTTATTTCCTTACATCAACTGTATCTGAAAGCAGATGCCTCCCGAGAAATACTTCCCGTTCAGCAGCGATGCCTGCAGGAACAGATACTTCCACAGCTTACAGTCCACCGCCGCATTCACCTCGTTACCCGTATATTCTGCTATGGCACGCCAGTTCCTGGCAAATGCCGGCCGGTACGTGATGCCTCCCGCCACTCCTTTCCATTTCCGGTTGGGAGTCGTGTCGCGGAAGTAGCGGTAAGCCAGATGCACCCCTAACTCATGTCCGTGCGTCACGAAGTGCTTGCTGGCCGTCACGTAGTAGTTCTGAAAGTACGTCAGGTTTCCTTCGTACGATTCGATGGTTCTTCCCGGGTCCTGCGTACCGATGGCCACAGCCGGCCACCATTTCCCTTCCTTCAGCGGTCGCACCTTTACCGAGAAATAACGGTCCTTCATGTTATAGCCCACTTCCCCCGCATTGCTGATACCCTTCATCAGCGTACAGGTGTACGACAGCTCAATCCACGGAAACGGCGTGATGGCCAGAAAATAATCAGCCGTATGATACTTCGCTCCCTCGCACTTCAGGTTGTCCGGCGTAAACTCCCTGTTCAGGAAGAACACACCTATCCGCGCTTCTCCCTCCGGAGCCATCTCCGCCGTCGGCACATGCACCATGCCTGTAATGCCGCTGTATTCCTGTGCCCCCGCCGTCTTTCCTACCATCAGCAGACACAGGCACACCACTATTCTATAGATATCTATCTTTTTCACAATCATTTTTCAGTAGAGACGCAAAATTTTGCGTCTCTTTACACACACACAACCACAGAGGACACAGAGTTTCACAGAGGAAAAATGCAATCTGTGTTATCCGTGTCATCCGTGCCTAATTTAAATTCACCACAGATCACACAAATTATCACCGATTAAAAAAATAACTTCGTGTGCAACCCTCAACCTTATTCACCACAGAGGACACAGAGTTTCACAGAGGAAAAATACAATCTGTGTTATCCGTGTCATCCGTGCCTAATTTAATTCAACACAGATTACGCAGATTATCGCAGATTAAAAAAATAACTTTGTGTATAACCCTCAACCCTCATTCACCACAGATTACGCAGATTATCGCAGATTAAAAAATAACTTCGTGTGTAACCCTCAACCTTAAACCCTCAACCCTAAACCTTATTCACCACAGATCACGCAGATTATCACCGATTCAAATCCTCAATCCGCTCCTTCCCCCCTCTCCTTGGGAGAGGGGACGGGGGTGAGGCCAAACCATCCTTCCCTTTCGTTCTCCTCCGGATCCGTCCGATACACGGCGTTGGCATACGCATCGCCCTGCTGGTTATACGTCAGTCGGAAGTTCGTTGCCGGTCTTACGTTCATCTTCCGTCTCTTCAGCTTATAGGGTGGAATCATCATGATCACCTTGAATCCCCCGTTCGCCTTTCCTTTGTCACTATATTGTCCGTACACACCCACCGTGCAGTGCCTGAAGTGTCTCATCACCTCTGCCACCGCCCCGTAGTCCTCGTACAGAAACCGTCCGCCCCGCGCCCTGAACTGCGTGTTCCAGCGGTTCAGATACACATTCGCACCCACTAATGCGATCACCCGTTCCGGCGTGCTGGCAGCCCATCCCGTAGCCATCGAGCAGAAGCCCGTCAGACCCGCCTGTGCCTCCAATGTCAGTGCCCGATTCACCACGTACATGCCCTTCGCGTCCACACCGTAGCGTTCGTCGTCAAACAAGCCACCCGTCACCCTCAGGTACCACCGTTCCCCCCAGTGCGCTTCCTTCGACAGGGCCGCCATGTTCAGCCTCACCCGTTTGTAGTACGCTCCATACTGGTTCACCACCGGCACCATCGCTTGCGCCGTCGCCTGCCATCCTTTTCCCATGTTCCATTTCACGCCCGGCGTCAGGTTTATCAGAAAGTCATACACCCTTCCGTTATGAAACAGATCCCGGTAGTTGAAGTCCACCCCCATAAACAGGTCCACCTGACCCGCCGGGATGGCCGGTTGTGCCACTGCTGTCATCCGGCATATCCCCGTCAGCACAGCCACGATGCAAGCCAGCCTTATCAGTTCCTTCCTCATGCTCTTACCTTCGGTTGCTTCTTGCTCCTTCTCCATTCTCCCCACAGCAGTCCGGGCAGGGTCGAAACAATGCCCCAGCAACGTTTCAGCTGCTTCTTCGGTTCCTTGTAGATGCGGTGCACAAACTCTAAGTGATGCTTCACCATCCATTCCGGCGCCCGCTGCACGTCCGTTCCGCTGTAGAACTTGAAGGCAGCCCCCACCGCTATCATCACCCCCCGTTTCAGGTGCGGCTTTAGCAGACTCATGAAGATCTCCTGTTTCGGTGCACCCAAGGCCACCCATACGATGTCCGCTCTGTCCTCCTCGATGGTGCGTGCTATTTCCGGGTAGTCAAAGTCCTCCACCTTTCTAAAGGGCAACTCTATGAACTTCATCCCCTTCACCTCCGGGTTCATTTCTGCCAGCCTGTTGCGCAGCCCGTCCAGCGTCTCCTGCGAAGTCCCCATGAAAATCATGCGATACTTCCGTCCCGCCACAATGTCCCTGAAGATCTGGCTTCCACAGTACTGTTCATACCTCTTTCCATAGATCCACTTCAGGTACAGCGGTACATAGCTACTGTCGCAGATGGCGAACATTCCCCCGTTCACCACCTTCAGGTATTCCGGGTTCCGGTTTGCGTGGTCTAGAATCACTCCGTCCGCCACGCAGATGTAGTCCGCCTTTCCTTCCTTCACCTGCCGGTCGATGCGTTCCCACACCGTCTTGCGGTCAAATTCATATCGGATGTTGAAATACGTTTGCATATTGATTATCTTTAGTTATCGAAACTTTGAAAATAAAATGTCTGAGTAGATTGTGTTAAGCATCATGGTACGCAGATGGTACAAAACAGATATTTGCAAATCTTTAATTATTACTCTGTGTACTCTGTAACTTAAAAATAAATGCATAGAACAAATGTGGTCAGTGACTACTTAAACCCATTTTGCCAGCTAATATACTTTTACCTAAAATCTTTGGAAAAATCAACATCAACACCTCTCCACCAATAATAGACAATACTAATACAACAAGAAATGAAGTAATGTCATAGTAAATATTATTGGGACCAAACAACATTTTAGCAATAGGGCGGGATATTTCATATAGTGGCAAATGAATAGAAAACAAACACAATGTATGAGTGCCCAAATATGAGAACGCCACGATAAGCACTTTATTTCTAATAATACCAGCAAGAAATAATGAAAATGCAATACCAACAAAAGCAGTAAACACAGTCATCAAAGACCATAAACAACCATTAATTTGTTTTTGGATTGTAAATAATAATATAAAGGCAATGATACTAATTACTATATACAGATATTTTTTTAACGTTGTATTTTTGTTTATAAAAACAAACTTTGTTTCTTTATACAGCCAAAAGCCCAAATGCATATAAACCAATTCCCTTAAGGAACGTCCCATATAAGCAGGCAATGCAAAATCTATTTGTGTTAAAAAGAATTCTAAAAGATGTAATGCAACGGTTATGCCTAATATTACAAAATTATTATCAACTGATTTTCTCAGCAAATAATATAATATTGACATCCAGAATAATGCGAAAAAAAACCATAGAGGAGTATTAATATTCTCATTATCATAAGGAAATAAATCATATAATGAACTGAAACATTCTGTATTGAATCTTCCTGTAACATACAGCAGTCCCCAATAATATAAACATGACAATATAATAAACAGCCAGTATGGGACTATTAACTGCTTAAATTTTTTCTTGATAAAATCTCCGAAAGATAGTTCTGATGAAAAGAAACAACCTGAAAGAAAGAAAAACAGAGGCATGTGAAAAGCATATATTTCATCAAATAAGAAATGGCTTGTATGTCCCCATATAACCAATATAATTCCCCACCCTTTGACAATATCAATACTATTATCTCTTTTCTTCATATTAAATATCTTAATAACAATATGCCAGGACAAGTAAATCTCAGGCATCGTGGCAGACAGATAGAACAGATGCCTAAAAAACTTTAATTATTACTCTGTGCAACTCTGTGGCCTCTGTGGTATATTAAAGTTTAAGGTTTAGAGTTTATGGTTTAAAGCACCTATCATTATACTGAATTATCCCTCAGTTCTCAACTCTAAACCCTCAACGCTCATCCCTCATCCTTTATCTTTCAACCTTAACCCCTCAACCAATTCATTCCATTTCTCATACACCACCTCCGTTGCATACTCCTGCTGTAACTTCCGGAAAGCCTTTTCTCCCAATTCTTCCACCATTTCCGGCTGTTTCCAAAGACCGGTAATCTGCTGTTCCAGATCAGCCATGTCATTCGGAGTAAACAACCGTCCGATTGCCTTTTCTCCCTTTCCGATGATTTCTGTAAATCCACCATGATCCGGTCCGATGGTTGGTTTACCATATTGGGCAGCCTCCAGAATTGCCATGGGGAATCCTTCATAGCATCGGCTTGGCATTACTATAAAACGACTACCTCGGATGAAGTCCTTCAGTTCCTTCCCATGCAGATATCCCATGAAATTGACATTCTCCGAAATTTCTATGCTTGTGGCACTGCGTTGTGCTCCGGCAAAGCGAAACGCTATTTCCGGATGTCTGCGTGCCACTTCTATCAGCAGATCAAATCCCTTCTCATAACTCAAACGTCCGATGTATGCCACATAGTTCCCTATTGAAGGAGTATAACTTGCAGGAGCTTCCATGCTGTTGGGAATAACAGTAATCCTGTCCGCTGCAAATCCCGCATCTATCAGCTTCTTCCGTTGAAAGTCAGTGATGCAGGCAAACTTATCCACACATTCACTGTATGCCTTGGTCAGCCGTGCCACCGCATTGCGGGCTGCATAGCCCACTGATTTCAGCAGTGAGTGTTCGCAGTTATACCGCACGCATTCCCATTCATTTCCCTTCTCCAAACATCGTTCACAAGGCTTTCCATCTCGCATAAACAGTCCCGTAGGACAGATCAACCGGTAATTATGTACAGTCATTACCACCGGAACACCGGCTTTCCTGCATTCAAACAACGCAGTAGGACTGATAAAAGGATACAGGTTGTGTACATTCACCACATCTGGTTTTTCCCGTTGCAGTGCCTCCCGCATTGCTTTCACTCCACTGGGACAATACAGTCCTGCACAAAATCCCCGTATTTTGCCCGTCAGGCTTTCCCGGCTTCCTGCGGTCGTTTTCCGCAGTTGCGCTACTTCGTGCCCGTGTGCAGCCCACATGGCTGCCAGTCGGTCAACTACGGCTTCTTCGCCGGAGTATTTTCCGTAGTCGTTATGAACAAGTAAGAGTTTCATTTATAATACAGCTATTAAAAGTGCTATTTTTAATAATGTGATATTATTGTATGCCTTAACTTTTTGGGAATCAATGCCAAAATCAAAAAAGAGATGATTTTGACATTTAGAATATTATATTTTAATGATTGGAAAACTTCATATACTGTTTCTTTCCTTTCGTCATATCTGATAGCCACAGAAGCCCTCATTTTATGCCAATGTGAAATATAAGACTTTATTCCGCATATTTGGGGATTTTTTTTATATAATTCTACCAAATTTTTCCCTACCGGATCACCTTCATCCTGTTTTCTGGGGGGCAGATTTTTCTTATTATAACCTTCTCCCAAATTATAAATAGCTTGCGATATTTTAGTATAAGCAGTGTGATATTTGCAGGCTAATCGTGCCCACGTCAACAGATCTTCTCCTGATTTAATGCCGACAGGAAAACCGCCAATAGATTGTATGGCATTTTTTTTTATCATAACTGCAGATGTCCACAAAGGAGGATGCGAACAACTAGCTACTTCAAAGTAATTGGATAGAATGCCATCTTCACCTTTGAAAGTAAGTTTTCTGATAATGGTAGGTGTCACTTTCCCTTGTGTATCTTTAAATTCGTAGTTACAAGCAAATATACTGCATTCCGGATATTTCTGTGTGAGTTCATATTGAGTCTTCAAATAGTCAGGCTTCCATTCATCATCCGCATCAAGGAAGGCAATGTATTCTCCTTTTGCTTCCTCAATTCCTCGATTGCGTGCAGCCGATACTCCTGCATTTCTTTGATGAATCAGGCGAATACGAGGATCGGTGACTTTTGCAACTTCTTCTACACTGTAGTCTGTTGATCCGTCATTCACGATAACAATTTCGAAGTCCTGATAGGTTTGCTTCAATACTGTTTGAAGTGTTGATGTGATACTTTGTTCCTTATTGTATAAGGGAATTACTACTGAAATCATGGTTCTTTAAGAATGAAGTAAATCTGTCTGCTAAAACGTTGTTTATCACTTGTTGGCCTTGTACATTCAGATGAATGGGATCAAAGAATAATTCATATTGATTGGAATATTCCGGATTTAAGTCCCAATAATAGACCAATGAGGAATCAACTTTGCTTTGGATATAATCATTGAATTTCTGATAGGCTACAGGCTCGTATTCGTTTAAGATTTTAGCAATCGGAGTATTCACCAGGATGGTCACAATTCCTCTTTGTTTCAATAGCTCCAATGTCTTTTCAAAATCATCTATCAAATCCTGTTCGAAATGAATTTGTCTTTGCTCTCCTCTCTTTATCTGTTTCAGTAACTCATTCACATTCAGATTTCCTATTTTATAATTTTTCCAATTTCCCAACCAGCCTCGTAATGAGCTGTTAAGCAGAGCATCTGAGTAACGGGTTGTGCAAACCAATTTATGAAGCCAGTAATCGTAGCGATCCGTAGATTCCTTAATATACGTATCCATAGCCGGATTTCCCATAAAAGGATAAAACAGCTTGTATGAATTTTGGCTAAGTCCTTTACCTGTAAACATGAATTGATCCACACCATAAATCACTACTTTTAAGGAATCTTTGTTTGGCAAAGACAGATAGTGCTTCAACATGACATAGCGGTCGGCTACATTTACACCTTCTCTGCAATATTTGGATACCGTAACTCCGGTTTTGTGTTCAAATTCGGTCTTGTCAACAGCCAGCATCAGGTGAGAATGACCAATAAATAAAACGGTCGCATTCTTGTCTAATCCGAAGTATCGATTCAGCCCTTTGTTGATTCCCCAGCCTAGCCCACGGTCTAAACAGATAAATAAGATGATAAACAGAATGATAGAAATTATTTTTCTCATAAATCAGAATTGGAAATAAACAAATTGATCGGATGAGACACCCAAAAGTCCTATCCCCAATAATAAAAGAATATATTCGATGGCATATTTTTGTGGCATTTTTTCTTTGTATATCAAATATTCCCGGACCACAAACAATATGAGCAGGATGACAGTAAGTAAGGTTGTAAAAGATGAACTTCCCAAACCGATTGGGGAATAGATATCACTAAAAATCTGGGTGATAATCTGCCATGCTGTTGAACTGTTTTCAATGCGAAAGAATATCCAGGCTAAGCTGACACAAACAAATACAAGCAGATGGTTCAATAAGTTAGTATGTTTCAGTTTACAGAAATGTTCTATTAAATAAAGGACAGCATGGAGTGCTCCCCAAACGATGAATCCACAAGTTGCTCCATGCCAAATACCGCTCAGCAGAAAAACGGTAGATATATTCAGTATCCATCTCAGTTGGTTAACTCTGTTTCCACCCATCGAAAAATAGACATATTCAGTAAACCAGGATGTTAATGAGATATGCCATCTGCGCCAGAATTCTTTAATGGTAGAGGCAAAATAGGGGTATTTAAAGTTCTGCATAATCTGGAATCCCAATATTTTTCCGCTTCCTATTGCCATATCTGCATAGCCGCTGAAATCACAATAGATCTGGAAGCTGTAGAAGATAGCAGCTATCGCCAATGTACTTCCGGTTTTCGTATCGGGGCTGCTGTATGCCCAGTTTACATATTCAGCCAATCGGTCAGCAATCACTACTTTTTTGAAAAGTCCCCATACAAATAGTTTGCTGCCTTCTGTTACTGTTACCCAGTTTATGCTTGTCGGTAGTTTCAACTGAGGAAATAAATTCCGGGCTCGTTCGATAGGGCCTGAAAGTAGCGTCGGGAAGAATGCGATGTAAAGGGCTACATTCAAAATGCTTTTTTCTTCTGTGATTTTTCTGCGATATAAATCAATAGGATAAGACAAGGCCTGGAAGGTGAAGAAAGAAAGTCCCACCGGTAACAGGATAGATGCATCAAGTATATAGGCATACTTGAAAAATACCAGAATAGCTAATGATAGGACAATAGCAACGGTTGTTGCCAATTTTGCACTTTTGTTATTCTGTTGGCATCGACAGATCCACTTACCGCATGCATAGTTTATCAGGGTTGTATAAATCAAAAGAAAAATAAAGCAGACATTTAGTTGCGCATAGAAGTAATACGAAGCTACTAATAACCCTATATTTCTTATTTGCAGAGTCTTTTTTTTGTTTGTTAACAGCATAAACAAAAAAACGACAAATAAAAATGCAATGTATTCAAATGAATTAAAAAACATTATCCCTCCTTTTCTTTAGCCATCATACCCAGCATCATTCCGTAAAAGCCACAGGGATAGGAAATGGTAGCCATTGAATAATTGATTACATTATCAGTCATCATGGTAAGTAATACACCGGCGGCTGAAGCACCAGCCACGATTGCACAGATTTGGATTCCTGCATGGTGATGATGATTTTGATAAACAATGAAACAGTGAAATATTAGGAATAAAAAACTGCCTCCAAACAGGACAATCCCTATTAAACCGTTATCACATAGCATCTGTACATAATCTGAATGAACAATCTTAATGGTACCGAAAGGATGCCTAAGGGCATAAAATGTTTCTTGCAAATTCCCCGTTCCAACTCCAGTTATTTCCTTCCCTTTATAAAAATGTTCTAAAGACCATTCCCAAACGGCAAAACGTCCGTTCGAATTAATGTTGTCTGTAGATATTTCACCACTTCTAAGCTGTGAAGTACTGGCACTGTTTTCGTCAAAGAACATTTTTTCTTTGACCGAAGGAATAGCAAATACGGCGATAACGAATAGCAAAAATACTCCAAATATGACAGGCAATGCTTTCAGTCTATATCGGAAAAGAAAGAATATCATTAACGCTAAGGTTGTGCCCATAATGCTGGTTCGGAACACCCAAAGAATGCAAGGTAACATAAACAAGATTACATAAAAGAGATTTTTCTTTTTTTCATCCGTATAGTAAAAAAGTGCCAGCGAGAATACGCACATCGAGATAAAGTTAATAGCTCTTGCGGTTCCATACCAGAATACACCTGGGAAAAGCGTCCCTTCCAACATAGGTATAAAAGCTACCACTATGGAGGCTACTGCCACTATTCGTGCCCCCATTCCGGCCTTCAGGAATACTTCCGTATCACGAACTACTGCTGATGCAAACAGCATGATCAGTAACGGATAGAGGGATTTCAGGATGACCCGGAAACCGTATCCAGGAGCGGGGCTGTAGGCCAAGCCTATGACCAACCAAAGTATATAGACAACATAAGCAACGGATGCAGCTGTCCATTGCAGCTTTCGTTTGCAGATAAATAGCAAGCCGATCAGACAGAACACTTCCAATACCAATAAGCGGACTGCCATTAGGTCCAATCCGGCCGGAGCCGAAAGGGCAAGTAGGCCTGTGGAAAAGGTCAGTACCCAAAATCTTTCGGGACCGTCCAGCCACATTTGTTCCTGCTTGTTTAACGGGTTCGTCATGGTTCCTCCCGAAGAGGTTAGCCATTTGTAACCGATAAATGTGATTATCAGGAAGTAGAGGTAATTGAGTAAAATCATATTGTGAGTTTGTAAGTTTTTGAGTTTTGGATTGAAATATATTGGTAATTCAAATTAGACTTCGTCGATTTTCAATTTGTAAGTTCAAGTTACGGTAGCAATTAACAAGTGGACGAGTTGACAAGACATTTGTCGCTAGCCGTTTCAAGCGGCACTTTATTAGGCAAGAGGTTCTGACTTGTGAATAGTAAGGTTGTATGTAGGATGCCTTTTTATTTTGCAAGAGGGTTGCGGGGGGGCTTGGATGACTTGCCTGGCAGGGTCCGTTTGTTTTCTATCTGTTTAAGCAGGCTGTCCAACCGTATGTTCATTTCTTGTCCGTTTTTTATAAGGCTGTCTGTTTGCATCTCCCTTTTTCGTTCAATTGAGTCCATTTTGTTCGTTATGGGGGAATAATCGGGCGACTGATTCGCTGTCATGTAAATTGAAGCTATAAAAGATGCTATGCTAACTCCTATGCCTCCTATTCCGAACCATATTCCCCAGTATCCTAACTTGATACCGTAGGAAGAGGTGCACAGATTATAGGAAAACGAGACGTGTTGCTGTAGTCCTTCAATTTGTTTTTGGGCTTCGCTGATAGATTGGCGAATGGATTTGGAGATATATCCGGTTCCCATTGACATCAGCGCATGGCAGAATTTACACTCTCCCAATATTTCTCTTCCTTCATTTAATATAAATTCCAGTTGCTTGATTCCTTTGTTAATGGCCCGTCGGGAATTGATATTCTCTTTTGCAATACTAAATAGGGATTGAAAATCTGTTATGGCTGCTTCGAATTTCTGTTGATAACACTTTGCGTAGTGTTCCATGATTTGCCTCTTTACAACGAGGTTGTCAAGCGGTAAAGGTTGTTCGGAGAAATACGCATGCAGCAGAGAATCGTGCGATGGATGGTGATGTATGTGCTTATGAAAAAAATCCTTAACAAGGTGGTAAATGAAAGTTGGCATTTTACTTTGCAACTTTTTTTCCAGTATGTCTTGAGGTGTATGGTTTATGTCGATTGAGTACACCAAAATCCCTTCACTGCATCTGCCGGTGCACTGAAAAGACAATTTTTTCCATTTTTTACTTCCTTTTTTCTTGTATTGAAAGGAGAAATGTAACGTACTCTTTTCTATTTCACCTTTGATGGTGTATTTTTGGAATTCTTTTGAGTCTTGTAAAATTCTTGGTTTCGGTTGTTCAATGACCTTGAACTGTGTTTTTTTTAAGACGGGAATCCAAAGTGCGTAGTAATATCGAGCCATTTATAGATTGACGTTGAATTTTAGGAGCTTCAAATAAATCCAATCCTTGACAGTATCTTTAAATTTCTTACGTTCTTCGTCCATTAACAGTTTTCTTAGTTTTTTGCCTTTTCCGGTAAGCTTCCAAGTCTCACCTTGAGAGTCAACGGCATTTTCTATGTAGCCTAACAATTCCAAATCGCGTACTTTGCTTGCCGAAAGTTTACTTTCCAATTCTTCAAGAAGGCCGTAACCTTTGCTTAAAGCACTATTGCAAATGATATGGTCACACATAGGCATAATGATTAAAATGAATATTCAGTTTGTTCAGAGTTTGTAAGTTTATAGGTTATTGGCCCGAATTAACTTTAAAATTAAAAATATATAAACTTATATGTTTTATAAAACAGTAACTCTACAATGAGTTGGCACAAATTTAAGAAGATTTTTTTTAATGTGCAAACTTCTGTGTATAAATTGCAAATAGTCTATTTGTCACTTGTCAACAGCTATGTGTGTCTGCGAGAGCTGAGCGATATAAGTTATTGAACAGTTGACTGAAACGTTCGAAGCTAAAGCGTTGTACGTACGTGGTTGCTTCGTTAGAGAACTTTTTCCAAAGGGCTGGCTGTTCTATCAGTTTATTGATTTGTGCAGCCAAATCCTCTACTTGTTCCGGTTCGTGAAGCAAACCTACTTCTCCATCCCGCACTACTTCCGGTAACCCACCGGTACGGGCAGCTACGACTACGCAACCGCGTGCCATGCCTTCAATGGCTGTCAATCCGAATCCTTCACTTCTTGAGGGCATTAACAGGATGTCTATGCGGTCGTAGTAGCTTGATAACTTCTCCTGTGGTTGCCGTTCTGCAAACTCGACAGTTTCTTCCAATCCAGCTTTATGTGCCTGCTCCTCCATCTGTTTTCGCAGACTTCCGTCACCGACTATCAGCAGTTGCATTTCCGGGTGACACGTTTTTACCTGCGCAAAGGCCGGCACTACCAAGTCCATCCCCTTGATGCTTTCCAAGCGACTGACTACGCCAATGGTCAATGGCCGATCCTGGCTTTTAGCTTGTCGGGAGATGGAGATACCCGCAGGCAGGGCATTGTATATCGTGAAGTGATTCCGTTTCTTCAGTTGCGTTTGTTCGCTATATAGCTGAGAAGTTCCAAAGAACGAACGTTCAGCCCGCTCTGTAATGCAGGTGAATACCCGTACACAATGTTGCTGAACGAAGTGTACTAATCGTAGGCTCGGATATATGTCAGCTGCTGTATGTGCGGTCGCTATGATTTGACGCATACCTAAAAGGCGTAACAGCAGAATAGGAATTGCTCCCGGTGCCATGTACTGTACGTGCGCTACTTCCGGTCGGCATTGTTTTAATACCCTTCGAAGCCCTTTGAAAAGGAAGATGATTCCTTTCCAACCTCCGATGCGTGTTCTGTCTTTACTTAGACAAACCACTTCACTTCCAGCCTGTTTGAATCGAGTAACCATCTCCGGGCTATATTCAAAATAGCATACAGTGACGATTCGATGCCCGCCTATAGCTAATGCCCGTACCAAGTTGAGGGTCTGTATTTCTGTACCGCCTGTCATTAGACAAGGGATGCAAACCATTACTTTCATTGCTGAAAACGTTTTTTTATTTTATGCAAATAATAACAGATAACCGGCATAGGGTCACGCCGATTGAAATTGATAAAGCAACGGGTTCGCATAAAGTCTTTCAACCATGAGCGCAATGAAACATCTCCGTTTTTCACATACAGAAAATCGATGGAATAGTTCATCATATATGTTTTTCGTATGTGTTTCCAGTCAATATTATAACTTGGATTTATATAAAAAGCATGAAGATTAGCTCCTGCTACAGTAGAAGCATAAGCCAGTCCTTCATTACGAAAGTTTACTTCCATGAAGTAGTTCTTATCCCCTCTATGTAGAAATTCCACACTGAAAGGTCCGTAATATCCGGCATGTTTTAAAAATCGTTCCAAACCGGGAATATTGATGTCCAGTTCTTTCAGTGGCAGGAACAGTCCATAAGCTCCGGCCCCTATTAAATAAGGGTAATGTCTGATTTTCCGTACGGCACCAGACACAAATAATCCTTTTTCGGTACGGACTCCAATGCAGTCCAGTTCATACTCTTTGTTGATAAACTCCTGAAGAATAAAATCCTTGCAATGACTTTCTTCTTTCAATGCAGATTCTAACTCCTGGATTGTATGACAGATGTGAATATCGCTCTTTTCTCCTTTTGTACTGAACAGGGGTTTTAGAAGAATGGGATAATCAATACTGATAGAATTAATCTTATCTGTTCGATGGAAGATTTTTGAACGTGGAACGGTTAGTCCGCATTGCATTGCTAACCTGCATTGCTCATCTTTGTTGAATAAGGAACCGATATGATTTCCTTTAGCCGGAGTCCGGAAATAGGGCGCAAGCTTTTCCTCTTGGGAGTCAATAAAAACGGCTGCTTCATCGAATGTACAGATAATCGTCTTTTCCCCTCCCAACTCTTTCATTTTTTCTAAAATGGGAAGACATTCACTCATTGATTGGATATGATGTATCCGGTTCCCTTTTAAATATTTGCTTCGGGCTACAAAGCAAGTATCTTCTTCACATTTTAAGATTAAGTATTGCTCGATTCTTGCTTCGCCTAAACTGCGGACAGCACTTAAGGTATTATGTGTTGAATCACCAATAACGATAGCTATATGTGGGTAGGTCTTCATTAGTCTGCTTTAAAATAGAGTTCACAATTCCATTGATTTGCCTTCACGAAAATGCGTGGTAGTACTCCACTCCATGGCTTCCCACAAGGTGCAAGCGGTTTTACATAAGTATCAATGGCTTTTAATTTCATCCGATGTTCTCTTTGATTCATTTTGAGTACGAACGCATTTTTCCAATCAATGTTCCATACATTGTAGTACCAGAACCAGACACAATATTCGTACAACTGAATCGGAGTCGATTTTGTTCGGATGATTTCTCTTATTATATTCCCGGCTTCTATGTGGTCGCTCCATCCTTCTCCCTTGTGCGGTACGAAAATAGCATCCGGAGATATTTCTTCGATCAATGTTTGTAGGTGTTGGGTCTCAGGATTGTTGAGTGAAATATGACCGTCTGGATAATCTAAAAAATGTAGCTGGTTAAGTGGAAGTTCTAATATCTCTGCTGCCTTTCGTGATAAATTGCGGCGGGAGTTAATCAGTGTTGATTCATCAATGTGGCAACAGCCTTGATGGCTCTTCCCTCCTCCAGATAAAATGACGATATGCACTTGTTTCCCATTTTCAATCATACGTTGTATAAGGCCGAAACAACCTATGGCTTCGTCATCGGGGTGGGGAGCTATTATAATTATATTGCTGGTCAATTCTAATTTGTTACTCATTTGACATTTTACATGGAATATGAAAATGCGAATTAATCTGGCAATATTTTTGCAAAACTGTATGATGGAAGACATGTTATTAATAAATTAGTTCTTTATATACAGATTGTAACTGATTAGTCATGATGTACGGGGTAAGTTTGCTTTGAATTACTTCTTTAGCTTTCATATTCATATGCTCACATTCTTTTTTGTGATTAATGGCCCATTCGATCTGGGTTGCAATTTCATCTATATTATTGGTATCAACCAATAATCCGTTTTCTTTATTTATAATAAATTCTTTTACTGCCCCTTTGTTGGGCGCAATAAAAGGAGTCCCCATAATAGCGGCTTCGTAGGGTACTAATCCAAAGGCTTCCCCTACTTTAGTTAATGAAAGAACCAAGTCTGAAGCGCGATATACATCTACAATGTTTGAAACTTGCTTCTCTGAAAAGATAACTCTTGTTTGTATTGATGGATGTTCTTTTACAATTTGTTTTAGATATTCTAAATCTTCTATTCTCCCTCCACCTGCTATATATAAAATAGTATTGGTTTGGTATGGAGCTATTTTTAAGAAAGCTTTGATTGCATTGTCATGACCTTTGTGACGGGAGAGTTGTCCTATTGATGAGATAAGGTAATTTTCTTCTGAGAACCCTAATTTCTTTTTTGCATCAGAACGAGATAACTCTGATTGAAATAAATTTAGGTTGATAGAATCATACAATACTTGGGTTCTCGTATATTGCCCTTTTGATATTAAACGGCTTTGTGAATATTTCGATACACAAAGGATTAGATCACAGTAATGTTGAACAGATTTAGGAGGTATCCACTCCAAAGCCTGACTCCGGAAATGCCCAATTACTTTTACTCCTATTTTTTGTGAAGGCATTATCCACATCAATGAATCAGGACGAATTAAGTTAACATGAAGAATGTTAATTTTTTCTTTATGTAAGAGCGATGCCAGTTTACATCCCATTATAGTTCGCATCAGAAAGTCTGTACCTCGCAAAGGATGGTGCCAACGATCACTCCCCATCCACCATTTTATCGCTTTTGAAAGGTAAATCTTTTTGCACTTTAAATCTTCATATCCTTTTTGGTGTGTCATAGGATATGGAAATACCAAAATAGGTTCAAATTCATTTCTGTCTAAATTATTTATAATTGTGTATAGCACGCGTTCTGCTCCAGCAAAGATGTGGCTATAGTCAAGATATGCTATTTTAATAGCCATTTTATGAGTTGCTTAGTTAATTTTTGTTTTACAGAATAATTTATTGATAAAATAAGTATAGTTAATACTCATTTTTTCTATTGAAAAATGGCTGAGAACTTTGTCTTTCGCTTTCTCTTTCATTGTATCCATTAGTGTCGAATTATCCAATAATTGAGTAATTCGATCAACAAACATTTCTATATTATCTTTTTCAATTAAATAACCATTAATACCGTTATCGACGATTGAATCTGTTATTCCAGGAAGAAGTGTGACAACTGGTATTGCCTGATTGATCATTGCTTCTGCAATAACAAGTCCAAATGCGTCAATATGTGTCGGATAAACAAAAATATCTGTTTTACTTAGTCTTCGATAAACTTCCTCGCCGCTGATACGGCCTGTAAACTCAACAAATCCTTTTTTGATTTCTTGTGATAATCTCTTTTCGAGTTCCGCTCTTAGAATACCATCACCTATAAAAGTAAAATGGAACTTGTACTGTTTGTCAATGAGCTTTTTTATGATGTCTGGCAGTATTTTGACGCCTTTGTGTTCATATAGAACACCAACATAAGTAAGCTGGGAAATATCTGATTTTATTGATGGGCATATTGGATCTTCTACGCCATGCGGTATTACTGTTATTCGAGCAGAATATTTTTGATGGGTGTATTCATCAAAATATTGGGCTAATGCCGGTGTTGGTGCAATCCATTGATTTACGTATTTTCCATTAATAGCTGCAACTCTGTAAAAATCCTCCGTATTATTATGCAAAATATGAACAATTTTTATTTTGCATGATAAAAAGGGTAAAATGTATTGAGTCGGTGCATTGTAATTGTTGATAATAACATCCGGATTTATTTTCCTAAGAACACTAATTAAAGATATATATTTTCTGATTAATGGTAAATGACTTAAGGAAATATAGCTGATTTTTTTTTCTTTAACAAACCGTTCTATAGTAGGGTTCTCTTTTGAAGGGTGTGTGGTAATAAACCATACGTCATTATCGGTAGATTTAGTTAAAATCTCTATAAGAGTACAAATGTATTTGGTTAGACCGCCGCCTGGAGTTATCTGTGAAGCGGAAATTGCTATTTTCATGATTTTTTAATTTATTGTATTGCAGTCTCTATATTTAATTATTTTAGCAGGATTTCCAGCAACAATTGCATTCTCCGGTACGTCTTTTACAACAACAGCACCTGCTGCAATAATTGCATTGTCTCCAATATGTATATTTCCAATACAGGTTACATTTACACCAAAATCAACATTTCTGCCTATAATTGGTTTTTCATTATGTCGGTTTTTGCTTTTTACTCCGATGGTTGTTAAATGCCTAAATATGCACCCTTCACCTATTGATTTGGCTGCTATATGTGTACCATAAGCATGCTCGAAATAAATTCCTCCACCTTCTATGTTGTTGTAGTCTTGGGCGATTGCAATAGATTTATCCGAGGGGCATAATTTTCGGAGAATGTTTAAAATATTAGGTAATCTAAAGTAAAATAGATTTCTAAATTGTGGACGAAACCATAGCAAAAATACCAGTTTCTTAATTTGAGATTTGTATGTTATTCCTAATTCACAGCACCATCTATCAATATCCTTATCGATATAGATCCGATTTTGTGAACGTTTGTAATAACAAAGTAGAATATAGAATCTTATGTATCCAATTATTAATTTAATATTGAGGATCATCATACCCGTTTTTTAAATTATTTTTTAAAAATAATATTCCACGTTCTTTCCATATTTTTTTTATTTCATTTACTTTATTCCATTCTATGAACTTTATGCGTTGAGGAAGTTGTTCTGGACTATTTATTAATCGATCACATAGATTAAATCGTGATAATAAAGAAATAAATCTGTCAGCACCTCTGTTTACATGAATAATGCTGTAAAAATCTACGTTGTTAATAATCGAGAATACAGTTCCGTGAAATGAATTGGTTATAACAAATGTTGCATCTCTATATAATGCTAACCATTCTTCTACTGACATTTCAATATTTGTTTCAGATGAACAAAATATTACTTCTAAATGGTTCTTTTGTGCAAATTTTTTAATGGCTATTTTTTGCTCATTTGATATATCTAATAGATAAGCCAGCAAATAACGTTCGTCGTTTTTAGGAATTTCTTTGCATAATTCAATATAATCTTTTTTATCAAGTAATAGTGTCGGATCGTTCATTCCCACAGCGTGTACACCTAAATATTTTGTGCATAGCTCTACACCAGAATCTTCACGTGTAGATATGGCGGTAAATAATTGAGCTAAATTAGCGCATTCTTTAGTTAATTCATCAGAATATTCCCACTCATTTATGCCAAATGATGCAGCATATGCTATTTTAGGTATATTATATTTTTTTGCAAAGCGTAGGAACAAATCAGGCTGTTGAGAAGGATGGTGATAAGCTCCTCTCCATACTTGATCGCTTCCCACAATAATTGCTTCTATCTGATAGTGTTTCAATGTTGATACTTTATATTTGTGTACACGTTTGGTTAGACTCATGTACTTATTCATAAAATTTTGAAATTTATTGCTTCTAACTCTTTGAGGATATTTGAAAAAATTCCGACTATTTCTGAATGTTAGATAGTAGAATAGTGTTTTTATTTGAGCCATCAGATAATGCCCTTTTGACATCTTATTAGGCAGATAATCTATGGTAATTGGGGTATGCCCGAGTTTTCGCAAAATTTCTTGCATAGCAAATGCTTGCAAGGTTCCTCCATAATTATGAAATAGAGGATGTGTTACAATGCCTATTCTCATATATTCATCATAAATTATAGATGTTATATTTTTCTTTTTATTTCCCTTACAGTGTCCTCTCCTAAAACATGAATAGCTACATTCTTCATTATTTGTTTTACGGACTTTGGCGCTACCACAAGGTTTCGAATCGTTTTCAGTGCATTGCTTTCATCTTCAGAGTTAGTGAAGATTTCAAATAAAATGGGTTTTGACATTTGTTCGGTCGTAACAAATTCGGGATAGACTTTATTGAATTCTTCCTTATTCGAAGCAGTTATGTATGTGAATCCAAGATCTTCCGCATAGTGGCGCACCAAATATGGAGATTTTTGTCCATAATGCCCTGCTGCTGCGATAAACGGGTCTGCATCTTTTCCAAAGGCTGACCCCGGATGACCATAATTAGTAAATTCTGTACCTCGTCCATTATTAATTAGCATAATCCGGAGGTTAGAATGTACGTGTCTGTTGGCAATAGAATTCATATCGTAGAAGAATGCAAGATCACCCAATACGCCAAAGTATAGCTTTTCAGGTTTAGCCAGTGAGGCTCCTAATAGCGTGGACATAATGCCATCGATACCAAATCCGCCTACATTGCAATAGGTTTCAACCGTTTCAGGCACTTTGAAAAAGTTCCATGAACGTAATGTGTTAAGTATGCCAAGGTGTAAAACGGAATGTGCAGGTAACTTGTCTGCTAATTGTTGAGCTATCCAGATGTTACTAAATGGAAGTTCAGGAATAAGTTTGTAAACTGCCTGATAGTTACTATCGCATTCTTTCCAATAGTCAGTAGCACGTATTTCTCCTTTTGCGTATTTTGAAAAGAAGTACTTCTCTGGCATTTCAAATACATAAGTCAGTTTTTTAAAGAAGTCTTTAATCTCTCCATCTTCGGATACACGCCAGACTTCTTTGGGCGTAATGCCTAAGCCATAATAATCACCGGAAATTTCTCCAATATGAATCAGTAAATCCATGTGACGTGTTTGATTGGGAGCGGGTTGAGAACCAACTAATGCATACTGGATCCTGTATTTTCCGTAATAGCCGCTTGTGTGATCACAAAACACCACTGCATTATGAATCTCACAAAAACGATCAATCAGTTCGGTTTCTTCAGACGTAAAATTCCGATGAGATCCAACGAATACGGCTATGTTTCCTTGAGCGGATATTGCCGGGAATGTATCAGATGCAGATATACGATTAATGACGCGTTCCTGAGGAAGTTCTTTGATTGAGTAATCACGGCTATAAGTAGTTGAGTAGTTGATATGTACAGGGCCACCTCCATGACGGGTTGATTCTAAAAGAGCCTTATTGACATTCACATTACACAACCATACATCTGATTCATCTTTTATAACCGGGAGATCTACCTTTATTTTTACTATATCATTCGGACTTTGACGTCTGTCTATGTTTTGTGCTATCAGGTGGCCGATATTCTGAATTCCTTGATTAGCAGTCAATGCGATAACCGGAAGTTTTCTGTAAAAAGCTTCAGTAAGTCCAGGCATATAGTTCCTTGAAGCTGTTGCTCCTGTACAAGTGATGACAACCGGTTCTCCGGATTCAGCAGCCAATCCACAGGCTATGTATGCGGCAGACCGTTCATCTACAGATGAATACATTTCAAAATATGGGTCTTGCTGCATACTGGCTACTAATGACAAGTTGGTTGTACCAGGAGACGCTACCACTTTTTTTATTCCATGAGCTTTTAATAGTGATAGTATAATCTGTACTGTTCGTTCGTTAGTATAAAATTTGTTCATATCATTACTTTATTATTGATACATATATCGGGAATTTCCCGTTTTTCCTTCATTACACACTATAATTTGTCCTGATACACAAGATGAAGCATCGCTTATTAGAAAAGTAGCTACTTCAGCCACTTCTTCAGGCAAATATACCCTATGATTGGGATTGCCTTTGTAATAGAGATTACCTTCTTTCTTGAACCCTGTCATATCGGAGGTTGTAATGCCTGGTGCTACAGCGTTGATGCGTATGTTTTCTTTGATTAATTTGGGAGCCAATCCCTCTACTAAACTATTGATTGCAGCTTTGGTTAATCCGTATGGTATATCATCTGTTTGAATTCCCCGTTCACTGGATATGAAAAGAATGTTGGCATTTGGCGTTTTGTTGTTTCTGATTGTTTCAAGAAATTTTTGTGTCAGGAAATATCCTCCTCTCAAATTTGTATTTATCTGTTGGTTGAACTGTTCTATTGACACATTTGCTATATCCCACTCATGTAATGAAATCCCTGCGTTGTTAACGAGGACATTAATACCCCCTAAAAGCTGATTGGCCTTTTCAATAAATAGATTGGCAGTTGATACATCGCACACATCATAAACCAAATATTGACATCCTAATTGTTCGGATACTTCTTTTAAAGTTTTTTCTGTACGACCGGATATCAATACTTGGGCTCCTTCAGAAATAAACTTTTCAGCCATGGCTTTCCCAAGCCCGCGTCCTCCTCCGGTAATAATAATTCGTTTACCCTTTAATCTGTTGTTGGGTGATAAATAGGAGATGGATGCAGTAACATAAATATTGGGAGTACCATGTAAGATATATTGCAGGCCTCTTTTGATATATAATTTTATTGACATACTTAGATTAATTAGTGTGAAACATGAGAAATAATATTACGAACCTTGGATAGAATCAAATTCTTCTCGCCCGAATTCAACCCTAAAAAATAAATACTCGTTGATGTCATCAGGAAGCTGACGATTGTTGTTGTAATCAATCGGATGATAGACTGTTCCATATTCATATAGATTACGCTCGGAACAATGATGGCCGTCAAGGTGACTATCAGAATGGGAGAAAAGACCTGCTTAAGATACATCATCGGTGGGAACCCTAATAGCTTATGCATATAAAAAAGTCTGATGCCGTTTAATGATCCGTAAATAAATATATAGACTATATAAGAGACAAATGCCGGGTAACCCAATTTATATAATATCCAGGTGATAGGAAATACTAAACATCCTACAATTGTGACCGATAGCTGATAATTTCGAATTCTTCCTGTAGCAAGTATGGCTTTTAATCCCATTGACCCTAAAAGAGTCATGACTGTAGCGATCAGAGATAGTCTAAGAAACAGTGCTGTATATTCGGGAACTATTCCTAACCATATCTTCAATATGGTGTCTGCTTCAAGTTCAATAGGTATAAGAAAAAGAAGCAGCAAGAAATAAGAAAATTTGGTTCCTCTACAAATTAGGGTGAACATATACTCCTTGTTCCCGGCTGCATAAGATTTGGTGATTTGTGGAGTAATCGCCGTTGTGAAGTTCTCGACGAACTTCATGACTGCCCCTTCTACTTGCGTCACTATTCCGCGGGCTGCATTGAGTGTCACTCCGAAAAATACATTTATAAGCACATTCACTCCTTGCGTATTGAATATGTAAGCAGTATTACCGAAAAAACTCCAACCGGAATAACTCATCATTTCTTTCAAAAGACTTTTGTCAATCTTAAACTGATAGTTGCATTCCAAAAATTTCTTTTTGCAATACACACCATAGATTATTCTTAATATGACTGCAATTAAGAATAACAAGAAAGCATACGTGATTAATTTATCCAAGTATCTAGATGTCAGATACAGTGTGAGAACAAACAATAATTTTAAAGCTACTTCCAATATTCCGATATAAGCAAATACTTTCATCTCTTCATGTGCAATGATGCAAGCATCGTAAGGAACGCTAATCAGGCCGGTGATAAATGTAAGGATGGAAAATTGTAGGACCCAAAAGGTAGCACTCATTCTTTCGTCGGGAATGTTCAAATTAGAATTGAGCATCCACAGCCCACCTATTTCTGCTATTATGAATACAAAAATAGAAATGCCTAACTGTATGCTGACACTTGTTGAAAAGATGGTTTTTAGCCTTTCAAGATTACCTTCTCCCAATCCATACGTTATGAAACGACTGATTGCACCAGACAAAGACCCTGTAAGAATAGATAAAAAGGAGATAGTACCACCGACGATGTTGTAAATACCATAATCCTCAACTCCGAGTACATTTAGAATGATTCGACTTGTGTACAAGCTGACCACCATGATGGCAGCTGTCCGAATATAGAGTAAGAGAGTATTCTTGGCAATTCGCCGGTTTTTATCAGAATTACTTTCCATAACAATATTATGAATGTGTTATAGAGAAATTTCAGGAGTTTTTTAGAATATTCTCATATCTTTCACGCCTTCTTCTCCATCATCAGCTTATTGATGTGACAGCGCAGGTTGTCGGTCGAGGTGCCGGACTTGATCTGTTTGATGAACGGCTGGAGACTCTCGATGAACTCGGCGGTCACAATGTTTTCTTTGGTGATGTAAACGTTGTCCAACCGGCGCCAGGCTGATACGGCTACTTCGGAAGCTGTATCGCACTGCTGGATCTCGGTAATGAAGTCCTGCAACGACTGCATGTCCGGGATGTAGCGATGCAGCTTCAACTCTTCTTTACTTAGGTTGGACACTGAAGTCATTTCTTCCTGTTTGCACACGGAAATGGTAAAATGATTGCCGGTGATGATCTGCACCGAGTTGGCTGCTGTGACAGCAAAAACGATGCTGCCTTTCTCGATGTTGAAGGTATTGATGGTTTTACCTTCTTCTCTCTCTTCTTGTTTTTTTTCTGTTCTGTTCATTTGGTTAATTGTATCGATATTTATTGGGGGGATTAGGAAATGAAGAAATAGGGAGTTAAGGAGTTAAGCCGATAGATAGACTACTCTCAACACTAAACTCTCAACCTTGATCCACCACGGAGGACACAGAGTACATTGATTAATGAAGAATGAAGAATTAAGAATGAAGAATTATATTCCTTAGCGTTCGAATAAAAGAGGTTTTGAGCGAAGCTAATCCGCTACAGTAGAGACGCAAAATTTTGCGTCTCTACACACATATACACCATGATTCAAATCATCACGGAGGACACAGAGTTTCACAGAGGGAAAATTAAATCTGCGTTTTCCGTGTCATCCGTGCCTGAAAAAATCTTTCAATCATTAATCTTTAAAATCTTCATTACGTTTATTCCTTTGTTTTGACTGGTTTATTCAATGAGTATTCAACCATTATTCAACCGTTATTCAATGGGGTTGAAAAGGGTTGGTGAATACGAAATTTTATTGTAATTTTACCACATCAGTTAACCGAAAATCATTACGAATATGATCAACAGTATTATGTCTTTTTTTCATGCTCCTATCAGTAATAAAGTCCCTGCAGGAGTGTGCAGTGTTCAAGGACTTTATGAGTATATCACTACCGATCCGAAGCTTCGCGAACTGACTGAACAGGTGCGGAACGTGGCCGATGACAAGCAGGAGTATCGCCGGCGCAAACTGGCACTGCTGCCTTACGTGACACCCGCGGGCGTGTTCTCTTATTGCAGAGGTACGGACTTGCAGGTGCCTTCGGGGCTCTTGGTGGTGGACATCGATCACTTAGCTTCGTTGGAAGAAGCTGAGGTGTGGCGCGACCGTCTGGCTGCCGATCCCTTGCTGCGTCCCGATCTGGCTTTTGTCAGTCCCGGAGGACGAGGTGTCAAACTCTTTCTTTCCTATCGCGTGATGCCTGAGGAGACCCTTGCCCAGACCTTCGGTCGTGCCGTTCAGTCCGCCTGGAGCTACATTGAGCTGCGCTACGGTCTGAAGCCGGACAAGGCCAACAAGGATTTGGCCCGCGGGTGCCTGCTGGCGTTTGATGAGGGGGCGAAGGGGATGAAAATAAATGAAGAATGAAGAATGATGAATGAAGAATTGAGAATGGAGAATTGAGAATGGAGAATGGAGAATTGATAATTGAGAGTGAAGGAGTTAAGCCGATAGATAGGCTACACTCAACACTAAACCTTTATTCAACACAGAGGACATTCTTAAATGAAGAATTAGGAGTTAAAGAAGTTAGAGAAGTTAAAGAAGTTAGAGCCAATACATAGACTACTCTCAACACTTAACGCTCAACTCTCAACTTTAAACTTTCAACTCTCAATTCTCCATTATCCATTATCAATTAATCATTCTCCATTATCCATTCTCAATTATCCATTATCCATTATTCATTATTCATCAATATTTAATGTTAAATTATTTTGATATCATATTCACATGGATAACATCGAATTATTGCAGCGGCTGGTAAGCGCTGTTGAAGAATCGGGAGCGAATATTGCTCCTACTTACCAGGAATACATGCCGATGGCTTTTGCCATTGCCAACAGTTGCGGCGAGCAGGGCAGAACCTGTTTTCACCGCTTGTGCCGAATCTCGGACAAATACAACCGGACAGAGGCTGACAAGCTGTACGACCGTGCTTTGAAGGACGGACGCGGACAGAACTCGTTGGGAACCGTCTGGCATCTGGCCGAACTGGCGGGGGTGAAGATGGAGGCGAATCTTGCAATCTTGCAATCTTGCAACTCTCCTCACACACACCCACGCGCGCATACGCGCGAGAAACAACCGGAGGTGCCAAAGACAGAGAAAACGGTGCAGGCGCCTGTTCACAGCGGACTGCCGAACTGCTTTCCCGACTACGACTGGCCTGCCTTCATCCGACAGATGGTGGACTGCGGCGAATCGCCTGCCCAGCGCGATGTGCTGCTGTTGGGCGGACTGACCGTGATCGGATCGACCGTCAACAAACTGCTATATACGCCTTACGGCAAAAAAATGAAATATCCATGTCTTCAAACATTTATCATTGCGCCCCCCGCTTCGGGAAAAGGCGTTATATCGTGGAGCCGGAAACTGGCGGAACCCTTGCACAACACCTGTATGGCCAACTACCGCAAGGCGATGGAAGCCTATCAGCAGGAACATTCGCAGTGGGAATGTTTGGGCAAGGATAAGGCCAATCAGGCCGAACCGCAAAGGCCACCGCTGAAACTCTTCATTATCCCCGGTAACAACTCGGGAACCGGTGTCGTGGAGAACCTGATTGATGCTGACGGCATCGGACTGATCTGTGAGCCGGAGGCCGATACGGTGAGCACCGCCATCGGTGCCGACTATGGTCACTGGAGCGACACGCTGCGCAACTGTTTCGATCACGAACGCTTGGCTTTCAACCGGCGCACCAACCATGAGTACCGCGAATGCCGCTCGTCGTTCCTCAGCGTGCTGCTCAGCGGGACGCCCGCCCAAGTGAAACCGCTGATCCCTTCGGCAGAGAACGGCCTGTTTTCGCGCCAGGTGTTCTACTACATGCCGCCCATCGAGGAATGGGTGGATCAGTTCGACACCTCCGGACAGGATTACGACCGGGAGTTCATGGCCTGGGGGCAGCAGTGGGAACGGCTGCTCGCCACGTTGCGGACAGTGGTGTGCTCCATTCGCTTTGAACTGACATCCGATCAGAAGCAGGCGTTCAACAGCCGCCTGTCGCAACTGTTCACTCACGCGGGGGCGACCCATGGCGACGTGATGAAAAGCTCGGTGACCCGTATTGCCGTCAACCTGTGCCGCATGATGAGCGTGGTGGCCCTGCTGCGTGCGCTCGATCCGATGTTGCAGGCAACAGGGAACGGTAGTGCCGCTGACTGCAAGACGGACGGGAAACGCCGGTTGCGCAACTTCATGCGGCGTCTGCTGGCCTGTCCCGGGCTTGCTGCCGAGGAAGGGACGCCGAAAGAGAACGTTGCCGACGGCGTGGTGTCGCGTTTAGTGCTGTCCATCGGTGAGGCGGACTTTGAGGCTGTATTGGGGCTGGCTGCTCCGTTGTATCGTCATGCCTGTTATATCCTTTCGTTTCTTCCTGCTGTGGAGGTGCCGTCGGTGCAACTGCAACGACCGGAGATGATCTTCGACTTGCTGCCCATGTGCTTCAGTCGTCAGGACGTGCTGGAGCAGGCGGTGCGGTTCGGCATCCCCGAGAACACCATGGACTCGCTGCTGAAACGCTTCACCGACAAGGGACTGTTGGCAAAGTCCGGACGGGGTGAGTACGAGTTTGCCTCGCACGTGCGTGCGCGTGGGTGTGTGTGAGGAGAGTTGCAAGATTGCAAGATTGCAAGATTCTTTTTTCCCAACTGGGGAAATATTTTTTCCCAACTGGAAAAAAATCACGCTTTAAAATGAAGAACAAGAAAATGAAGAATGAAGAATGAAGAATGAAAAATTAGAAGTTAGAGAAGTTAAAGAAGTTAGAGAAGTTAAAGCTAATACATAGACTAATCTAAACACTTAACGCTCAACCCTCAACTCTAAACTCTCAACCTTAAACTCTCAATTCTCAATTATCCATTCTCCATTATCCATTTATCATTAACCATTAATCATTAATCATTAATCATTCTCAATTATCCATTAACCATTAACACTCATCATGTTCCAAATTATATCTTTAACCAAGAGCCGGCTGGCCCGGTATTATTTCCCGGAGGCGTCGGCGGTTGTTGCTACCAATCATCTGATGCGCTGGGTGCACAGCTGTCCTCCGCTGATGGCGGATTTGGAGGCGGTGGGCTACTGCCGTTCGCAGAAGTGGCTGACTGCTCGTCAGGTGTCACTCATCGTCCGTCACTTAGGTGAGCCGTAACCCATAGAAAACCATCAAAACCCATAAGGCCCCGAAAGGGGAGGGGTATCTTTGCATCGTGAAGGGGAAAATGGAGAACGAGTTAAATGAAGAATTAAGAATGAAGAATGAAAAATTAGAAGTTAGAGAAGTTAGAGAAGTTAAAGAAGTTAGAGCCAATACATAGACTAATCTAAACACTTAACGCTCAACTCTAATCTCTCAACTCTCAACTCTCAACGCTCAACCTTAAACGTTCAACTCTCAATTCTCAATTATCCATTATCCATTCTCCATTATCCATTAAATTCACCATTAACCATTCACCATTAACCATTAACCATTATCTATCATGGCTATCAGAGTAAAAGCACGCCAGATGAAGCTGGCAGTAGGGCCCTCGAAAGGGCAGTATCGTTTTATCATGTCCGCTGAGATTTACAGTACACTCAAGGAGGACAAAGTTGTTTCAGAAGCCGCTATCCGTTCGGGTATCTCCAAGGGAAGCATCAATGCTGCCTGGGAAGCCATTGGCGACGTGATCCGTGCGTGGGCTACGGAAGGTCACTCGGTTGCCATCCCGGGATTGGGCACGATGCGTTTTGGCGTACAGGCCACTTCGGTGGAGAACGTCGAGGACGTGGGGACCGAACTGATCACGACCCGGAAGGTGATCTTCACTCCCAGCACGGAGATCAAGGACGAACTGAAGAATACGTCCATCAACATCACGTGCTACGACAAGGACGGAAACGTCATCAAGCAGGTTACTTCGACCGACCCGGGTACCGTGGATGAGGAAGATCCTGATCAGTCCGGTGGCGGTGGAGGAGGCGGTGAAGATCCGTTGGGTTAAAGCCTTACCCCTGGCCCCTCTCCCAAGGAGAGGGGAAAGGGGAAGATACCACTGAGGATAGTTCTCTAATTAAGAATGAAGAATGAAGAATTAGAAGTTAGAGAAGTTAGAGAAGTTAAAGAAGTTAGAGCCAATACATAGACTACTCTAAACACTCAACTCTAATCTCTCAACTCTCAACGCTAAACCTTTATTCAACGCAGATTACGCAGATTATCGCAGATTAAAAATCCATGTTTTTCCGTGTAATCCGTGCCTGAAAAAACATTAATCATTAACCATTAATCATTAATCATTCTCCATTATCCATTCTCCATTATCCATTCTCCATTATCCATTAAATTAACCATTAACCATCAACCCTTATTAACTATGAACGAATCTAATTCTCAAAAAATCACCTGGAAGACGATTATTCATGCCATTATCCAGGCTGCTATTGCGGCACTGACGGCGCTTGGCATCAGTAGTTGTACTCAACTTTAACCTTTGTAACCTGTATGATTACCGAAACTTATCCTTTGACCGTAGGCGGGGAAGTAGTGCGTAACGAGCGCGCACTTCTCCGCGGGGTGCAGGACGGGATCTTGATGAATGGAGCGGACTCGGTCCGCTTCCTTGTCATCCACTGCTCTGCCACCCGTTGTGACCGTGACTATACGGTGGAACAGCTGATGCGCGACCATAAGGCGCGTGGCTTCCGTACCATAGGTTATCATTTCTACATCCGTCGTGACGGGACGGTGACCCGTCACCGGGGCTTGTTGGAGGTGGGGGCGCATTGCCGACCCTTCAACCGTTGCAGCATCGGCATCTGTTACGAGGGCGGTCTGAACGAGCAGGGGCAACCTGCCGACACCCGTACCCAGGAGCAGAAGGTGCAGCTGCTTGAACTCTTGCAAAAACTTCATCAACTGTTTCCCCAGGCAAAGATCGTGGGGCACAGGGATCTTCCCGGGGTGAGGAAGGAGTGCCCGTGCTTTGATTGTGGGGAATACAGGGAAATGAAGAATGAAGAATGATGAATGAAGAATTTGATTCACCACAGAGGACACGGAGTTTCACAGGGTAAAAAATCAATCTGTGTTTTCCGTGTAATCCGTGCCTGATTTGATTCAACGCAGATTACGCAGATTAACGCAGATTAGTTTGTACACATGCACACCGTAGAGACGCAAAATTTTGCGTCTGTACACACATGCACTATGATTCAATTCAACGCAGATTAACGCAGATTGAAATAAAACTGTGTTATCCGTGTCATCCGTGCCTAAAATATCTTTGTTCTTATTGGGAGACGCAAAATTTTGCGTCTCTACATGAATGTTGTTAAACGCTAAACCCTAAACTCTGCTTTCTCACTTTCTCCTGGATCACTGCTTCGAAGACGTGGAGGCGGTGGAGGTCGGTGCCCCAGTAGTCGATGAAGTGTTGTTGCTGAAGCCATTGGACTTTCTTCCGGGCGACGGGGCCATAGGCGCCTGCCAAGGAAGGAAGGTTGGACTGGAAGCGGATGCCACGGTCTTTCAGGCGGCGGTAGTCGTCGCGATCCATG
>ULTX01075757.1_pt1 | contig 35203 bp, 25 predicted proteins | sample 1958041 | NCBI WGS metagenome assembly ULTX01 (sample SAMEA4835747, study PRJEB28245) | human gut metagenome | biome: gut microbiome; material: fecal sample | place: Denmark | collected 2008
TTCGAAGCAATTCCCACCAGATCAACAAATCCCATGGCAAAAAAGCAGAGCATCACAGGAATCAGCTTCGCATAAAAGGAAGTTGTTTTACTCATAAATAATCTTGGATAAAAAGATAATAAATTAGATATGGACCTCACAGAGCGACTTCCGTCCTGCGAAGCCCATACCTGTAAAAGTGACTAAATCAATTATAACCCTAATTTATAGATTTTCATGTTCTCAACCTTGGCTGTGCCACCTTCTGTATAGAAACGAAGACTGTTATATGGCTGAGTAGGGAAAATCAGATTGGTCATGGCAATACGGCCACCGTCTACAAAGATTTCAACCGAACACTTGTCTACAAAGATATCCAGATGATAGGTCTTACCTTCGCAAAGCGAAAGCGGAGCCCATGTACCCAATGCAAAATCATTCTGATAATTGATGGAATTAACTTTTCTTCCGTCATGATTCTCAATGGCATGAGGTTCTGATTTTTCACCGAAAGCTGTCAGACCGCTTTCTGTACGATCCATAACCAATCTCTTGTTCTTCAGATCCAGATAAATCTTGGATTTCTCACCTTTGGCATTATAAAGTTCCAGACCTGCCAGCTGTGAATTACCCGGTACGATATCCATTTCCAATTCGTATGCACCCTCATTGTTCGGAACAATCTCATCGATAACGACTTCATCTTTCACATCCATATTGTCTACAGACCGACTCTCCTTACGCAAAGCCTGTGTTTCTTTCACAGCGTTGGCAGCCATGTAGATTTGTCCGTCTTTGGTGTACAGAGACAATTCGCGAGGCAGAGCGTTCGCACCACGATACTGACGGATAGGAGTAACGTTTGCATACTGCCAATTACTCATCCAAGGTACAGCGATAGTACGGTCACCGGTATTAGAGAAGCAAACTGTAGCATAATGATCTTTACCGAAATCGAGCCATTTGGTAACTTCAGGTTTAGTATCACATTTGAATTCCTTACCATCGAAATCACCTACAAAATACTCTGTAGCACTTCCACCGAACGGACAACCCGGGTTGATATTCACAATCATCACCCATTTCTTGTTGTTCGGGTCACCGTCTACCGGCAATTGGATGAAATCCGGACATTCGAACTGATTAGGCTGTACACCGTAGCCCTGACCGAACTGACTCAGATATTCCCAATCCTTCAGGTTGGTAGACGAATAGAAACGCATGTTCTTGTCGGCAGAAACAATCATATACCACTTCTGTGCCGGTTCATACCAGAACACTTTCGGATCCCGGAAATCCTTCAATCCGTCAAACGGAGTCAGAATAGGATTCTTTTCATATTTTGTATAAGTACGTCCGTTATCAGTACTATAAGCCATACACTGAATCTGTCCGTGTTCATCGCTAGCCGATGTATAGAAGGCTATCATAGCATCTTTTCCATAACCGGCACTGTTGTTATGGTCTATTACAGTACTTCCAGAGAAGATATGTCCCAGTGTATCTCGGGCAATAGCCGGCTTCAGGTGTTCCCAATGAACCAGATCCTTGCTGACTGAATGTCCCCAATGCATATTTCCCCAACGGGAACCATAAGGATTATATTGGAAATACAAATGATATTCTCCATCCTTGTATACCAAACCGTTAGCATCATTCATCCATCCGTAAGAAGGTGTATGATGATAAACAGGACGATAATAATCAGTATTTTTTGTATCGAATGTATCGGCCAACTGAATATGATCCCAACAAATGGCTTTAGCTCCTACTTTTCCGATCGTAACAGTAGCCTCCTTGGCTCCCTGAGGCAACTCGAACGGCACATAATATTCAATACTGTCTACAGCCAGACGAACATCCATCGCCATGTCTGCAGGACTTCCGGTGTCCAGTTTCACTTTTCCTTCAGTACTTGATTCCTGAATCGGCAGAATCAGATATTTGGTAGGTTTAGTTATGTGTACAATGGTAAGGGTATCACCCTGATGCTCTAAACTAATGGCACTCTTCTGTGGCTGACAAGCTGTAAACCCTGAAACTGCAGCCAAAGCCAATGTAAGGTTAACGAAATTCTTTTTCATGGTTATCATATTTTAGACATTTAAATATACTGTTTTTTAAGTATCCATATCCGGACGGCGACAAGTATTTGTCGCCTATCCGTATATTAAAAACAATCTTTTACCTTAATCCTGAAATACCCGATTACTTAAAACTTCAAACTAGCGCTAAATTCTACTGTGAACGGACGTATATAGCTACCGGCCATCACGGTTCCGGCATACTTACTTGCTTCATCTTTGGTTACCAGTTCTGCACCTGCAATACTACCCTTTGCACCTGTCTGGTTCAAGAAGTTCACTACAGTACAGCCCAATGAAAGTTGTTTGTTTACCTGCCAATTCAGACCTCCGAAGGTTTCCCAGCGTCCGTTGAAATAATAGGCATCATTGATATTAGCATATGTCTTGCTGAAATAACGGAAACTTGTCCAGATTTTCAAATCCTTGGTAATCATATAACTCGGATCGATTTCTACAATCACCTGCGGGATTTCCGCTACGATATTACCTGTAGCGTTGATTTTGCCTACATAGCCATCAGAGAATTCTACAGAAGTCTCATACTTCTTGTAAGTCGGTTTCTGATAAGTGAAGAGGAAGTGTAAATCAAAACCTTTAAACGGATGTGCTACCACGTCAGTGGTCCATCCCAAAGTCTGTATATCGTATGTCAGCGGAGCAGCCATAATCTCAGTTTGTCCGGCAGCCGTCTTATGCTGCAGATTCAACGTAGAGTTATTGTTTGTCTTCGAAATATAAGAGAAAAGAGAAGTCAAACTCAACCAGCTGTTATTAAAATAGATACCTGCACGTCCCAGAGGTACAGAAATCTTGTCTGTATTCGGTAAAGTTGCCGGTGCAAAATTTTCCAGTTTCGGATGCTGGGTAATGTAAGTAAAGTCTCCGGTAAATCCGAACTCCTTGTTCAGTTTATAAGTAGCCGACGCGGTCAACGCATAATTCAGCCAGTCATAGCTGAAAGGAGTCGGAGCAATCTGGGTACCGTCAGGAGCAGTAGCGCCCAAATAGTAGTTGGAAAAACGTCCTACGTAATTACCGTCAGCATTCAAGACTGCCGCATTATCACCTCGCAATGCCTGATATTCCAAACGTGCCCCATAATAAAGATTGAACTTATCAGTAATATTCCAGTCATGAGTAAAGTAAACTGCCAACTTGTTTTCATGTCCTTTATAATATTCCGAGGCATTCTTGTTAAAATCGTAATAATAGCCGTTTTCTCCGTATGTACGGTCTGCGTAAGTCTGATAATCTGCATTATACAAGCGAACAGGGTAACCACCGTCTGTCGGGACCGACTGGTCATACATGGTGGTAGCCGAACTGTAATCAATATCATAATACCATTCATTCACCCCTAATCTCCAAGTGCTGTTCCCTACAGAACGTGACAATTCTGTTGTAAACATGAACGAATCAATAAATCCCCTGTTCAGACAAGACATACGGCTCTGCACATATTCTCCTGTATATGGCTTCATGCCACCGTCAGCATCTTCATACATATAATTGATACCGGCCTCATTCTTATCGAGCGACATCGGAGTCTGGTAAACACAAGAACCGGTAGAATGGTCGTACTTCATTATAGCCTTCCAATTCAAGCCATTATCCCATGTATAATTATTCATCAAAGTAAATTCACTGCCTTTATTCTGAACAGCATCATACAGACTGGTCTTTTTCAATTCACCTGTACGCATATCCCGATAAATCATTTCATTGTCTACCGGCAAATAAGAAGTAGTACCAAGTGAAAAATCGCCGAACTCCTTTACACTACCATCTCCTACGTATACAAACGGAGCAGACTGAGTAGCATACATATACACCGGATGGCTGTTACTGTAGTGATACATGGCAGTAAGTTCACCCCGATTCTGATTATATCGCTTAGTCAAGGCAAATTTATAAATCTGAGTACGGTCTTGGAAAGGAGTAGATTTAATCTTGAAAGTACCCGGGTCAAAGTCCTGATAAATGCTTCCGCTATAAAACCAGTCTTTTCCCATACTTCCATTCAGATTCAATGAGAATTCCTGCATTCCAAAATGATTACTCTTATAATTAAGTGTACCGTTAAAACCTTTTTCTCCCAATTGTGTAAAAGAATTTACCGCATAACCGATGTTACCGGTAGTAATGGCCGTTTCAGAAATCTTCAACAATCCTACATGGCTCAAGCTTGCATCAGCACGCCACAATGAATTTACACTGTGAGGATTGGTAGCATACGTAACAGGAATACCGTTCTCAAGTACATTCACATCGGCTGAAGGTAGTCCAATCTGGATTTCACGAGGACCATTGGCACTGGCTGCATTCAACATGACATTACGGTTTCCCTCTTCTTTAGAAGGATTGGCTACCTGTGTAGAATCTTGTTGTTGTGCAAAAGCTCCCATACATGCACATGCCAAAAGGAAGACAACTGCACTTATACGCTTTTCCTGTTGATTCAATCTTGCATTCATAGCATTAATTTAAATCATTAATAGTTGGTTTTTGAATTTCTCGTGAAGCAAAAATAGAGACTTATTCCATCAGCCTCTTGCATAAATGTTACTTGACCTATCACTTTTGATACCAAGGAGACCGGAAGTAGATGAAAGCAGGACAACAGACAGTTATTTACCATAATCTTCAGGTATAAGACATATACTTTAGTCTACTACATTATATAAATCATCTATCTGATAATCTACAATTTATCCATATAACAAACTGCAAAATATCTACTTTATAAAGATTTTCCATTTATAAATTTCCTCAAAAAGAAAGTAGATATCAGAACTGTAGTTTTACTCTCATTTGAATGGCTGAAAACGCTCAAAAGGATATAAAAAATTCGTCGGGAAAGTAAAGGGCTTTCCCGACGAATTCATCTCAGACAGAGAACCACTGTTCCACATCTGTATTTCTACCGGATTCATATCAGAAAAATCATTCCGACCTCCGGCTTTCCTCAGCAAAAATCAAGGAAACGGCCTTGATTCCTCACTTGTTTCCTAATGCTTCTTTCCGCTTTCCACTGGTAAAAATCAAATAAATTCCTAACAGGATTAACGGAAGACTGAGCCACTGCCCAATGTTCAATGTCATACCTACTTCCTGAGCTACCTGTGGATTCTTCATAAACTCTAATCCGAAACGGGCACCGAAGAAAATAATCAATGACACACCGGTTATCAAACCAACATGCTTCTGTAATCCATAGAACCGGTACATCATCCACGAAGTGACACCGGCTACCAGACAGTACAACATTTCATAAATCTGGGTAGGATGGCAAGGTAAAGACTCACCGTTAGCATTATATAATTGCTGCCACTCCCGTGAACGGACAAACTCGAATCCCCAAGGTAATGTGGTAGGATAACCGAAGATTTCCGAATTCATCAGATTACCGAAACGAATACACATACAGACCACAGCTACGGCCGGTATCATCCGGTCGAACAGCCACCAGACACTTTTACGGGTTACTTTATATGAATAAACAATCAATGCCAGAATGAGGGCAAACACACCACCATGGCTGGCAAGACCACCATTCCATATCTTCAGAATCTCTACCGGATGACTGCCATAATACCCCCATTCATAAAAAAGGCAATGTCCCAAACGGGCACCTATTACACTGCTGACAATACAATACACAAACAATTTATCCACCCATTTATCGGGATGTCCTTCTTTCTTGAACAAATTGGCTACCATATTATAGGCCAAAATGAAACCAATACCCCACATCAAACCGTACCAGCGGATTTCACGGGGACCCAAATGAAATAAAACGGGATCGACATCCCAGACAATACTTCCTATCATAGTCTTTTATTTTTTATACGCAAAGAAACAAAAAAAATTGCTACCCTTGAAAAATACTTCTATTTAATCAGGAAAAGGTACTCAATTTATGAATATATACCTTCCTGAAACAGTACGGGCCAGATGGAAACGCCCATCCGGCCCGTAGAAATGCTGTTGTTACAGATTATTTTTCGGAAGTCAGTTCTAAAGTAGCCTTCTGTAAACCTTTTGCGGTAGCTTCCAGCGTAATGGAACCTGGCTCTTCACTGGTCTGCACAATGGCAGTCATCATCCCATAGAATACTTTCATCTTCGGTTCCTGGAAAGATTCCAACGATGCCGGATTACCATTGGCACCCGCCCGGTAAATTCCTTTACCTTTCACTTTGAATGAAATCTGGTTATCGGCCATCGGACAGAGATTACCATCCTTATCAACCACACGCACTGTTACAAACGACAAGTCCTTACCGTCGGCTTTCAGTTGGGTGCGGTCCGGTATCAGCTCAATATGATGAGGTTTACCAGCTGTATGGATTTCCTTTTCAGCTACTGCCTTACCATCTTTGTCGTAAGCTACTACTTTTACAGTTCCCGGTTCATACTTGGTATCCATCCACATCAGGCGGTAACGTTTCTGGCGTTTGAAAGTAGCCAATGACAACGAGTCACCGCTGTTTTCTACTGTCACAGACAAATCCTTCGTACGTTTGCCCTGACTCTTTCCATTAATGAACAGTTCGGCAGAAGGATAGTTGGTATAGACGAAAATCGGTGTCACTTCACCTTCACGTCCTTCCCAGGTCCAATGCGGAAGAATATGCAAGGTCTCGGCTTCCTTATTCCAATGACTGCGATACAAATAGTAACGGTCTTTCGGCAGGCCAGCCAAATCGATGATACCAAACAAAGAAGAATGACTAGGCCAATCGGAATAATATGGTGTCGGTTCACCCAGATAATCGAATCCAGTCCATACAAACTCGCCGATACAATACGGCAAATCTTCATGCTGAATGAAATCATCTTCCGGCAGATTGGACCAGCCACAATGTTCAACATCGTATGATGAAGCCTGATGGTCATCGTATTTCTGCATGGAACGACGTTCTACCGGGAATTTATAAACTCCACGTGAACTGATAGTAGAAGCGGTTTCACTTCCCAAAATGATTTCCTGCGGAAGTTTCGTATAATTCTCTATATATTTATGCGGACGGTAATTGAATCCCGGTACATCCATCACAGCAGCCATGTTGTTGTTGACTACTGCATCCGGGGCATCCATACCTTGAGTGACAGGACGGGTCGGATCCTCACGATGACAGATATCCTGCAACATACGGGTCAGCTTCGGACCTTGTTTACCACTCCACTGGTCAGGAACTTCATTACCGATACACCACATTACCACACTCGGGTTATTACGGAAATGATGTAACAGATTCACCAGGTCCTTTTCCACCCACTCATCGAAATTCTTATGGTAACCGTTTTCTACTTTGGCCGTCTTCCATTCATCGAACGATTCAGCCATAACCATCATACCCATTTCGTCACACAGGTTCACCAGTTCTGTAGACGGCATGTTGTGTGAGGTACGGATGGCATTACAACCCATATCCTTCAGAATACGGATCTGACGGCGCAAGGCAGCTTCATTGGTAGCCGCTCCCAACGGACCCAAGTCGTGATGATTACATACACCTTTGAACTGAACACGTTCTCCGTTCAGGAAGAAACCTTTTCCCGGAATCACTTTGATGGAACGGATGCCAAAACGAGTTTCATATTCATCTTTCAGAGTTTCCCCTTCATAGATTTTTGATACGGCTGTATATAAAGAAGGAGTATCGACCGACCATAACTGTGGCTGGTTGATATCAAACTGCTGCTCGAACTTGTTTCCGACTCCTTCATGGAATACTCCCTGCTGAGTCTGAGTAGCCACTACCTTCCCTGACGGATCTTTGATATCAGTCACAATGCGATAATCGGCTATCGATTTTCCAGCAGGCACATCCAACGAAGTCTTCAATACAGCCTGAGCATACTCTTTGTTCACTACCGGAGTTGTCAATTGAGTACCCCAAACAGGGACATGGGCATCTTCCGTTACAATCAAACGGATATTCCGATAAAGTCCGGCTCCGGGATACCAACGGGAAGATTCTGTCTCATTTTCCAGACGAACCGCCAATGTATTGGTTCCTTCAGCATGCAGGAAAGGAGTAGCATCTACCGCAAAGGCATTATATCCATTCGGCCAGTAACAGGCCTCCTTGCCATTGATATATACACGTGCATGGCTCATCGCACCGTCGAAAAGCAATACACACTGTTTACCTTTCGCATAATTAGGTACTGTAAAGTTCAACCGGTACCAGCCGACTCCTACAAAAGGTAAACCTCCTGTACGGCCGGCATGCTCCATATCTTCTTTTTGACCGTCTTGAGTAATAGCCGTAAGCTGTTTGTCATTGTTGATACTGAACGGTCCGTAAATAGCCCAGTCGTGAGGTACAGTCACAGACTGCCATTTAGTGTCATTGAGCTGTTCATTACTGAATGTAGCCTGATCCTCGCGAGTAAACTTCCATCCCTTTTCCAACAACTGTTCTACACGCACCTGAGCACCGAGCATCATCGGAAATGCCAATGAGAAAAAGAATAAACTCTTCAGTCTGTAGTTCATCATAGCCTCTCAATTAAGATTAATAATGGTCTTGTTTATAAATAAATTAAATAACTATAGTAAACTTATAAAAAGTTATCAATGCAAGATAGGCATTTAATTAGTAATGCTTAATAACGAAAGCATATTATTAACATATATATTTATCATTTCATATTCATTAACACTTTAATTCACATAAATAAAATAAGGTCTATAGAAAATGACTTAAGCATTTTTCTACAGACCTTACTGTATATTTTACCAATACGGATACCGATAAATCCCCATTAAACCAGATGGGCAATCAGCTCTTCCCGGTCACCAGCCAATAAATCGATAACTGGAATTTCAATCATGGTATAACATCCCGGTTGCTGTTTCATAGAAGCACGAGCTACACATACCAATACCTGTGCCGTCAATGCCGGATTATTGATTTTCATATCAAATTCAAACAACTGATTGTGAGTTTTTCCAGAAACACCTTTACGTACCAGATTTACGCCATGGCCAACATCATTCAAATCGTCTACACAAGGAACCTGAATAACGTGAGTTTCATCATTTACAAAATAAGCATCAGACTTAATGGCAGCCTCTACAGTCTTGAAATCAGCTCCTTCTTCCAGTTCTACATATACCATACGGCGATGAATACCTGTGCCTACCGGAATAGTCATAGACAAAGCATCCTTCACACCCGCAATGGCACGTACTGCAACAGAATGTCCCATGCTACGGCCTGGACCAAAATTAGTGTATGTAATACCCTTCGGAGCAATAGCCTCCAACAAAGTACGGACTACAGAATCACTTCCCGGATCCCAACCGGCCGAAATGATAGATACAGCCTTATGTTCTTTAGCTGTTTCATCCAACGAACGACGCAAAGATGTAATCTGAGTATGGATATCGAAGCTGTCTACTGTATTGATACCCATTGCCAGAATTTCTTTAGCATATTTCTCTACGCTACGGGTTGGAGTCGCCAAAATGGCTACATCTACATCCTTCAATTCTTTAATATCCTTTACTACCTGATAATCAGCCAACTCAGCAGGCTTATCAGCATCACCGTTACGGCGAACGATACCTGCCACTTCAAAGTCAGGAGCAGCTTCCAGCGCTTCCAATGTAAATTTACCGATATTTCCGTATCCTACTACGGCAGCTCTAATTTTCTTCATACGTTTTAAGTTATTGTTTGAGTTGAGCATCAAGGAATTTCCTTGACCGGACAAAGTTACATAATTAGACTCATTCCAAAAAAGAATCATGCAACAAAATAGCAAAAAACAGCATTTGTTGAAGAAGATTAATTATTTTTGCTTACATTTTTCATCTACCCAATAACTATGATAGAATATATAAAAGGTGAACTGACAGAATTGACTCCAGCCATGGCAGTAGTAGAATGCCATGGAGTAGGATACGGAATCAACGTATCGCTGAACACGTATTCAGCAATCCAAAGCAAGAAAGAAGTCAAACTCTACATTGTAGAATCTATCCGAGAAGATGCATACAATCTATATGGATTTGCCACTAAGCAGGAGCGGGAACTCTTCCTGCTACTTATCACTGTATCCGGTATCGGAGGAAACACAGCCCGCATGATACTTTCTGCCCTCAGTCCATCCGAACTTTGCAACGTTATCAGCAGTGGCAACGACAAACTGTTGAAGACCGTCAAAGGTATCGGTCTGAAAACCGCCCAACGCATTATTGTCGATTTGAAAGACAAGATAGGAACAACCGGTATTGAAGCTTCCGATATACTGGTTTCCCCTGCCACTCACGCCCATAGCGAAGTTTACGAAGAAGCTATCGCAGCACTGACTATGCTGGGCTTTGCACAAGCTCCTTCACAAAAAGTAGTTTCTGCTATCTTGAAAGAAGAACCCGAAGCTGCAGTTGAAAAAGTTATTAAATTGGCATTGAAACGGCTCTGAATCTCCTAAACGCCCCCTTTTTAAAATTCTATTGTGTCATTTCTATGATTTTCTTTAGAAAAGTAGAAATCCATATCCACTTTACTCCAAAGTCCGCCTCTCGATTCATACGTCGAAAGACGGACTTTTCCACGCTACAATCTCTATTTTTTCCTTATAGAAATAACTTTCTTCTCGTTCTTTGAAATCTTACAGCTGTTTATCCAATAATCTTTCGAAACTGTACATAATCCTACAAATTTCATTAATAATCCCTATAGCAATAGACATTTTCATTATAAACAGGTTTCAATATAGACAGGTTCACCGTTTAAAAGACGCATTAGTTTCACATTAATACTTAACACAGGTAAAATATTTCATTTTATAAGAAAACAAACAGAAAACCGAACGAGTTGTAACAACAAAAGAGATGTAACAAAAAAGAATATCATAAAAAACCGCTCCAAAGAATCATTTTGACCTATTTTCTATATTTTTGCAAAACCGACAATAGAAATAAAACAATATAACACACAAAAGGTAAGCAAATACAATGAAAGAGAATCTTTTTATCAATCCAACATCTATTTATCCGACACAGCACGTTCCCTCATCCGAAGGCTTGTATAGCCCGGAAAATGAACATGATGCCTGCGGTGTCGGCATGATTGTAGACATCCACGGAAACAAGTCACACGAACTGGTAGACCAAGCACTTCGGGTACTGGAAAACATGAAACATCGTGGTGCAGAAGGAGCCGATAACAAGACGGGTGACGGTGCGGGTATCATGTTACAGATTCCGCATGAATTTATATTATTACAAGGTATTCCGGTACCCGAGAAGGGAAAATATGGAACCGGACTGATTTTCTTACCCAAAGACGAGGAAGAACAGAAACACATCCTGAGCATCCTTATCGAAGAAGTCGAACGTGAAGGATTGACATTGATGCATCTGCGTAATGTACCGGTCAACTCTTCTATTCTGGGTAAAGACGCTCTGGCCACCGAACCGGATATCAAGCAGGTATTCATCACCGGAGCCAGCGATACAGCCAACCTGGAACGTACGCTATATATCATCCGCAAACGGATAGAAAAACGCATCCAGCACAAAGATTTTTACATTGTTTCGCTTTCCAGCAAGAACATTGTATATAAAGGTATGCTGTCCTCCATGCAGGTACGTGAATATTTTCCGGACCTGACACAACCTTATTTCACCAGCGGACTGGCTGTAGTACACTCGCGTTTCAGTACAAATACCTTCCCTACTTGGAGCTTGGCACAACCGTTTCGTCTGCTGGCTCACAACGGTGAAATCAATACCATCCGTGGTAACCGTGCCTGGATGGAAGCCCGCGAAAGTGTACTTTCCACCCCTGCATTAGGGAACATCAAGGATATCCGACCAATTATCCAGCCCAATATGAGCGACAGCGCTTCGCTTGATAATGTACTGGAATTTTTTGTAATGTCCGGTCTGAGCCTGCCACATGCCATGGCCATGCTGGTACCGGAATCCTTCAACGACAAGAATCCTATCAGTGAAGACCTGAAAGCCTTTTATGAGTACCACTCCATTCTGATGGAACCATGGGATGGGCCGGCAGCCCTGTTGTTCAGTGACGGACGGTATGCCGGTGGTATGCTCGACCGTAACGGACTGCGTCCTGCCCGCTACCTGATTACCAAGAACGACATAATGGTAGTTGCCAGTGAAGCGGGAGTCATCAGCTTCGAACCGGGAGACATTAAAGAAAAAGGGCGTCTGCAACCAGGTAAAATTCTGTTAGTCGATACCCAGGAAGGAAAAATCTATTATGATGGCGAATTAAAGGAACAGTTGGCCACAGCCAAACCGTATCGTCAATGGCTGTCTACCAACCGTATTGAACTTGATACCTTGCGTAGTGGACGTAAAGTACAGAATAAGGTAGAGAATCACGACCGGATGCTTCGTACATTCGGATTTACCCGCGAGGACATTGAACGGACCATTACTCCGATGTGCAACAACGGTTCCGAACCTACGGCTTCCATGGGTAACGATACCCCGCTGGCCGTTTTGTCTGATAAGCCGCAACTGCTGTTCAATTATTTCCGTCAACAATTCGCCCAAGTAACAAATCCGGCCATTGACCCGATTCGCGAAGAGCTGGTCATGTCACTCACTGAATACATCGGTGCGGTAGGTATGAATATCCTGGTACCGAACGAGAGCCACTGCAAAATGGTTCGTCTGCCTCATCCGGTTTTAAACAATACGCAACTGGATATCCTGTGTAACATCCGGTACAAAGGATTCAACACCGTGAAACTCCCGATGCTGTTTGAGGTCGGCAGAGGAAAAGTCGGTCTACAGGATGCCCTGAACCAATTATGCAAGAAAGCCGAAGAATCGGTGAACGACGGAGTAAACTACATCATCCTGTCCGATAGAGGCATCGATGCCGAACATGCCGCCATCCCTTCATTATTGGCTGTCAGTGCTGTGCATCATCACCTGATTTCCGTACAGAAACGTGTACAGACTGCCTTGATTGTAGAAAGCGGCGAAATCCGTGAAGTGATGCATGCCGCTCTATTGTTAGGCTACGGTGCCAGCGCCATCTGTCCATACATGGTCTTCTCTATTTTGGACGACCTGGTAGCGAAAGGCGACATACAGATGAATTACGAAACAGCCGAGAAAAACTACATCAAAGCTATTCGGAAAGGATTATATAAGATAATGAGTAAAATGGGTATCAGTACCATTCGCTCGTACCGGGGTGCCAAGATTTTCGAAGCAGTCGGTCTGAGCGAGGAGCTGCTGAATGCCTATTTCGGGACCAGCACTTCCTCTATCGGCGGTATCCGTCTGGAAGAAATAGCCAAAGACTACATCGCTTTCCACGATGCTGGTTTCATTCCTAAAGAAGTGCCTGATCTATTACCGAATATCGGACAATTCTCATTCCGGAAAGATGGAGAAAAACATGCATGGAATCCGGAAACCATCGCTGCCCTACAACTGGCTACCCGTCTGGGCAGTTACAAGAAGTTCAAGGAGTTCACTCATCTGGTAGACGATAAAGAATCGCCTATTTTCCTTCGTGACTTCTTCCGCTTCAAACGAAATCCGATTTCCATCGACCAGGTAGAACCGGTAGAGAACATTGTGAAGCATTTCGTCACCGGTGCCATGTCATTCGGAGCCATCAGCAAGGAAGCACACGAAGCACTGGCACTGGCCATGAATAAACTGGGCTCTCGCAGCAACACCGGCGAAGGTGGAGAAGATTCTGATCGCTTCCATGAAACATTCGACGGTATTTCCCTGTCCAGCAAAACCAAACAGATTGCCTCCGGACGATTTGGAGTAACAACCGAATATCTGGTAAATGCGGAAGAAATACAGATTAAGGTAGCCCAAGGTGCAAAACCGGGAGAAGGAGGACAATTGCCGGGCTTCAAGGTTAACGAAATCATTGCCAAGACCCGCCACTCCATTCCGGGTATCTCACTGATTTCACCGCCGCCGCACCATGATATCTACTCCATTGAAGATTTGGCGCAGTTGATCTTTGACTTGAAGAACGTAAACCCCAAAGCGAAAATCAGCGTAAAACTGGTAGCGGAGAGCGGTGTAGGTACCATTGCTGCCGGTGTAGCCAAAGCGAAAGCCGATCTGATTGTCATATCAGGTGCCGAAGGCGGTACAGGAGCTTCTCCGGCTTCTTCCATGCGATATGCCGGCATCTCTCCGGAAATCGGGCTGAGCGAAACTCAACAGACACTGGTACTAAACGGTCTGCGCGGACAAGTACGCCTACAAACCGACGGACAGATAAAAACCGGTCACGACATTATCAGCATGGCCCTGTTGGGAGCCGAGGAATTCGGTTTCGGAACGACTGTCCTGATTGTACTGGGATGTGTCATGATGCGTAAATGTCATACCAACACATGTCCGGTGGGGGTAGCTACTCAAGACCCGCAATTGCGAGAACATTTCCGCGGACATTACCAATATGTAGTGAACTACTTCCAGTTCCTGGCTCAGGAAGTCCGAGAATACTTGGCCGAAATGGGATTCACCCGTCTGGAAGATATCGTGGGACGCACTGATCTGATTGAGCTGAAACCTCAACAACCAGGGACGAAAGCCTCTCTGCTTGATTTCAGCCGCATGCTGCATAAAGTAGACAGCAAAGCCGCAATCCACAACGTAACAGACCAGATACATGAAATCAGCCAGGTGAAGGATGTAGCCATGATAGCAGCCTGTCAGGAAGCCTTGGAAAACGGTAAGGAAGTATCGTTAGAATATGCCATTGCCAATACAGACCGTTCCGTAGGAGCCATGTTATCCGGAGCTGTTGCCGCCAAGTACGGAAATGCCGGATTACCGGAACAGACCATTAACGTGAAGTTCAAAGGATCTGCCGGACAGAGTTTCGGTGCATTCCTGGCTCATGGTATCAGTTTCAGACTGGAAGGTGAAGCCAATGACTATTTAGGAAAAGGATTGAGTGGTGGACGCATTTCCGTACAACCTCCGGTCCGTTCCAACTTCGAAGCAGAGAAAAATACAATTGCAGGAAACACCTTGTTATACGGTGCTACTAGTGGAGAAGTATATATCAACGGTCGGGTAGGCGAACGATTCTCTGTACGTAACTCAGGCGCTATCGCCGTTGTAGAAGGAGTAGGTGACCATTGTTGTGAATATATGACAGGAGGCCGTGTAGTCGTATTGGGAGAAACCGGACGAAACTTCGCTGCCGGTATGAGTGGCGGTGTAGCTTATGTCTGGGACAAGAACCATAACTTCGATTATTTCTGCAATATGGAAATGGTAGAACTTTCCTTGCTGGAAGACAGTACTGCACGCAAGGAACTGCACGAACTGATTCGTCAACACTATCTCTACACCGGTTCTCAACTGGCCCGTACTATGCTCGACAACTGGAACCGCTACATCGATGAGTTTATCCAGGTAACTCCGATTGAATACAAGCGCGTACTGGCCGAAGAACAGATGCGGAAACTACAACAGAAGATTGCCGAAGTACAGAGAGATTATTAATTATAACCAATAGAAAATAAGCATTATGGGAAATCCCAAAGCATTCCTTACTATACCGCGCCAGGAGGCAGGATACCGCCCGGTGCACGACCGCATCGCCGATTTTGGTGAAGTGGAACAGACGCTGAACGTCAGCGATCGCAGACTACAGGCTTCGCGTTGCATGGACTGTGGCGTACCTTTCTGCCACTGGGCCTGTCCGCTAGGCAACCGTCCGCCAGAGTTTCAGGACGCAGTTTTCCGTGGACGCTGGAAAGAAGCCTACGAGATATTGAGTCAGACCAACGATTTTCCTGAATTTACCGGACGTATCTGCCCTGCCCTCTGTGAAAAATCGTGTGTACTGAAACTGAGTATGGACGCTCCTGTCACTATCCGTGAAGATGAGTGTGCAGTCATCGAAACAGCCTTTCAAGAAGGTTATGTACAACCCCGTCAGTACGAACGAAACGGAAAGAAAGTAGCAGTCATCGGTTCCGGTCCTACCGGGCTGGCTGCTGCTAATCAGCTGAATCAGAAAGGCTACGAAGTTACCGTTTTCGAGAAACAGGAATATGTAGGCGGATTATTGAGATTCGGCATTCCAAATTTCAAGTTGCAAAAAGGCATCATTAATCGTCGTATCCAGGTCATGGAAACTGAAGGTATCGTTTTCCAAACGAACGCTGACATTGACCTGAATCACCTGCCGGAAGGATTTGACGCTTACTGTATCTGCACAGGAACTCCTGAAGCCCGCGACCTGAAGATTCCAGGACGTGACCTGAAAGGAATTCATTTCGCCATGGAAATGCTTGCCCAGCAAAACCGGGTATTGGCCGGACAGACATTCAGCAAAGAAGAACGAATCAGTGCCAAAGGCAAACATGTATTGGTCATTGGGGGTGGAGATACGGGAAGCGACTGCATCGGTACCAGCAACCGTCAGGGAGCTGTCAGTGTCACTCAGATAGAAATCATGCCCAAACCGCCGGTTGGTCAAAATCCGGCAACACCGTGGCCACAATGGCCCGTAGTACTGAAAACCAGTTCCAGTCATGAAGAAGGCTGCGAACGCCGTTGGAGCCTCACTTCCAATCAGTTCATTGGAGAAAACGGACATGTTACCGGTGTAGAAGTGGAAGAGGTAGAATGGGTACCGAATCCTGAAGGCGGACGTCCCATCATGAGACCTACCGGTAAGAAAGAAATCCTGAAAGCGGATCTCGTCCTGCTGGCCATGGGATTTCTGAAACCCGAACATCCTGCCTATGCCGAGAACGTGTTCCTGGCCGGTGATGCAGCTACAGGAGCCAGTCTGGTAGTGAAGTGTATTGCCGGTGGACGTAAAGCCGCCGCAGATATTGATGCCTACCTGACCGGCAAATAATTGCCAACCGGCTGCTCTCATATTGTCCCGACTCCGGCCGGGACAAACTACATACAAATTACAACAACTTTTAAACGATACAACTATGTGTGGAATAGCAGCGATATTCAAGATAAAAGAACAAACTCAGGAATTACGTAAGAAAGCTTTGGAAATGGCCAAGAAAATCCGCCACCGTGGTCCCGACTGGAGCGGTATCTATTGCGGAGGCTCAGCTATCCTGGCCCATGAACGACTCTCAATTGTCGACCCTCAAAGCGGAGGACAACCCCTGTATTCTCCAGACAAAAAACAGATTCTGGCTGTCAACGGGGAAATCTACAACCACCGGGAAATCCGAGAACGCTTTAAAGGACGGTATGAATTCCAGACCGGCAGCGACTGTGAAGTCATTCTGGCTCTTTACCGCGAAAAAGGAACTGATTTTCTGGAAGACCTGAGCGGTATCTTCGCATTTGCCCTCTACGATGAAGAAAAGGATGACTTTTTGATCGCACGAGATCCGATTGGCGTAATTCCTCTCTATATCGGCCGTGATAAGGAAGGCAAAATATACTGTGCCAGCGAACTGAAAGCTTTGGAAGGTTTCTGCGATTCTTATGAACCTTTTCTACCCGGACATTGTTATATAGGCAGCGAAGGTGTGATGAAACGCTGGTATACACGCGACTGGATGAAGTATGACGAATCTCTTCCGGAAACCGTTTCCTCAGAGACATACCAACAAGAGGTTACAGCCGTACACGATGCGCTGGAAGATGCCGTCCGCCGCCAACTGATGAGCGACGTGCCTTACGGAGTATTGCTGTCAGGTGGTCTGGACAGTTCGGTCATCTCAGCCATCGCCAAACAGTTCGCTGCCAAACGTATCGAGACAGACGGACAGAAAGATGCCTGGTGGCCACAACTTCACTCATTTGCCGTCGGCCTGGAAGGCTCACCCGACTTGGCCAAAGCACGTGAAGTAGCCGATTTTATCGGAACCGTCCACCACGAAATCCACTACACCATTCAGGAAGGACTGGATGCTATCCGCGATGTCATCTATTACATCGAAACTTACGATGTCACCACCGTCCGCGCCTCTACCCCTATGTATCTGCTGGCACGTGTTATCAAGAGCATGGGTATCAAGATGGTATTGAGCGGCGAAGGAGCTGATGAAGTATTCGGCGGTTACCTCTACTTCCACAAGGCACCCGATGCACGGGCTTTCCACGAGGAAACCGTACGTAAGCTCTCGAAACTATACCTGTACGACTGTCTCCGCGCCAACAAATCGCTTTCCGCCTGGGGAGTAGAAGGACGTGTACCTTTCCTCGATAAGGAATTCCTGGATGTAGCGATGCGTATCCATCCGGCCAGCAAGATGTGTCCGGGCAAGACCATCGAAAAAAAAGTGGTTCGTGAAGCCTTTGCTCACCTGCTTCCAGAGAGCGTCGCTTGGCGACAGAAGGAACAGTTCTCCGACGGTGTAGGATACAGCTGGATTGACACGTTGAAACAGATCACCTCCGAAGCGGTAAGCGATGAACAGATGGCACATGCGGCAGAACGCTTCCCCATCCACACACCGATGAACAAGGAAGAATATTATTACCGCAGCATCTTCGAGGAATATTTCCCGAGCGAAAGCGCTGCGCTGAGTGTACCAAGTGTGCCGAGCGTAGCCTGTTCGACAGCCGAAGCACTGGCCTGGGATGCTTCTTTCCAAGGAAAGAATGAACCGAGCGGCCGTGCTGTAGCCGGCATACACGAAGAAGCTTACGAACAATGAACAACTCAAAAACTAACTTTATATAATGAAAATCCAATTCACCAAAATGCACGGAGCAGGCAACGACTACATTTACGTAAACACGTTGAAGTATCCCGTTGCCAATCCGGAAACACTTTCTATCGCATGGAGCCGCCCACACTTCGGTATCGGCAGCGACGGACTTGTACTGATAGGTCCTTCTGAAAAGGCAGATTTCAGTATGCGCATTTTTAATGCCGACGGTTCGGAAGCTATGATGTGCGGAAACGCCAGCCGTTGCATCGGGAAATACGTATACGAGCACGGACTGACCCAACACACGGAAATCACGCTGGAAACCCTTTCCGGAATCAAGACACTCCACCTGCATGTAGCTGAAGGGAAAGTCAATACCGTTACCGTAGACATGGAACAGCCGTTGCTGGAAAATAAACAACAGTTGGCAACAGCTTCCGGAAGCATGATGGATGGAGAAATCAAAGCCGACGGACAGACATTCAAAGGAACATTCGTCTGCATGGGAAATCCGCATTTCGTCATCTTCGTGCCCGATGTCATGCAGATTCCTCTCACCGAAATCGGTCCGAAACTGGAACATCATCCCCTCTTTCCGGAACGCTGCAACATTGAGTTCGCTCAAATCCGTGAAGATGGAAGTATCCGTATGCGAGTTTGGGAACGGGGCTCCGGCATCACCCTGGCCTGCGGCACAGGTGCCTGTGCTACTGCCGTAGCCGCTTCGGTTACTGGAAGAACCGGACGCAGCAGTGACATTGAGATGGATGGAGGTACTCTGCATATCGAATGGACGGCAGACAACCGCATTCTCATGACCGGGCCTGCTACCACCGTGTTCGATGGAGAAATAACGATTTAAAAACAACCAAAGAAACAGACTTTTATGGCAATAATAAACGAAAATTTTTTGAAATTACCAGGTAGTTACCTGTTCTCGGATATCGCAAAGAAAGTGAATGCATTCAAAATTGCTCATCCCGAAGCCAAACTCATCCGTTTGGGTATAGGCGACGTTACCCGTCCGCTTCCCCCTGCCTGCATCGAAGCCATGCATCGTGCGGTAGACGAGATGGCTCACGCTGAGACTTTTCGGGGCTACGGTCCGGAACAGGGGTACGATTTCCTGATTGAAGCCATCATCGCCAACGATTTTGCTCCCCGCGGTGTCCAGTTAAAAGCATCGGAAGTATTCGTTAGTGACGGAGCAAAAAGCGATACCGGTAATATCGGTGATATCTTACAGGGCTGCAACAGCGTAGCCGTAACAGATCCAGTTTATCCGGTTTATATCGACAGCAACGTGATGAGTGGACGTGCCGGCGACTTGCAGGAAGACGGACGCTGGAGCCGTATCACCTACTTGCCGTGTACAGCAGAGAACGGTTTTATTCCGCAGATTCCGGATATACGCATGGATATGGTATACCTGTGCTACCCGAACAATCCGACCGGTACCACTCTGACGAAAGAACAACTGAAGCAATGGGTGGATTACGCCCTGGCCAACGACAGCCTCATCCTTTTCGACGCTGCCTACGAAGCCTTCATCCGTGAAGACAATGTTCCCCACTCCATCTACGAGATAGAAGACGCCAAGCAATGTGCCATTGAGTTCCGCAGTTTCTCGAAGACTGCCGGATTCACCGGTGTACGTTGTGGGTATACGGTAGTACCGGAAGAAGTCATGGCTCGGACAAGCAACGGCGAACGTGTTTCGCTGAACAGACTGTGGAACCGTCGCCAGTGTACCAAGTTCAACGGGACAAGCTACGTTACCCAGCGAGCTGCCGAAGCCATTTACAGTCCCGAAGGAAAAAAACAGGTAAAGGAGACTATCGATTATTACCTGGAAAACGCACGCATCATGCGCGAAGGTTTCCAGCAAGCCGGCTTTCAGGTATTCGGCGGTGTAAACTCTCCATATCTGTGGCTGAAGACCCCTCAAGACTGCACTTCCTGGCAGTTCTTCGACCGTCTGCTGAACGATGTCCACGTAGTAGGTACACCGGGCGTAGGCTTTGGCCCCAGCGGAGAAGGCTACCTGCGACTCACAGCCTTCGGTAAACGGGAAGATTGCATTGAAGCGATGAAACGCATCGCTAAATGGGCTAAGTAGATTCTTTTTCTATACAATAGTTTTGCGGTAACCAGCTTCCGGATGGAGGCAGGTTACCGCTTTTTCAATCAACGAAAACATACTTATTCTTTAAGAATATCATGTCGCAACAAATCACCGCAACGAGATTTTACCTCCTGATAAATATACCGACAATGCTGCTCACTCATCCGAATCTTTATACCCACAGCTATCATATCCATCAAAGTAGGATTTCCTTTGGTGTTGACAAAAGTAGCATGTTCGCCATTATATCCTTCTGTGCATAAAGTCAAATCGTAGGCTGGAGCAAGTTCCCATCTCCATTTTCCCTTTCCAGTCTGTTTACAGATAAAACTGAAATTCTTGCAATGATCATCCTTATTATCTGTCAAGTAATTGAAGATCATCCGACGATACATTTCCTCCACATCAGCAGGATTTTGAGTCAGGAAACCAGTCAATGCCAACAGGTTACTATAATCCAACACCGGATTAGACAATGATATACACAATGTCCGGAGTCAGAGACAGGACACCTACCGGTATACCGTGATAATTAACAGTCAATTTTTCAATCTTCATCTTGTTTGTACGCTCTTTTCTTGTTACTGTTCTTCCGGATTTGGGTAAGCTCCTCCATCGTATCATATTTCGGTTGCACAAACAGGTTACGGAGTTCTGAAACATATCCCAATGCAATAGCCAGCCCTATCAGATTCTTCAGTGAAATCAATCCCTTCTGTTCAAAACGGACAATATTACTGACAGCTACCCCTGCCTTTGCGGCTACCTCCTCCCGCGTCAGGTTTTTCTCTACTCTCCTACGGCGGAAATCATTGGCAATATCTCGTGAAATATCATCGGGATTATCCAATGTATAGTTATCCAATACCGATAACATATTATCTGTATCTATGGAATTTATAAGAAAACTGTGTATATATTATCAGTTGTAAAGATAAGGATAATTGAGAGATTATCCAAATTTTATCTTGCTGATATTACTTTCTTTTAAAAGCTGTTTAAATGACCTTCAAAATCCATTCGATATCGCCTGAAACAGGGATATCAAGTTCTTTTCATTCTACAAAAGATTCTCCCGATTGGTTTTACGCTTTCACATGCATGTAAAAAAGTGAGGAACAATGATTTATTGTGAATGATGATGTTTCACCGTGAAAGATGATGTTTCACAAACGAGGAATCGCATATTCATGGACAGTCCCTGGTACAAATTATATTGTATCCCTCAAATTGTCCTGTATTTTTAAGAAATACCTGAACTTTAGTTGTCAGAATATCCATATCAATATTCTCCACCTTCTGCTTCACATCAAAAAAGATTGCTTCATTATCAGATTAACGTTCCGTCTGCTGATACATGTCCCAATATGTTTATATCACGAATCATTTATGAAATCTGTCAACAGCATAGAATAAAAGCATTCACAAAAGACAGCATAATTCAGCCTGTAATATATTCGACTTTCCCATTTTAAAAATCTACGACAAAGTCAGAACTACTACAGGCTGTTATAATACGCTACCGCAAACAGTTGTACATACAAATCAATGTACTGGACATTTTATTTGATCCACTAATTTTCCATCAAGATTCATAATTTCAAGAATAAGGCTATCCTGATTTGTTTTTCCTGTCAGAACCATATCATTCGAATTAATTACAATCGGGAAGTTGATGTCATTATTTTTTTCTACAAAAATATATTCATGTAAATGCCCACAAAGCATTACATCTATCTTTGCCTTATTCAATATCGGTACTATTTTAGTGAGCACTTCATAAGGACCATGCCATATCTGTTCTTTAGGAGCAGGTGGCATATGCCCAATTACGACCCTAAATTTAGCCCTTTTAAACTCATCTGATTCTATCGCTTTTTCTAGCCATAAAGCTTGTTCTGATCGATATGCATCGTAATCAGTTATCCCATAATATTCTATGTCTGAATCTGGTTTGTCTTCACCTGTATCCAAAACAATAAAGCAGACAGGACCCTGTGTAAACATGTAATACAAATGAGATTCTTTCGGCGAAAAATAATTTTGAAAAGCAGTAGCAAAAAGTCCTCTCGTTTCATGATTTCCACGTGCATAATACATAGGAATCTCTTTGGCAAACATATCAACAGATGCATCCATAAAGCCCGTAAACAGTTCCTCTTCATTCCTCAAAATAGATAACATATCACCATTGAAGAACACTAAATCCTTATCTCTAATTTTACCTACATTAAACAAGGTAGTCATATCCTTTGTACGGCCATGAATATCATTAACCACTAAAAATGATGTTTCTTTCTTCCTGGCATCGTTAGTTTTAAATACGGGTGGTTCTGATTGCCAGACATCCAGACCAGTCGTACTACCATACAGTACCTCAACGCCTTTATGATCTAACACTTCTGTCGCATACACCCTATAGCGATAAGATGTACCAGGTTTAAGTCCAGACAGCTTAACACTATGTAACTTAGATGTATTTTTAACTCCATTCGTAGTATCATAATATTTAGGTCTTTCTTTTGCGTAAAAATGTGTCCCGTCATCAGGCAATAATTCTACCCATCCGATAGAAGGTTTATCTGTAAGCCAAACAACAGTTACCTCCGTCTCTTTTAAATTTTGCAGATATGGGCCATGCTGTATTCTAATACTACCATAAACCGATTCTACCAGACAGAAAGCAACGAATAAAAAAACAAAACTTGAAAATATAATTCTTTTCATACAATCCTTTTTTTCATTAGCAGGAAAAAATTCCTGCTAATGAATGAATAAAATATTATAAATCAATAACCTTCATTTTGTTGTAGATTCGGATTCCTATCCAATTCCACTTGAGTAAAAGGCAAATACCTATTATGCTTCTCATATTTCAGCTGTTCCAATCTACGGAATTTTTCATTTTCAGAGGTAGGAAGTTCTATTACAGCTCTACGAGTTGGATCCGGCTCATTCATATCTACAGTTCCAGACATTCGATATAATGTTTTATTCATTATCGTTTCTGCCAATAATCGCCCGTCATTATCTTTCCAACGAAGTAAATCTGCACGCCGCAAACCTTCTCCCGCCAATTCAATACAACGTTCTCTGCGTACCAGTTCACGTAATTTCTCTTGTGTATTATAATTATTACGATTTACCGCTATATGGCCTCTTACAGTACGAATGTTGTCCAAAATATCAAAAACCTCATCAATATTCTCATTCTTTTCAACATTAATCTCAGCTATTGTCAACAAGACCTCTGCATATCTGAATAAGATAGGACATATAGCCGAGTTACTCAATGATGGCGAATATTGTGTAGAGGGTAAAACATATTTTGCCCACAATAATCCTGTATGAGAAGCATTAGTAGCGGCATCCATAAAGTCATCGTTAACCTTCCCGTTTATTTCTTTATCCAAGGTATTAAATATTCGTTGTACTCCTGCAGGAGATGTAAAATCCATACCAGGATAAATGACAGTATTATATAAACGTGGATCACGGTCATAAAATGGATGAGTTGGATCATATCCCGAGTCAGCTTCATCTATGGTCTTCCCATTACTCATTTCAAACATATCCACTAAATCCTGTGTTGGGACAAATGAAGCCCAACCTCCATCCTGATTATTAAACAAACGAACTGTATTATCAAAAGCATAAGTATCCTTTACATGCTGCATCGCACAGATTATTTCTTTCGAATTAACTCCTGCCTCGCTAAACATATTCAGAAAATCAGAATCAAGTTCATACTGCTTCAATGCTTGTATCTCCCGAGCAGCCTTCATGGATAAATCCAGATCACCCCAATAAAGTGCAGCCCTCATCTTGATTGCTAAAGCTGTACCTTTTGCTATCCGACCTCTTTCTGCCGGTTTATCATTCAAATCAGCCACAGCCAAATCCAATTCATCATAAACAAACTGCTTGACTTCATCCTCCGAGTTTCTAGGCAACTGAGCATCTTCGGCACGATCCGGAAGATTAGTAATCAAAGGAACTCCACCATACCAGAAATTCATCTGGAAATAACGCCAAGCTCTTATTGTTCTGGCTTGAGCCATCAGATCTCTTTTTTCAGCGTCATTTGTAAAATCAACTTGTCCTGCATTTTCCAATACCAAATTACATCGCCGTATTGTCTCATAACTATAATAATTTACTGTAGAAGTGGAAGATGAAGAACCATTTGATACATTCTTATAATTACTTGATCCCGTAAAACTATAAGAAATATCAGACATACAATCCGCAAAAAACACATCTGTAGATCCTGTTGCAGGATTATTCCAATCCTCATAACAAGCAGTTACCGCACTTTTCACATCAGATTCCGTTTTCCAGAAAGTTGTTGGAGACAACTGATCATTCGGAACCGTATTAAAAAAATCATCACACGCTGTAAATAAGCCTCCCATAAACAATGAAAGAGCCAGATATTGCAAGAGTTTAGTATTCATAGCAAATTAAATTTAGAATGTTAAGTTTATACCTATTGAATGAGTTGAAACTTGCGGATAATGAGAGCCTCTTCCTGAAGGAGCCTCCGGATCAATATCAACAGGTAAACTGTCAAAACAAAAGAGATTTTCTCCAGAATAGTATATTTTGACATTAGTTACACCTAAGCCTTTTAACCAGCTTTTAGGGAATGTATATCCAAACTGTATGTTTTTCACACGCAAGTAATTAGCAGACTGTATCCAAAAGCTAGAATAGTTACTAGGAGAACTGGCAGATGTTCCACTCAAAGCAACCCTAGGGAAAGACGCATCCTTATTGTCCTCCGACCAGGCATCCAGCCAGGTAGTTGCCGGATGACCATCATCTCCCGAAATCTCTCCATAGACCTCTGTTGTAAAATAACGTTCAACATCTGCAGCTCCCTGAAGTAAAACAGATAAATCAAAATTCTTCCAAGACACACCAACATTGAATCCGAATGTCAGATTCGGAAGTTCTGATCCCGCAACACAACGGTCATCAGAGTTCAATTTTCCATCTCCATTAGCATCTTTATAACGGATATCACCAGCCTTGAATGTTTTTCCAAAAGGATTTCCGTATGTATCGGTAAACTTATCAGCTTCCTCCTGACTCTGGAAAAATCCATCTGCCACATAACCATAAAATGAATTATATGCTTCGCCTACCCTATTGATATAATAATCAGATATTTTATCTCCACCTATACCTAAATCTGTGATCTCATTATGGTTGATGGCAAAATTACCTGATGCATTAAATCTCCAGTCGTTCCACTGCTTATGGAAAGAAGCTGTTATCTCAACGCCATTATTTTTCATCTTACCTACATTATCTTTATATGCCCCAAGTCCAAAGGTTGCAGGTACCAGTACATCCATAATGATATCTTTCGTCAAACGATTATAATATTCAATTGAAAAATCCAAACAAGAGAAAAGACTTGCTTCTAACCCTATACCCCAATTAGTAGTCGTTTCCCAAGATATAGATTCCAGTTTCTGATACTCTTGAGTAATACCAGTATTAGTTATACCCCCAAATGGATAATTTGATCCTATTGCATAAGTAACCATCCAAGGATAAAAATCATCCAAAGCATCCTGATTACCCAGTTGTCCCCAAGAACCACGTATCTTCAAAGACTGCAACCAATCTCTTGTTCCTTCCATAAACGACTCCTCAGAAAGTCTCCATGCAGCAGAAACGGATGGAAAGTATCCCCATCTGTTACTTTTACTGAAACGTGAAGACGCATCTGCACGGAAATTCGCTTCAAACAGATATTTCCCAGCATAATCATAATTTACTCTGGCAAAATAAGACATCATTGCCAAATCCCGCGAAAAGCCTGAATTTTTCTGAGTTGAAGCAGCTCCTGCATCAATATCTGTCAAGTCATTATTAGGAAAGTTCTCGCGTGATGCTCTTGTTTCGTCTTTACTGAATTTTTCAATGTGATATCCTAATAATCCTTTCAAATTATGTTGTCCGAAAGAATGTCCATAATTGGCCAACAAATCAAAATTATAACGCTCCCATTGATATATACGCTTATCAATAGAGTTAGGACCATGGTATTTATTCGAATTATATTGTATTTCTTTTACGAAATCCTTATAATCCTGTATATTAGAAATATAAGATCCTTGAGCCGTGAGCTTCAGGTCAGAATAAATATCATAATCAAAAGCTATCGTACCCGAAAAATTCTTATTCTTACGTGAAACAACCTGATCCAGGTCCAACCAGGCAATGGGGTTTCCATCTCCAATAGTTCCATAAGAGCCATCTTCATTTTTATAAGGTATCCACGGAGCTATGCGATTTACCTGACGTATTATCTGATCAGAACCACCACCAACGTAAGAATTGGTCGGATCATCATAATCATTGTGAATAAATGCCATATTAGTTCTCATATTCAAACGATCCGTCATCTTTACATCCAGATTCATACGCAAATTAAATTGTTCTCTATTGCTATGAACCATAATACCATTCTGATGCTGATAACCAGCAGATGCCATGTATTTGACATTCTGACTTCCACCAGAAATGTTTATATTATGCTTATGTATGAAACCATTACCTTGAAATGCCAGATCATTCCAATCAGTATTAGGATGGCCATATGGGTCTGTTCCATCACGGAACAATTGAATATCTGTTTCGGTGAAACGTGGATTCTTGTTGTCATCTTCCAAAGCCTTATTATATAATATAGCGGCATCAGCAGAATTCACCCGTTCAATTGTTCCCGTAGGCTTTTGCCAACCAAAGTTTCCACTATAACTGACTGTCGGTTTTCCCTCTTTTCCACGTTTAGTTGTTATCAGGATAACTCCATTGGCAGCTTTTGAACCATATATGGCAGCCGACGCTGCATCTTTTAAGACAGAGATTGATTCTATATCATTAGGATCTATCGAATTCATGGTTTCTGTTTCAATGCCATCCACCAGAATATAAGGATCAGAATTATTCAAGGTACCTGTACCCCGAACTCTGATAGAACCCGCATCTTGTCCAGGTCTACCTTCACCCGAAGTAATAGTCATACCCGGAACAGCTCCTTGAATAGCTGCCGTTACGTTAGTCACAGGACGTTCCATCAAATCTTCATGCCCCACCGTAGCAACAGAACCTGTCAGGTTAATCTTTTTCTGGGAGCCATAACCTACAACTACAACCTCCTCAAGCACCTCCGTATCTTCCTTTAAGGTAACAAGCTGTTCTTTGCCTGGAACAGCATTGAAGAACTGCTCCTTATATCCGATATAAGATACCTTCACTACTGCATTCTCAGATACATCCAAAGAAAAGTTTCCGTCGAAATCTGTTATCGTACCATTAGTTGTACCTTTCTCAATGACAGTAGCACCAATGATAGGATCACCTTTCGCATCGAGAATACGTCCCTTAATCTTTCCTGTTTTCCCCTGAGGAAAAGTAGCTGAAGCCGACCTTTTCTTCAGAACAATCTTTTTGCCCTGAATCTCATAATCTATACCTTCCTGTCCTTTTAATATCTGTCTTACAACTTCTTCTATGGTCGCATTCTTAGCAGATACAGATACACGTTGTTTAGTATTGATATCATTCGATGAAAAGACGAACGAGTAGCCCGAAGTCTTCTTCAACTGTTCTATCGCTTCTTTGACTGTTACATTCTTGATTTCCAATGAAATATCCTGCGCAAAGACCGATAAGTTAAAGCAAAGCGCTGCCGAGGCTATTAACATAGCCTTATTGAAACATCTCATAATAAGTCTGATTTTAAATTAAATAACTCGAATAAATTGGTTTGAGATTATAGATTCGCTACTTTTGCCGAATCTAACAAGAATAAAGGTGTCTTTCATTAGGTATCTGATTCTCAGCACTGAAGGATGTGGCCGCATCCTTCAGTGTTTTTTTTGATACCCAGACTGCTTAACCGGATAATAGTGTTGTCATAGGCTTAATAATAGGGTTAATTTAAGGTTTTACATTTTGTTGACTGAATCACACTTAATCAATATATTTTATACCTATTGTTTTCGTACTTATAATTCATCCTGTTGGTAGAAGAAATTGTTCCGAGTACCTGTTCTATCGTATTTCCTGTAATACTGAAACTTCCGTAAAAACGTCTGTCTTTCAATGAATCAGCTACCTCTATTTCAACTCCGAAAGCCCTTTGTAACTGTTTGGCTATATCCTCAAGCAGAATCTCATCGAAATAAAGTTCATTCTTTGTCCAAAGATTAGACTTATCTGCTTTCATTTTCAGTTTCTTCATATCTCCGGTGGATTTACTTAATACAGCCTTTTCATCAGGCAAGAGGTATATATCTTCTGCATCCTTCATTTCATTATGCAGTTTCACTTTCCCCTCCATCAGATTTACCACAACCTCTTTATCATCAGTATAATTACGGAAATTGAATTTAGTTCCAAGAACCTCCAGATGAAGTTCTTTCGTACTGATTTCAAAAGGTATATCTTTATTCTTTGTAACTTCAAAATATCCTTCTCCATCCAGGTTCAGATGTCTGTCATCCACTCCAAAACCTTGAGAATACGTTATCTTTGAACCGGCATTCAGCCAAACCATTGTTCCATCGGGCAGATATAACTTCGTACATGCTCCTAAAGGGGCTTCTACTACAATATCCGAGAAACCCTGTTTAATTGTCTTTACCCCTCCCCAATATCCCAGAAATGGAAGGATAATAATCAATATTATTGCAGCTATACGATAAACAATCTTCCAAGAAGAACCGTTTCCGTTGATACTTATCCTCTTTCTGGATGTCAATTCAGTTCCTTCAATCCGTTTCTGGAATCTCAAAAAAGCCTCTTCCGTATTAAAGGTACTTTCTGAACCGATAACTCCAGATGAAAACCATATCTCCATTTGATTACGCACATAACGAATATTCTCAGGAGATTCTTTACACCATTCGTCAAGTTCTCTGAGTGATTTATTGTCTATTTTACCAGACAGGTATGATAAAATCAGATTATCTATCTCTCTATGTTTATCTTCAGTCTGCATTTGATTTATGTGGTTTCTAAAGGTAAGACAAAATAAAGACAAAAGCGGGTAGTGGAAATCTTACTTTTTTTTAATTTCCCATGAAAATATAAGCCAAGATTATTTTCAAATAATCAGACAGATGACTGTTGATATAAGCTAAAGCGTTTTTAATGTGATACTTGACTGTGTTTACCGAGATATTCAATTCTTCGGCTATTTCTTCATATTTTTTCTGTTCAAAACGACTTTTTTTAAATACCCGCCTGCATTCTTCAGGCAATGACTCTATACAACAGACCAGTTCCTCTTCCAACTCGTGTTCCAACAATGTTCCCAAAGGATGGTCATCATCTTCAAACAAGGTTTCCAGAAATTCCAGATTCTCGGGAGAAATATATGTAGAAAAATTCAGTTCAGTACGATGAGCCAATGAATTAAGTTCATTCAGGCAACGGTTACGGACAGCACGCATCAGATAAGCTCTTATTGAATAGGTAATCTCTATTTCCTTACGGTGTTCCCAAAGATAAAATATTGCATCATCTACTATTTCTTCTGCCAGAGACGTATCATTCAGCATCTGATTGGCAAAACGACATAGAAGCACATAATACCGGTCAAAAACATACTTAAATGCTTTCTGATCGCCTTGTTTAAGTTTCTCTATAATCAGTTTTTCCATTCAATTTAAAGCTCACGATATTCAACCGTTTTGTGCAAATGTACAAAAGAAACTGATAACTACAATAAACGTCAAGTTTAAAAAAGATCGCCATTGTATTTAGCATACATGTTTTAATATCGCTTCCTGATAAAATTCCTATCCTCTTCCCGAACCGAATAAAACAGTATTTCACAACCGATAGTCATGCTGGAGGAATTCTCTGATCCATTCTAAAAAACAGAATGCTTGCATCGGATTCAGGTGCAGTCTGCTCCGTTTTTTGCAGAAAAAAATTATGAAACGTACACAGAACGAAGCTGACACCCGACAGGTCCTCAGCGTAATCGAAGACTACAACACCGCACTCACCTTACTTGACGATTATGACCATCAGTGCATGAAACGTCCGCAAGGCAGCAAAGCTATTTATGTATTGAACTATGAAGAATGTCGCAAGCTGATTGACCAGATGCGTTTCAATGCAGATTCAGACCTGTTCGGTCATGAAAAAGACGATTCTTTCAAAGGAAGTATCGGTAACATTTATCAAAGTTTTAGCGGCGAAGATGTCTATCCGTCTCTGGAAGAGAAGGCTGCCAACCTCCTTTATTTCGTCACCAAGAACCACAGTTTCAGTGACGGTAACAAACGCATCGCAGCAACTCTCTTCCTCTATTTTCTGGACAGGAACGGATTCCTCTACGACGAGCATGGCAACAAACGAATAGCCGACTATACCCTGGTTGCTCTTACAATCATGATTGCTGAATCTCGCATCGAAGAAAAAGAAATGATGATTAGCATCGTTATGAATTGTATGTAAAATGATCAGCGACACCGGAATATAAAAGAAGGAAGATTGGCTACCTAAAACCAATCTTCCTTCTTTCTGAATTTCCTAAATGTAACACCTCCGACTCACAGTGTTCCTTTAACTTCTCAAAATCAGGGTTCTGTTCTCCCCACAATATGGAATCTATGGCATGCTTCCGACAAATATTCTCAATTTGTCCCCCACTGAAATCGTACAACGAAGCTAACTTATCAGCCTCATCCTCCCTTAAATCCGGCATCATAGACCTCCAGATAGCAGACTTTGCCTGTACATCAGGCCTTTCAAACTCAATCTTATAAAGAAATCTTCTCTCAAAAGCCTTATCCAGATTGCCAGCTATATTTGTTGTCGCAATCAGAATCCCTTCCATATTCTCAATTTCCTGCAATATGATATTCTGGATTGAATTCTCCATTCTGTCCACGGCACGTTCTGCCCCTTCCATCCTCTTTCCCAGTATAGCATCAGCTTCATTGAACAACAAGATAGGAGCGACATCAGACTTTTCCACAAGATATCTGTATTTATTGAATACGTTCTTAATATTCTTTTCGCTCTCTCCCACCCAACTGCTCTTAATCTCGGATATATTTACTCGCATGATATTCCTGTCAGTCTTCCTTGCAAGCTGATAAACAGTCTCTGTCTTTCCGGTTCCCGGTGCACCATAAAACAGACAGGCAAACCCACTGCGAAGTCCTTTTTCTTTCAGCCGATTGCAGATATCGGAAAAATTATTCTGCTCCAGCAAACCTTCCAACTGTTTTATCGAATCAGTCACCTTTCTATTATAGAACAGCTCTTTTGCGGGCAAAGACCTGCAGTCTACAAGTAAAGAGGAGAAATTTCCGGATAAGTAGTCCGAGCCACCGGCCTTCACCCCGAACAGGAAATTCCTCTTCGCATCTTCAGTAAGTTTATATTCCTCCCTGTTCACCATCCCGTCCTCATTGCAGAACTCTATCAGATTCAACTTCTGCAGACGGTGATTACCCTCCATCAGTAAATTGCAAACAGACTTGAAATGATATTTGTTACAACACATCTCAGCAAAGTCCTGCTGCCTTACATTTTCCTCTCTGTTCTGAATAAACGCATCACACACAAACAGGAAAAGAACCAGATTATTGATGTCAAGTTCCAAAGCCTTAATCCTACTTGCAAAATCCAAATGCAGATTGTTCTCAATCAACTCCACCACATCATCCTGAAAGCCCTCTATACTGCACTCCTCATGTACCCGGCAATCAATATACTCGTTGAGCTTACCGAAAAACTCGCTTGTTGTCAAATCCTTAGGCACCTCATACTTGTAAGCCTTGTTATTCTTGAGATGCTCTATTACCACAAGAGGTACCCTGTAAGTAATATTATCATCTGCTCTTCCCATTGTACAAGCAATGAGATGAGATTTCACAAGCCCCTCCACATCGGCAGAATATCTTAACATTTTAATATATTTACAGCCCACATAGTCAGACAGATCATTAAGTTCAATCCTTGTATCATAGCTTCTGTTCACCATCAGAGCCAGCACAACAGCCTGTATACTGTTGATACCCAACTTGCGCGATACATATCTTATCTGCCCGTCAACCTCATTGAAGAACGATTCGCTCAACTGAGAATTCTCAGCTTTATCAGCAATCCCCTCTATGCATTCCAAAATATTCATACGCTTTGTGCTCATGACAATAAGTATTAATGTTATCAACTTCCTTAATCATGACACAAAGGTATAGGCAGCTTGCACATATAGCATGTGCATGAATAATATTTTTTATAAAAATGTCAAATCAGATGTTTTTTGTTCCAAGTATAAGAGCCTCCTGTATGCGAACAAGCAGAATGAAGTTTCTCATCCACAAGTTGCATAATAGGTTTTTCTCCATCCAGTTCCTCATAATGATGCCAGATAAGTCCGGATATCTTTTCTTTCTCGGTTTCAATATCCTTTATTTGTTCCATAGAAAATTGATTTCTGATTTCAGGATTATCCATCATCATCTGCTTGAGTTTCTTCGTAGCAAGCTTCATTGTCCCATGATAAAACGCATAATCCGTGTTACCAAGTTCCTTATAGAGTGAATCAACAGTACCGTCTAAAGTTACCTTGATTCCTTGAAATACAGGGAATACACCACATACTTCTATTCCATAAAGGGTGAAACACTTCTTTACGTATGGGACACCATTGCAAATGGAATTAATGAGAGTCTGATTTTTTGTCTTTAACTTTACCATTATTCATCTTTATTTGTTAATAACACGTTACCAATGTAAACGATTCCACCTCCTAATGCCGATATTAAGGTGCCGGCAAACACCATCCAATGACCTTTTTTCATATAATTATTCATCTTTATTTGTTAATAACACATTACCAATATAAACTTTCATATTATTCTTATTAAATGTTGATGCAAATTTAAAGCATGTAGAGATAACAAGCAAGAACGCCCTGTTAATAATCTTAAAATTCTAAGATTATAAAACTAAGCATACTTATAGAATAATCATGAACGCAATATTACAAATATATTCTTTGTTATTTGTTCTTTATTACTTATTTTTGTAACACTACTGTCCCGCAAAAGTGGATAAATAGTTCTTTGAAATTATTGAAATATAGTCAATTATACGGTTTTTTGAAATGAAACGGACTTGATTTTGCAACTTTGCAGTCAAATACAAATAAATGGCTGCTATTTTCCAAGATAAATACGTTTCTTCTCAACTAACCGTTTTTCTGAACAGAACTCAGTTCAACAACCATGTTCACAAGTATAATGGTAACCGATATGTGAAACATTTCACTTGCTGGAATCAGATGCTCGCAATGATGTTTGGGCAACCGAATAACCATGAGAGCCTGCAAAACTTGATTGTTGTTTTTGAGGCACATAGGGCTAAGCAATATCATCTGGGGTTAGGTCTTGAACCAATAGCCAAGACAACTCTTGCCACAGCCATCAGAACCGTGATTACAAAATTTTCGAGGACTTTGCATTCGATATGATGAAAGAAGCCTGCGAGAAATGGACAACCAACATCCTTAACATTTCCGGAAAGAAATATGCGTTTGATTCAACAACGATTCCGTTATGTCTAGCAGTATTCCCATTGGCAAAGTTCCGAAGCAAGAAAGGAGGAGTGATATGACATAGAAGCACAAGTTCCTACCTTCTATACTGTAACCACTGCGTCAAAGCACGATTCCACAGAAATGTCTTCAATCCATTATGAACCTAATGCTTATTTATATATTCGACAAGGCTTATGACTCCTTAAAAGAACTCTATAGAATATATCATACAGACTCTTTCTTGGTTGTCAGAGCCAAGACGAACTTAAAGTATAAGACAGTCAAATGGAAACGAAGAATGCCAAAGAATATAATTACAGATACGGAAGTGAGACTTACCGGATATCTATCCGAGAAGAAATATCCGGAGTTATTCAGACTCGTCCGATATTACGATGAAGAAGATGACCGTGAGTTCACTTTTCTGACGAATGCGAAACAACTTTCTGCATTGGATGTTGCCAATCTTTACAAGAAAAGATGGTTGATTGAACTGTTCTTCAAATGGCTCAAGCAGCACCTTAAGATAAAGAAATTTTGGCGCACAACGGAGAATGCCGTTCGCATACAAATCAGTGTGGATATTATCACATACTGTCTTGTGTGACTATTGTCCAACATGATATGAAGTTGAAACGCTCAACCTATGAAGTTTTGCAAATTCTCAGTATATCATTGACAGACAAAACCTACTTGCGTGACCTGTTCGACAAGACTAATTTCAATGATGTCAAAGATCTATATGATTCCCTGATTCCGGGATTATTTGATTAATAT
>ULTX01071052.1_pt1 | contig 34838 bp, 39 predicted proteins | sample 1958041 | NCBI WGS metagenome assembly ULTX01 (sample SAMEA4835747, study PRJEB28245) | human gut metagenome | biome: gut microbiome; material: fecal sample | place: Denmark | collected 2008
CGTAGTCGCCCAGTTCTTCTACGTCGGCGCGCAGATCGGCGTGTGGAGCTTCACCATCCGCCTGGTGATGCAGGAGACGGGCCGCCTGGAGGCCGCCGCCAGCAGCATCTACCTGCTCTCCATCATCGGCCACTGCCTCTCCCGCTTCATCTACACGGGACTGATGCGCTGGTTCTCCCCCTCGCGTCTCCTCACCTTCGGCGGTGTGATGTCCGCCCTGTTGAGCCTCACGGTTGTCCTGAGCGCCGGCACGGGCTGGATCTGCATCACCTCGCTGGTCCTCATCAGCTCCTTCATGAGCCTGATGTTCCCCACCATCTACGGCATCGCCCTCGGCGGCATCATGCGTGGCGACCACCCCGGCGACTCGAAGATCGGAGCCAGCGGCCTGATCATGTCCATCCTCGGAGGCGCCCTCCTCACCCCGCTCCAGGGCATGGTCTCCGACCACACCAACATCTATACCTCCTACGCCGTCCCCGCTTTCTGCTTCGTGGTCGTGACCGCCTACGCCGTCTATGCCCACCGCTGTAAGGCCACGCTGTAGTTTTACAACCAAGTAACCTTAGCAAAAAAAAGGACTGTCTTACAGTCCTCTTTGTTGTACTTTGTTGTTTCCCTTTCAGCAGGTTATCGCGTGTCCACGAGTTGTTATAAGTTGTACTTGTTGTTCTAGTTGTTTTCCCTATATCAGCAACTTGATCAGCAAGAAGGCGCAGCAAGGATGGCTGCTTTTCCTGAAAAAGCAGCCGCAAAAAAGTTGTTCTTTGTTGTTTCCCTTGCAGCAGGTTTGTGTCACGCGTAGCGTGTTGTCCCGGCGAAGCGTTGTAATTTATTGTACTTGTTGTTCTAGTTGTTTTCCCTCTATCAGCAAGAAACGTCTTTATACTCCCGCTCCGCATGAAAGCAGGGACACGCCTTGCGCGGATCGAACGTATGATGCGACACGACGATCGCCCGTGGGTACCGCCCCTTGAGCTCTCGAACCAACGTGAGTAGCGCGCGCTTCTGCGCCTCCGTCCGCGTATCCGCCGGCCTGCCCTGGGCGTCCAAGCCACCCTCGTAGCACACCCCGATGCTATGCCTGTTGTGGTTCAGGCAGTGCGCCCCCACCTTCGCCTCGGGCCGCCCCCGCTCTACGGTTCCGTCCCGCCGCACTACATAGTGGTATCCGATGCCATTCCAGCCCCGTTTGCGGTGCCAAGAGTCAATCTGTTGCGCGCTCGACGTCTGGCTGGGCCGTACCGCCGAGCAATGAATAATGATCAATGTGATAGTTCTCATAGAAATTTTAATGAGAGGTCACGACCCCTCCATCTTCCGTCAACGAGTTGAGGGCCGATGAGCAGAGGCCGTGACCACGAGTTAGAGATTAGAGTTGCGTGATGGCTCCACCCGCTGCGCCGGTGATCACCATTTCAATGATTCGCAGCACATACAGTGCCACACGTTTCCAGTTCACTTTCATACGCGATGTTTTAAGATAGATGAATAGAATAAACTTCATACACTGCTTGATTAGTCACCCAAGGTGCCACCGTCCTCGCCACTGCTCGGCGGATTGGTGATTCCCGTGTCCGTCTTGCCGTCCTCACCCGTGTTGCTTCCTGCGCCACCCGACGGGTTGGAAGGCTCACCGGTGTTCTCGCCCGTACCCTCAGAAGGGTTAGAAGGCTTTCCCGTGTTGCCACCACCGTTGCCAGGACCCTTCTTCACGGCCTCGATGTCGATCACGTTCTCACCCTTCTTCTCCGCCTTCAAGGCAGCAGTTTGCAGCGATCGGCTCGCTACCGGGTTGAAGGCCGCGCGTCCGATGAGGTTCTCGAAGTCCGTACCCGGCGTGAAGATGATATTCACTGCCGTGATGTTCTTCGACGTGAACGTCTCACAGCTCTCCGCCCCTTCGCTGCTGATGGACAACCAGAAGTTGCCGAGCTCATCGAGCATCACCTTCTTGCCCTCCAGCAGTTGCTCCACGAGACACGAGCACATGTCGCTCAGCACGCCCTTCACCTGTCCACGCTTGTAGCCACCATGCTCGGCGATGTGGGCTACGAAGTCGCGAAACGACATCACCTCCTTCACCTGCGCCTTGGCATACGCCTTCTCGGGGAGATTCGGCTTCAGCGAATTACGCATCATGTACACACTGTAATTGATCATACGCTTGCCCATCGTCGGTATGGGACTTGATGTTTACGCAAGCAGTCATTGCGCCCGACAGAATTGGTTGTTGTTTCCTGACTGCGATGCAAAGGTACTAAGTTGAGAAGCCGAAATCAAATCTATTCATAACCGTTTACAATCCGTTTACAATCCATTCACAATCCGTTCATAATCGGTCTGATTTTGCTCAGAAATCACCCCCGATGGACGTGAAAGACGGATTTCTCGGTGCCTATATATAGATAAGGAGAAAAACCTCCCCAACCACCTCAAAAAATGAAGTTATATTCATCGGCCTACGAAGTTATATTCATTGGCCTACGAAGTTAACTTCATCGGGCTTCGAAGTTAACTTCATCAAGCAGCGTACTAAAGACCCTCTATCGAGTATTCATCATCCAAAACAAATATTCAACCTTTTATGTGTGATATGACCATCAATATTTACGGCGGAAACAACCAGATTCTGCCCAACGCCACCGAGGCAGTACAAAACCTCTATGTCTATGATCATGCCAACAAACTGCAGGTCGTCCAGACTACCAGCGACGCGCTTTCTTCCGAGGCAGAAAAGCTCTCTCGCTACATCGACAAGGACCACATCCCGGCGCATCTCAACAAGATTCGCGCGTGCAACAACGCCACCGATCTGGCCCAGGTCGTCGTCTCCCTGCTCGATCAAGAGCCCAAGCTCACCGAAGAGACCATTGTCAAGGAGAGCTTCATCCAATGCCTGCTTCCTTTCGCCATCAACATCACCACGGGAAGAAGCGTGAACAACATTCGCGCCCGCATCAACGATGCCTTGGAGGCCCGTCACAGGTCCCGTCCATGACAAAAAGTATAAACGACCAATTCATGTCCGATTAACGGCGATGAATGTAAAAAGCCCTGGCAGCTTGCCCGCCACCAACACCCCTTATGCTATAAGCGTGCGTTAAAAACGGAGAAACCCTTGGTCGTTTAGGAATAAAGTCGTACTTTTGCCAAATTAAAGAAAGAAATAATCGTCATGAAGACAATAGATCAGATACTAAAGATAAAAGCAGTTGTGCTTTACATCCTGAAGGCATTCCCAGAGGGAGTGGACTACATCCACCTCTTTAAGGTCATGTACTTTGCCCAGCAAAACCAGCTGAAAGAGTACGGCTTGCCCATCATCTATGATACTTTTGTAGCAAGGAAGCATGGCCCTGTTCCAACATTGACCTACAAGGTGTTGCGTGGAGTAGAAGGAAAGGCTGAGATATCTTCACCGGAGTTGAAAGACTTCGCCGACTCGTTGAAAGTCGAATTATCACAGGACGGCCATCAACTTATTCTTGCTTCAAAGCAAGCTGTTTGCGATATGGACGAACTCTCAGTAGCTGACGTCAAGATGCTTGATAAGTGGATAGACAAATGCAAATGCGTAGATTCCTTTGATTTGTCAGACAAGTCGCATGAGGACAAAGCATGGAAGCGCGCAAAGCGACAAGCAGATAAAACTGGCGAGGATACAAAGATCACGATGTATGAAATGGCAGATGCTGCAGGTGCCAGCAAGGCAATGCTGTCCGTTATTCGTGAGCGTCAATCCGTTCAAAAAGCGTTGTCATGGACTTAAGGGAAGTGCTAGGACATCGTCCTTGCGAAGCCTTGTTCATGTTGTTTCCCTTGCAGCAGGAATTCTGTCCACCCAAGTGCCTTGCCGAAGGCGTTGTTATATATTGTACTTGTTGTTATAGTTGTTTTCCCTATGTCAGTAAGTAATATCCCCATCCGAGTGGTGGCATAGCGCAGAGCGATACTGCGGTGGGGAACAATGTCGTATTACCGTCCGAATGAGGGTATCCCAAAATATTAACGACAGATTAATGTCCGATTAACGGCGATTAATGTGAAAAGCCCCGGCGGCTTGCCCGCCACCAAAATCCAATCCATGTAGGACGTTCCCTTTTATAAAGAGTAACGCACCGCATGAACACTAATCACAAAAATCGCTAAAATCCTTTGTGATGTTAAATATTAGCCTTACCTTTGCTGGGCAACAGAAATGGCAATAACGATGAACGGTGCTGAATGTATTAAAAAGTTGTCTCCTGTTCTATTTTGGGACATAGACAAATCACAGGCTGACATGGACAAGTATCCGTCCTTCTTTGTTCAGCGGGTTCTGGAGTATGGCAATTGGAATGATTGGAAACTTCTGCTGAGCTACTATGGCAAGGACCAGATCGTGGAAATCTGTAAACGGTTGCGTTCGCTCGACACGATATGCCTTTCGTACATTTGTGCTATATCAAATACTAAAAAGGAGGAATACAGATGTTATCGTATGAAACAATCTCCATATAGGTCTGACATTCAGGAGCATAAAAGTAGTCAAGGTTAGACAATTACAATAACAAACTATCCCCATCCGAGTGGCGGCATAGCGCAGAGCGATACTGCGGTGGGGAACAATGTCGTATTACCGTCCGAACGACGGTATCCCAAAATATTAACGACAGATTAATGTCCGATTAACGGCGATTAATGTAAAAGAAATGGCAACTACCCAATTAAACGAAATGCGTAAGAAGATGTTCCGTCAATTCGAAGAACTTCTAAAGGCCCGCAAGCCCGAAGACAGTTGCTTCTATTGCCACTCTTCTGAAGACCGTATTGTGTTATCCCATGCTCTATTCTGGGTAATGACCCAAAACATAAGGGGGCGGATGGCAAAGCAGAAGTTCCTCTTGTTGCTTCGTCAATATCAGGAAGAGATGCTTGAAGCCTATCTCATAGAATCGCCAGTTTTCTCCGACCTACTTCACTATTGCAATATCATGTACGACTGCCTACCCAATATTCTCTTAGGCTTAAGCGAATTTCGTGGCGACAAAGATGCCAGAAGACTCGCTGCCATATCCGTTGTCGCCTGCGGTTATGGTGGAGACATGCCGGAAGACCTTAGCTATGAATTGCTCGACGATATAGATTTCTATTACAACAAGGTCAAGTGCCGCAAGATAGAACGTATACTGCCATTGCTAAACAAACTGGTGGTGGATGAGCAAAAATCGTTCAACTATTAGTGACGTCAGTCCCTAAAAGAATTAACGACCGATTAATGTCTGATTAACGGCGATCAATGTGAAAACCCTTTGGTAGATGGAATAATAAAACTCGAAGATTATGCAGAACAGTTTTTCAACAAGCAATTATTATTTAAACGCTACTCACCAAGCGAACAGCATGGCTGCGCAACGGGAGGTAGCTTCCATGTTGTTGCATCCATACTCTCGGGAGCAGAAACTCCAACAAATCAACTCACTGCGCCAGAAGGCAGCTTCAAAAGAGATTGTCAACGAGCAGAGGCGCAAGCAGCAGTTATAGAACAATGGGCTAAAACTACAGGCTGTTGGGTTGTTTTTAGAAAAATACTATTATGTCAGATAAAGAGTTTTTAGAGCGAATGCTCTCAATACTCCCAGAAGAGTTTCAAGACATTTATGATGATACGATTCCCGAAGCAAAGGAGGTTCGCAAGAAGATGGGGAAGAAAACATCTTCTGCACCATCTTATTCCTGCGCCATGCCAATGCTCGACGATATACGTAGTCTCGACTACAAAGAGCAAGCCAAGGTTTGCAAGGCATTCCATCAGTACTTGGCAAAGAATCCACTTGCTGCTACCTTCTTCACGCGTCGTTTCGAGGAAACTTACTCTCATATCAATATGAGAAACCTGGATGCCACCGTTGAGTGGATTCGTTATACAGTCAATGATATGGATAACGCCATTTCAGAGATAGATCATGACGACCCTATGATCTTCTTTGAGATTGCTAATACCTTGGGCAAAGTTATCGGTAAGCAGTCACTTTAGGCCGTATTTTATGCTTCGATAAAAAGACATACCTTTGCCAGCTAGCCAGACTACCATCCTTACCCCGCAAGATCTCAAACCATTAGACGTAAACGACGCTATTTGTTTCTCTCCATTATGAAACCTAAAAACAAACACACACAAACGATTCATGTGCAATCGTATGACTGGGCAGCCGAAAACCAGCAGCTTCGCAAAGAACTTCTAGCTCGCGAAAAGCGAATAGAGGAACTGGAGGCTATGGCTTCAACCCTGAACAACCAGCTATCCGAAAAGATAAACCAAATAAACGACCTGATGCAGAAGATGATCTCCTTTATGACAGCCAATGGGGACGCAACCCTTTTGGAGTCTCTTCGCCAATCAGTAGTCGCTGAGATTCGCGCAGAATTTGAAGCCCGTGAACAAAAGTTGAAGGAGGCATACGCCCACGAACGGGAGAAACTTACTTCTGACCTCAATGCCCGTTTAGCTATCTGTCTGGACGAGCTGGATCATTTGAAAGGCTAATTGATGAGGAAGCAATAAATGGCAAATCACCAAAACGCCAGCATTTTCGATAACTGAGAACAATGAAAGCAGGCTTTCTTTTTGTCAGCACAAGCGAAGAAAATGTATGTAAAAGTAAAAAGCAAGTGAAATTTTAACAACTCGACATATAGGCACTTGCAAAAGTTCCTATACAATGAGCTATGCCTTAAAATGAGCACTAACATAAAGAAGTTATATAGATATAAAAACACTTATTATGGAAGAGTATAATCTGATTTGTTCAAAATGTAGAAGAAAATTTCATGTTCAAGTATCAACGATGAATGTGCCTGGAGGCAAGGATAGAGAAGATGTAGACTGTCCTTATTGTGGTGCAAATAATGGTTATAGAATGACTAGTGGCTTTGTTTCTACTTTTAAGTTTGAGGGTGACAAATAAAAATAGTTGTCAATAGATTTTTATGAATTACTATTTCTTGTTCCTGTTCAGAGTTGTTTGTTTGACGAATTTCTTCGTCTTCGCAACGACAAGAACAACGTGAAATGGCCGGGTATACAATTCTTTGTGTTTTTAAAATAAATATTTATAGAGAAATGTGTAACCAGTGAAACGTAAGCACTCAAATATCGACTCTATTTTCAAAGGTGGAACTTTGCTGACAAATTTTAAACATTGATTTATGTACAGCAGCGAAGATTTGAACGTTTTCGATTAATTATAAGCATTGCAAGTTTGCTAGATCTTTGTCATAGTGAGACAATGTATGCAGTATTCCAGCCCTCATGGTCTTTACAGAAATGGATTGCTTCTGCAAAGTATTAACGACCGATTAATGTCTGATTAACGGCGATTAATGTGCACCCCCTTGGCAGCTTGCCTGCCAACCATACCCTCAACGTCTCTCGTCCCTGTGCTGAGACATCGTATTATACGTGTAACCCCTATAAACATAAACAGAAAACATGGTAAAGTATAATATAAATCTCGAAGGGAAGACCGTTCTTGTGACGGGCGCTGCCGGCTTTATCGGCAGCAACCTCGTCAAACGACTCTTCCACGATGTCAAGAACATCAAGGTAATTGGAATCGATTCAATTACGGACTATTATGATGTCAACATCAAATATGAGCGATTGAAAGAAATTGAAGCCTTGCATGGTGACTGGACATTTGTCCATGCCTCCATTGCAGACAAAGACGCAGTGGAGAGAATCTTCGCGGGAAACAAGATTGCCGTAGTCGTGAACCTTGCCGCCCAGGCAGGAGTCCGCTACAGCATCACCAATCCCGATGGTTACATTCAGAGCAACAACCGAACACTACTCAAAGGGGAAGCATTGGGTTACTTTGCAGAATGGTACACTCAATATTATAGCAAGAACAATCACTGTTAATTTCAAGTCTATGAGGGTTATAGAGCAAATATACAAACTTCGTCAAGACTTTATCCTAATTGGTCTTACAGGGCGAACAGGTAGCGGATGTAGTACGGTTGCAGGACTATTAAAAGAAGAGAATTTCTCAAAACTTAAGTCCGAACATAAAGAGTTTAGAAATGGTACGATAGACAATAATGTGCGAAAGAATAGAATTGTCTATAAATATATGAAAGAGCACTGGAAGCCCTTTACTATCATTAAAGCAAGTGATGTAATCTTCTATTACGCTTTAATGTTAGACAACTTTGATGAATTCAAGGAAAATCTTTTTTCTTCTTATGACTCTGACAAAATTAATAGAGAGCCTAAGAAGTGTTTGGCTGACGGCATGAGAAACAGTCTTAATGGTTTGTCACAGGATTTTCAAAAATTGCATGAAGTTGTTTTGCGATGTGATGAGTATTTGAATTCTAAGAAGTATCGTAACAATACTACAAATATAAACGAATTCAAATGTCTATTGCTGTCAGATATTCCTAAGTTTAGGCAGAGTTTAGATGAGAAACTTGAACAATCGTTTAGGAAGGTTATAGGCAAAGATTTGCAAAGTTGGGGTAATAATATTAGAACATCTGATTCTGTATTGTCTTCAGAGTCAAATATTGTTAATGAAAAATCACCTGCTTGCTTGGCGCATAAAATAAATCAGTTTGTAAAAATGTTTCGTGTAAAAGACAAGGAGGATAAACGTCCAACAATGATTGTGATTGATGCCTTGCGAAACCCATACGAAATATTGTACTTTCGTGAAAGATACTCGGCATTTTATACTTTATCGGTAAATACAGCTGAGAGTATTCGTAAGAATAATCTTTCCTTAAAAGGGTATCGGATTGATGAAATAAATGAGATTGATGAAGAGGAGAAGAGGAAAAAAGAGTTGAATACTTCATACGAGAAAATAGATATTGATAAATGTATCGAACTATCGGATATTCATTTAACTCATGATGGAACACCAGTTTCTGAAAACCGTAATCTTATCAATCAGATTGTTACATATTTGGCGCTTATTTTACATCCTGGATTGGTTCCGCCTTCGCCATTGGAGCGAGTTATGCAAATAGCATACACGGCAAAACTGAATTCTGGTTGTTTGTCAAGACAAGTCGGGGCAGTTGTCACGAATGAGTTTTATTCTGTAAAATCGATCGGTTGGAATACTGTAGCCGAAGGTCAAACTCCGTGTACATTAAGGGACATGTGCGACTTATGTTGTCAAGAGGATAGTCATGCTTTTAGTAATTATGAACAGCACAATGAAAAGTTTAAAAACTATGTTGGATATTGGTAAATCGCTATGAGCCTCAGCGAAAAAATTTGACAGGATTGCCATTGGCTTATTGTTTCAAAGATATTTATACTACAGTTGAAGACCAACAAAGAAATCAAGTCCACACCCGCAGTCTGCATGCAGAAGAAAATGCCTTTTTGCAGTTGGCAAAATATGGTGCGCCAGGAATCAAAGGTGGCAAACTTTTTACGACGGCAAGTTGTTGTGAATTATGCGCAAAGAAAGCTTATCAATTGGGTATAAAAGAAATCTATTATATAGATAGTTATCCTGGAATTTCAAAACAGCACATTCTAGAATGTGGAGATTACCAACCGAAATTGATACTTTTTACAGGTGCAGTTGGTAGAGCGTATATCAATCTTTACAATCCTTTTATACCTCAAAAAGATGAAATTGAGTCTTTAACAGGTGTAAAGGTGAAGAAAATGAAAGAACAAAAACAGCAAAGAGATGAAACCAAAAAGAATAGGGAGGAGATAAACGATGGCGATAGTAATAAAAACAGAGCAACCAAACCAGTTGTTAGAGGAGCTAAACCGGGCCATAACTAATGGATTAATTCAGACTTGGCAAGTTGATTGCGAAGGCGATTATACGATCTCACGTTTCCAATGGTTTCAACATGCTTGGCTACGACCGTATGTTGAGACCGGACGATTAGTTTTTGGAATTGTTCAGTCGTCTAGCTTTGTAATGACTTGCCAACTTTATGGAGTTTTTAATGGACGTTTTGTGGCTACTCTTTTAACTCATTTCGACTTTATGATTGAACATATGGAGATAACTCCAATGTTGGTTGAAAAATACGATGTTTTTTCTAATGATTAATTGGAATAATAGCATCAGTTATTATCTATTCATATATAATTAGATGAAGTAAATAATCTCGCAATCAATAACAATATGAAAGGTATAGTATTAGCAGGTGGTAGTGGTACACGTTTGTATCCCATTACCAAAGGCATTAGCAAGCAGCTGATGCCTATTTACGACAAACCAATGGTGTATTACCCTATCAGTGTGCTGATGCTTGCTGGCATTCGGGACATACTGATAATCTCTACACCCTATGATTTGCCCAGTTTTAAACGCCTCCTTGGTGATGGCTCTGATTATGGCGTGCATTTTACATACGCTGAGCAACCCTCGCCTGATGGTCTTGCGCAGGCCTTCACTATTGGCAAGGATTTCATAGGTGACGATAGCGTTTGCCTTGTGCTTGGAGACAACATTTTCCACGGTGCAGGATTTACGGGTAAGTTGCAAGAAGCCGTTCGGGCTGCCGAGGAAGACAAAAAAGCAACCGTGTTCGGTTATTGGGTCAATGATCCAGAGCGTTATGGCGTTGCTGAGTTTGACAGCAAAGGCAATTGCCTGTCCATAGAAGAAAAGCCGGCAGAGCCCAAAAGCAACTATGCCGTGGTTGGTTTGTATTTCTATCCCAACAAGGTGGTGGATGTGGCAGGGAAAATAGAGCCGTCCGCACGTGGAGAGTACGAAATAACGACAGTAAACCAATGGTTCTTGCGTGACAATGAATTGAAGGTCCAGACATTGGGTCGTGGATTTGCATGGCTTGATACCGGCACGCATGATTCCTTGTCTGAGGCATCTACTTATATTGAAGTACTGGAAAAGCGTCAAGGTTTAAAGGTAGCTTGCCTTGAAGCCATTGCTTATCGCCAGGGATGGATAGACGAGGAGCGCATGCGAGAATTGGCTGCCCCAATGCTGAAAAACCAATACGGTCAGTACTTGTTGAAAGTAATTGAAGAGAAGAAAATGGAGATAGACTCCGATACTTTTAGAACGAACCAGTAAGAAAATGAATATGATAAAGAGAACTATTGTCGTAACGGGTGGTGCGGGCTTTATAGGCTCTCATGTGGTAAGGTTGTTGGTCAACAAATACCCCGGGTATAAAATCATCAATCTGGACAAACTCACCTACGCAGGCAATCTTGCCAACCTCAAAGATGTTGAGGACAGGCCAAACTACCAGTTTGTCAAAATGGACATTTGCGACTTTGACGCATTCTATCAGTTAATGCAGGACGAGTATGTTGATAGTATTATCCATTTGGCAGCAGAAAGCCATGTTGATCGCAGTATCAAAGATCCATTTACCTTTGCCCGTACCAACGTAATGGGTACATTGTCGCTTCTTCAGGCCGCTAAACTCTATTGGGAGTCGTTGCCAGAGAAGTATGAAGGCAAGCGATTCTATCATATCTCAACGGACGAAGTGTATGGTGCACTGCAGATGACGCATCCTAAAGGCATCGAACCACCGTTCACAACCAAGGCAAGTTCTGGAGAGCATCACCTTGCATACGGTGAGGACTTCTTCTATGAGACCACTAAGTACAATCCCCATTCTCCGTACTCAGCCTCCAAGGCCAGTTCGGATCATTTTGTTCGTGCTTTTCACGATACATACGGGATGCCAACCATTGTGACCAACTGCTCAAACAACTATGGTCCTTACCAGTTCCCAGAGAAGTTGATCCCGCTTTTCATCAACAATATTCGCCATCGTAAGCCTCTTCCTGTCTATGGCAAGGGAGAGAACGTGCGCGACTGGCTCTTTGTAGAAGACCACGCCCGAGCTATTGACTTGATATTCCATGAGGGCAAGGTGGCTGAGACATACAACATCGGTGGTTTCAATGAGTGGAAAAACATCGATATAATCAAGACGGTCATCAAGACGGTTGACCGCTTGCTTGGTCGAAAGGAAGGAGAAGACCTCAATCTTATCACCTATGTAAAGGATCGCCTTGGACACGATGCGCGCTACGCTATCGACTCCACCAAACTACAGAAAGAACTCGGTTGGGAGCCATCCCTGCAGTTTGAGGAGGGAATAGAAAAGACCGTGAAGTGGTATCTGGACAATCAAGATTGGATGGATCGTATCACTTCCGGAGAATATGAACAATATTATGAGGAAATGTACGCCCAACGTTAGGTAGAGGGTGTATGGTATCTTTTGTAGTAAATTATTTTTTGTATGAAAGGTATTGTACTTTCGGGAGATTCTGGGTCTCGGCTTTATCCTCTCACGCTCGGTATTCCCAAACAACTCTTGCCAATTTATAATAGACCAATGGTTTATTATCCCATAGAAACATTGGTAATGGCAGGAGTGACTGATATTCTTCTTATTACTACAAGCGAACATCAGTCTGCGTTTGTAAAATATCTTGGAGATGGTCAGGAACTTGGTTGTAGAATTAGTTATGCTATTCAAGATGAGCCTAAGGGAATAGCAGAGGCTTTGATGATTGGGAAGCCATTTATAGGCAAAGATGCTGTATGTTTGATAACTGGCGATACTTTGTTTCTAGGGAATATATCCTCTTGTCTAGCAAAAGCCATTAGAGCCGTGAAGAAAAGTGGAAATGCAACAATCTTTGTGTCAAGAGAAATGGATCCTGGTCAATATGGAAAACTGATGACAGGTCATACTATTGTAGGAGATTCAGAGGAGCGCTATTTCAAATCAATAACAGGACTTTATGTGTTCCCTAAAGGGGTTGCACAAAAGATTAGAAATGTCCAACCCTCAGAAAGAGGATTACTGGAAATTACATCTGTAAGCTTATTGTATCAAGCTGAGGAAAAACTGCAAATTCAGGAACTTCCCTCGGATTGCCAATGGCTTGACACTAATTCTTTCGATAACCTCCTCAAATGCAATGTAATCATGCAGAAGCAATCAAAACAATTATGAATATGACAGTAAATGACGTTAAACTAATAGAACTTCCTAAATTTCAGGATCCTCGCGGTAATCTATCCTTCGTTGAGCAAGAAAAACATATTCCGTTCAAGATTCAGCGAACTTATTGGATCTATGATGTCCCAGGAGGAGAAAGTCGCGGAAGTCATGCCTATAAGGAAACGAATGAATTCATTATAGCCATTGCAGGATCTTTTGATGTTAGTGTAGATGATGGTCAATGCCAAAAGACTTTTACGCTCAATCGTTCTTATTATGGGCTATATATACCTAAGGGGCTATGGAGAAAACTGGATAATTTTTCAACAGCTTCACTAGCCTTAGAGTTTGCTGATACTAGATATGATAGAAGTGACTATATTGAGGATTATATTAAATACAAAAATATGAAGAAAAATGGAGAAATATAATGTATTTGATTGCTCCATCATAGAGTTGGACAAGCATCATTCAGAACGGAAAGGGAACCTGTCTGTTGTACAAAACGGAGAAACCCTTCCTTTCAACGTGAAGCGTGTGTACTACCTCTATGATGTTCCCGGAGGCGAAAAGAGAGGATCCCATGCCCATCGTGATCTTAGCCAGTTGATTGTCGCTGCGTCAGGATCGTTTACAGTGACGCTTGATGATGGTAAATGCAAGAGGACATTCTTTCTCAATCGTCCTTATCAAGGGCTTTACGTTAAGCCAGGCATGTGGCGCGATCTTGGTGATTTCTCGTCAGGCTCAGTCTGCATGGTGCTAGCTTCAGATGTATATCTTGAGAATGATTATATTCGCGATTATGAAGAATTTCTCAAATACCGCAATTTATTATAATACAATCGATTGCTGATTGTAAAAACAAAGGATATGATGAAAAAGAAAATAAACATGGTAACTTCTTGTAAAGTATTCAAAGGCTTGCAAGCAAGCTGTGGCTAAAACCTTTAATTTTTTAAGTGATGAAGAAAATTCTAGTAACAGCTTTGGGTACTATGAATAGTACCACAATTGTAAGTGAATTAAGAAGAGCGCATGAAAGCTTGTACATTATTGGGGCTGATATTAACCCAAGGCAAAGTATAGCAAATTCTAAAGATGTAGATGAGTTTTATCAGTTTCCTTCTGTTGTTGATGATAGGGACGGATATGTAGACTATGTTTTGGACTTCTGTAAAGAGCATCGTGTCGATTATGTGTTTTGTGTAATTGACGAGGAAGTTGAAGCGTTTGCTAAACGTCGCGACAGCTTCGAGGCAATAGACGTAGTCTTGTGCCTAGCCAATACCGAAGCCATTGTGACTTGTCACAATAAAGATCAGTTTGCTGTATGGGCAGAACGTAATATCCCGGATTATTGCATTAAGCGATTTAAAAAGTTTTCGGATGTTACAGATGAGGATTTCCCTGTGTTCGTCAAACCTATTGAAGGTAGAGCCAGTATGGGCTGCAAAGCCATTTATTCCCCCAGTGAGCTTGTAGCTTATAAGTCAGCTTGGTCAGATTATGTGGTTCAGGAGTTCATAGACGGAAAAATTATTGCTGTGGATATAGTTTCTAACCAGAAATATTCTCAGATTGAAATAGCTCAAAGGGTAGAACTCTTAAGAAACAGCAACGGGTGTGGTATAGCAGTTGAAATAGTTAATAACAAAGAGATTCGTAAAGCGTGTTTTGAAATTGCCGAAAAGCTTCAGCTGAATGGGGTAGTGAATGCGGAATTCTTTATGTATAAAAACACCCCTAAAATTATTGAGGTTAATCCTCGTTTGCCAGCAGGAATCGCTTACTCGTGTATGGCGGGTTTGGATGTCGTGATGAATGCGTTTAGAATAGCAAATGGCGAACCATGCAAATTCAACCCTATCAAAATTGGCTCCCATTATGCAAAAAGATACGAAACAGTTGAATTATATTAAAAGTAAGGTTGATAGTGATGAATAATATTCCTTTTTTGTCCCTTCGGGACGTAACAGCTCTCCATGGTGCTGAGATAAACGAGGCTGTAACTCGTGTGGTTAATAGTGGTTGGTACCTACAAGGTAAGGAGAACGAACAGTTTGAAAAGCATTATTCGGAGTTCATTGGTAGTAAGTATACCATAGGATGTGGTAATGGTTTGGATGCTCTCGTTTGGATCTTTCGTGCCTATATTGAAATGGGAGTAATGAAGGCTGGAGACGAAGTGATAGTGCCTGCTAACACTTATATTGCCACTATCCTTGCAATTACCGAGAACAATCTTGTACCTGTTTTGGTAGAACCTAAGTCCGATACGCTTGAAATAGATGATGAGCTAATAGAAGAGGCTATTACTTCTAAGACGAAAGCCATTGCTATTGTGCATTTATATGGGCGGATGGCATACACCGATAAAATTGGTGAATTGTGCAAAAAATATAACCTCAAGCTTGTGGAAGATTGTGCTCAGAGTCATGGATGTAAGTACACCGATGGTCGTGTAACAGGCAGTATCGGTGATGCAGCAGGACACTCTTTTTATCCTGGTAAAAACCTCGGTGCTCTTGGTGATGGTGGAGCTGTAACTACCGATGATCCTGAGCTTGCAGCAGCAGTTCGTGCGCTTGATAACTATGGAAGTCAGAAAAAATATGTCTTCAAGTATGCCGGCCGTAATAGTCGTCTTGACGAGATACAAGCTGCTGTTTTGGATGTGAAGTTGAAGTATCTAGCAGAGGATAATGCAAAGCGTAAGGCTATTGCTCACTTCTACTATGACCATATCGACAATCCCCTTGTTTCTCTTCCTGTTCTCCTTCCAGACGAGCAGAATGCATATCATTTGTTCCCAATTATTGTGAGTGATAAGGATAATCGAGACCGTCTGCACGACTATCTTGGACAGCACGGAGTCGGCACGGTTTGTCACTATCCAATTGCTCCACACCAACAAGAGTGTTATATCAAGGAATCTTGGAATACTCCGCAACTTTCGTTGCCCATCACAGAGCGCTTGGCTGATACGGAACTTAGCTTGCCTATCGGACCGTCTATTACATTTTTGGAGGTTTCACAAGTTGTAGAGTTAGTGAATAAGTTCAAGTAACTAGTGATATGTCATCAAATAAAATTATTGGTGCAACTATATGGAGTAGTATCCAAAGGTTCGGCGGTTTAGCCATCAGCTTTGTTAGCAACATGGTGTTGGCTCGACTGCTGAGTCCTGATGATTTTGGAACAATGGGACTAATCATGGTTTTTATCACCGTGGCAGATGTCCTTGTTGATGGGGGATTAGGAAATGCCTTGATTCAGAAAAATGAAATTGAAGAGAAAGACGAAACGACAATCTTTACAGCTAATCTCGTATTCTCTCTTTTCTTATTTTTTGCCATTTTTTCTATCTCACCATTTTTAGAGAGATATACGCAAGTAAAAGGCTTTTCTTTACTTTTAAGGGTTCAGTCTGCATGCGTGTTAATCCGGGCCTTTTATGTAATCAATGTTTCGCAGTTAACGCGGAAATTGGATTTCCCAAAGCTTGCCCATATTTCATTACTTTCTCAGACAATAGCTACTGTTATTGCAATAATAATGGCATATTGCGGGATGGGAATATGGAGTCTTTTGTTTAAGGCGATTCTTCTTGACTTACTTTGCTGTATAATGTATATAGTAGCTTCTCCATTTAAGTTTAGAATTGCGTTTGACAAAACATCATTTAAAGAATTATTTGGATTTGGTTTTCCAGTGGCTTTAGCTAATATTATAGAGTCACTATATTCGAATGTTGTTTCATTTGTTATAGGGAAAGTGTATTCGGTAACAGATCTGGGTTATTACAACCAAGCCAATTCTTTAAAGCAAATACCTGTATATTCAGTTTCAGCGGTAATAAATCAAGTGTTTTTCCCTGTTTTTTCACGTATTCAGGGTGATAAGGAAGGACTGAAACAAAAATACAGAACAACGATTAGTGTTGTGACGTTTTTTATATATCCGATGCTGTCATTTTTGATTTTTTTTGCAGAACCCGTCATTGTGCTTTTATATTCGGATAAATGGGTTCCTTGCGTACCTATATTTCAGGTTTTATGTTTCTCTGGTTACTTGAATGCTTTGTATCACTTAAGTAGAAGCACGATTAAAGCAATTGGTAAATCAAAGTTGTTGTTGCTAACCCAGTTTCTCTCATTGTTTGTATCATTAGGTTTTGTTCTAGTATTCCTAAAATTCAGTATTCATCAATTTGTTTGGGTAATTGTAATTGATGCGATCGTATCCTATTGCGTTGTTAGTTTTTGTATCGGAAAGGATCTAGATTACTCGTTGTTTTTTCAAATACGAGATTGGGGAAGTACTTTTGTTTGCTCTATGGTCGTAGCTTATTTTACTATGATTATTTCTAATTTATTAAATGCTCATTTGATAGTAAAAGTACCATTATTTTTCTTGATAAACTATTCTTTGTATTTCGCTTTGCGTTTGTTTTTGAGAAATAAAGTTGCTACTATGGTGTGGCTTGTTGTTAAAAATAAGATAAACAAGGAGAACAATGTATAAACAAGGTAAATTTTATGCGATTGGAGCAACAGGATTTCTGTACTCGTTAATCATAGTTGACCTTTATAGAAAGCTAGAGGGAAGTAATGTGGAAATAGTTCGTAATGTAGTCTATGTGTTCTTTTTTGGCTTGCTCCTAGTAGACATGTTGCGGACAAGAAAATTTCGCAAAATGTCACTTATTGCATTTTTTGTTTTACTTTTATTCGGATATAGTGTTATTCTGAATCCTGGTTATTCCCAAGTATATGTAGCCTCTATATTTCTATTTATATCGCGTTTGTGGCCTGCATATTATATAGGAAGATATACGCAGAATTGGGAAATGGTCTCAAAATGCATTTTACTTTTTAGCCCAATATCCTTAGCCTATGCTATCTGTCTATTTGTTGTGCCTGATATTTCTGGAGGTGATGCTTATGCAACTATAGCATCTAATTTAGTTTTTGTATCTTTAATTTCTTTGTTAGCTAGTTTTCTATACAAGAAGATGTGGGGTTTGCCCATTGCGATAACTTGCTTGGTACCAGTGTTCTTTTATGGAACGCGTGCTTTTTTTCTTGGGGTTATTATTTCTTTGTTCTTGGCATATGTGATAAATAGCAATAGAGTTTCGCAGGGAAAAAGAATTTTTTTATTATCGACATTGATATTCATTGGCATTCTCTTTTTAGCCGCAGGTGATACGATTTTCGATCAGTTGTACCAATGGTTTCCTGATTCTAGAACGTTAAAAATGATGGCTACGGGTGATATGATGGATGACTCAAACAGGAGTCTGTTCTATGACCGTATACGTTCGCATCTAAATGAGGAGCCATTAGAAATGCTGGGACTTATAGGCGATCGTATTTATTTGTCTCCATCTTACGCAACAACACAAGGAATACTTAGTCAGTTCTCACATAACTGTTGCTTGGAATTATGTATGGATTTCGGAGTTCCAGTAGGACTTTTCTTGAATTTTATTTTTTTTAGAAGATTATTATTGGCCTTAAAAAGTAGTTTTGTAGTTCAAAATAGTATAAATTATATCTACGTTATGGTGTTAGGTGCCTCTTTTGTGAATATGATGGTGTCGGCGTCTTTTATGGGAGATTATGCTATATGGCTGCTTTTTGGTCTTGCATATGCAATAAAAGTTAAACGTAATTAATGAGAAAAATGAAAAAACCGAAGATTTCAGCTTTAGTAATCTGTTATAAGCAGGAGAAGTTGATAAAAAGAGCTATTGACTCTCTTTTGAACCAAAAAGAGTATCTGTATGAAATATGTGTTTCAGATGATGGGTCTCCTGATAAGACCTGGGAAGTATTACAAGAGTACGCTGTACAACACCCAGGTTTTTTCAAACTGCATAGGAACTGTCCGAATAAAGGGATTTTCCAGAATGTTGAACAGTCTTGGACCATGCCAACGGGTGATTTAGTTTATCAATTGTCTGGTGATGATGAATGTCCTAATGGCTGGTTTAAGGCGATTGTGGATTATATAGATGTGAACCAAATTGATTATAAGAATAATCGTGTTTGTTTTTATGGAGACTTTAAATGTCTTTATCCCAATGGTGATTACTTTATCAAGAAAAATAAGATGGCTGAACAAGGATATGATCTTGTTAGCTTGACAATGAGGGGGTTGATAGGCAATAGGAGCGCATGCTACAGCACTAGTATTATGAATATGTTTCAAGTGGTAAGCAAGGGACGTTCTTATGTGGCAGAATGGGCCCAAGAGGTACAGCTGCCGTTTTTTACCGAAAAGGCTTATTATATCAACCATTTAGGAAATGTGTATTATACACGAATTGGTGTTAATGTCCATTTTGACCGCAGTGTATTGGAAGATAGAAGTGATAATTTCCCTTATATGAAAGAGTGTTTAGAACGCTTGGGGTACCGATTTAGTATTAATGATACTCGATATATTGAACTTCAAAGACTAAAATATAGTCAAATGGTGCATTGGTCATTAGTTACGTTTTTTATGATACAAAAAGCTAAAAACAGTGCGAGGGATCCCAAGTATGGCTTCGTACAATCAGAAATTCGATCTTTCAAGAGAAAGCTTTTTGCTTTATTAAGGAGATTGCCACACACTAAAAATATTTCAATGACTATTTGAAGTGATATGTTTCCAATAGCACATTATATAAAGGGGATGGTGAAAAACCTCTTTAATCCCCGAATCTCGAATTTTTCTTTTGTCTCTGCAAATAATCAGATAGATCCTACGGTGGTCGTGTATCGAATGGCTAAGATCAAAGGGGCATCTATAGGGCGATATTCATACATCGGTAATGATACCGATGTGGAATGCGCTGATATAGGGCAGTTTTGTAGTATTTCTGATCATTGCCGTATAGGTATGGGAGGTCATACTTTAAATCATCTTTCTACATGTCCGTTGTTTACTCAAAAAGTAAATGGATGTCAAGCACAATGGGTAGAGCAGGACGTGTGTCCAGCTGAAGCAAATCGTGCTCTCATAGGCAACGATGTTTGGGTTGGCTCTCACGTACTAATAAATGGTGGAGTTACAGTTGGTCATGGAGCCGTTATTGGTGCGGGTGCTGTAGTTGTCAAGGATGTTCCTCCGTACGCTATAGTTGGTGGTGTTCCTGCCAAGGTGATACGCTACCGTTTCTCGCCCGAAATAATTCAACGGCTCTTGGAATTGGAATGGTGGAATATGGATGAGAAGATGTTGAAGGAAAATATCAGTTTCTTCCAGAGGGATAACATTAGTTTGGACGAAGTAAACGCATTCGTTTCAAATGTTGTTACTAAATCAAGCGTGAGGTGATACTGGTGATTGATAATTTTTGCTAAGTAATGGAGTTATAGTGAAGTCTTTTCGATCGAAATGTTATTATTGATCGTTGGCTCTGTTTGAAGATAACTATGGAAATGATGATTCGTACTGTGATATTTTTCTTGCTGTATTTGAAATGCCGCATTATATATCGCAAGCAGGTATATTTTAGGGGCTTCAGCGTGGTGTGTGCTATGAAAGGGTCTAATATCCTTTTTAACAACGCTGGGGGGGGGTAAAATCAACATTTTCTCCCATCCATTCAGTAATATGTTTGGATTGTCGCAACGATGTATTATTGTGGCAAAAAACGGTGGAAAGATAGTCATCAACGAAGGAGTTGGGATGACTGGGTGTACCATCTACTCGATGGAAAGCATTACCATCGGGCGCAATACTGATATTGGTTCGGGATGTAAAATCATAGACAACGATTTCCACCCCTTACCCTATAGTGAGCGTTACCCTGTGGAACGGCTTGATCTTCTGAAAAAGCGTCCCGTCGTGATAGGGGAGGGCTGCTTCCTTGGCGCCAACTCCATCATATTAAAAGGTACGACATTGGGAAAGAACGTCGTGGTTGGTGCTGGAAGTGTTGTGAGTGGCACGTTCCCCGACAATGTGATCATTGCGGGGAATCCTGCGAGGATAATAAAAGATAATAGAGAGTGAGGCTATTGTGGGTCAAGTTCGCATGATCGATGAGAACAAAAACGAAAGGTTTATAATTCCATGTGTTTAGTATAGTAGACTGGTAAGATGTGTGTGCTTGATTTTTATGTTGAAACTAAACTGTATGGTTTGATAGTAAAATAACACGTTATAAAAATGAAGAAAATAGTTTTGTTTAATCATAAAGGTGGTGTCAGTAAGACGACTACAACCTTTAATCTTGGTTGGAAATTTGCTGAAAAAGGTAAAAAAGTTTTGTTAGTTGATGGTGATCCACAGTGTAATTTAACATCACTTTTTTTGGGTGATTCTTTTGACAAGTATTATGAGGAAGATGAAACAAAGTTTCAAAATATCAAGGATGGGGTGAAGGCCGCTTTTGAAGGAAAACCTGAGCCTATTAAATCGCTAACTTGTAGAACAGCTGAAAGGAATGGTAATTTGTATTTGCTCGCAGGGCACATGAATTTTTCTGAATATGACGCGCAATTGAATTTCGCTCAAAATGCATCTAACGCCCTTAGTTCGTTAAAGAGTTTACCGGGCGCTTTGAATGATTTGATCGTAAAAACAGCAGATCGCTATAATATTGATTTTGTGTTCATAGATTTAAACCCTGGGTTAAGTTCTATCAATCAAAATTTATTTTTAATAAGTGATGCTTTTGTTATTCCGACAAATCCCGATACGTTCTCGTTGATGGCGTTGAGGAGTCTTTCTAAAATACTTCCAAATTGGGTGAAATGGAAAGAAAACAATATGGATTTGTACCGAGAGTCTGCTTATCCTCTTCCTGAAAAACGCCACAGTTTGCTGGTGAAATTTCACAGCGTTTTAATATCAGAAATGGTCAAGCGACAAAACCCTACCATGAGAAGATTGGTGAGTTGTCTGAAATGGTTAAGAATGTACTTGTCCCTTCGTTTTTGAAAAGTAAAATGATGTTTCCACAAACATTGTATGATAAGGCAAATATGAAAGAGAGTTTTAATCTTGCAGAAATAAAAGATTTTCAAGGTTTGTCACCCAAAAGTCATAAGGCTCATGTTCCTGTGTATGCTTTAACAGACGAAGAGCTTGACGCCCGGGGTGCAGCATTGAATGCTATGCAAAATAACAGGAAAATCTTTGGCGATTTATATTCGGATATGTCAGATAAGTTGATGGTATTATTAAATGGATGAAATATATAAAGAATTCACAACAACAATTTCGAATATCCGCCAAACTAGTGATGTCTATAAGTATCTTAAAGATGTAGTAAAAATAGAGACAGTAAGTTTTGACGATATCTTGCGTTCTCAAATAGTAACTCTTGTCAGCGCTTTGGATCGCTATTTTCACGAAAAAGTGCGTAAAGGGATTTGTGACATGTTTTTAGGTAACAAGAGCCCCACTTCTAAGTTTAAGAGTTTTTCGCTGACTTCTGAAACAGTGTTGAGGGTGTGGGGTGATAATTCTTTGACCCCAGTTCAAAGAGAAATGATGATAAATGAAGCTGTAGCGTTGAGATTGAAGGCTGTCTCGTTTCAGCATGCAAGCAAGATTAAGGATGCGCTTTCTTTTATATGGGAGGCGAAGCACAAAATGACGCTGATAGCTAAGGAAATGGATGTTCCTGGTGCGAATGACAACGATAAGGAAAAATATCTGACGCAAAAGCTAGATCTCTTGGTTGGCCGTAGAAACCAAATCGCTCATGAGTCAGACATGGGCTCTTCAGGAAAGCGAAGTATAACTCAGATGGAAGTAGTTGATGCTATTTCTTTTATTGAAAGATTTGTCGCATGTGTGGATAGGTATGTTTAGTTGTATTGTAAGTATTCGGTGAAAGCCGTATTGTGCGCTTAGAAAAAGTTTCGCACCTTTGCACCAGAATTTAAAATGTTCAAATTATGGTACAAGGCAAGATAACATTCAACAACAGCAAGCCAATGTTCGCCGAGGTTGTGATTGGTGACAGAGAGGCGAAGGAAATGCGTGTGGCGGCGAATGGTCGCCCCTCCCGCAGTCCTTGTCTAAAACTGGTCTATCTCAATGGCGTGACGCTCATCCTTCCTGCTGACACCAGCGTCGAGCAGCTTCGTGCTTATAGAGATGCCGATAGACAAAACGGATACAGAAAGGTTGATACGTGACATGGTGATGGGTAAGAAGTCTTATTTGTTCTGTCAAGACTTGGATGCCTGCAGGCGGGCAGCGATGATGTACTCGTTGTTTGGTGCAATGTAAGGTTTAACGGATGTCACACATATTCTCCGTAACTTTTAATACAAAACATTCTTTATTATCAGTAAGCAGTTGTATCTTTGCACGAAAATAAGAGTGGCATGGACAAAAGTACTATTATTGACGCGCTCAAACAACGAGGTGGGTTCATAACCACAGGCGAAGTGAAAAGCCGTGGTGAGTATGAACAGCTTCGCCGTGCAATAGAAGACGGAACGCTTATGCGGATTCGTAATGGTGTTTATGTGGAAATGTCTGCGTTGGCAAATAATATGATAGATGTGGAGCGTATAGTTCCGCATGGAGTGCTTTGCCTGTATAGTGCGTTTGCTCATTATGGGCTTTCCACGCAAGTGCCTTCCGCTACTTGCATTGCCATTGAAGCCAAACGAAAGGTGCGCTTGCCCGAATATCCCCCGATTGACCTTTATTATTGGAAAAAGGAGAATTTGGAGTTTGGTATAGTAAAGAAGAACATATCGGTATATGAAGTACGCATTACGGATATGGAGCGGACAGTCTGTGATGCCGTAAAGTACCGAAACAAGATTGGGCTTGATGTTTGCGGTGAGGTGATAGACAACTATCTCAAAAAGGAGACCTGCAATGTGTCTTTACTTCATGAATACGCACAGAAACTGAGAGTGAAAAAAATATTGACTACATATTTGGAGACAAGGCTATGACAAAAAATATAGGAAAGAACTTTCTGAAATGTTTGATATGTTTTAGCATCTTCGCCCCGAATAGCTGATCTATTCTATGCTCAAATACATGCTGGTAAGGGAAACAACTAGAACTACAGCTGCGATATGGCAAAGAAACTTGGGGGAGAACTTGCAGGGAAGCGAAGGAAAGTGTATATTTGATGTTATGATACACTATGTGAAAGGAAACTTGTTGGAGAGCGAGGCGGAAGCCTTGGTCAACACGGTTAATATAGTCGGCGTAATGGGTAAGGGGATAGCTTTGCAGTTTAAGGAGGCTTTCCCTGAGAATTTCCGTGTATATCATAATGTCTGTCGGAAAAAAGAACTGAAAATTGGAGATATGCTGATAGTAAAGGACTCCAACTTGACAAGTGGTCCTAAGCTCATTGTAAATTTCCCTACCAAGACTCATTGGAGATTGCCTTCTGAATATTCATATATAGAACAGGGACTACAATCGCTACGCAGGGAAATAGTGTCCCGTCAGATCCGTTCAATTGCCATTCCGCCTCTTGGTTCACACAATGGGGGGCTTGACTGGCTACGGGTTAAGCAAATGGTGGAGCAGGAACTTTCTACAGTGGACTGTGATGTGTATTTGTACGAGCCTTCTGATGCCATCGTGGAAAGGATGAAAACGGAGCGTGTAAAGCTCACACCGGCCAGAGCCATGCTTTTGTTGATGTTCGCCGATATGAATAGTGAGGGTGAGTTTGCTTCTGTCTTTGCTGCCGAGAAACTGATATACTTTATGCAGCGATTCGGAGCGAAAAGATACTTTCGCATAGACTTTAAACCTTATTATTATGGTCCTTATTCAGGTGGTAAGGTGGCTCATGTTCTTTACTATATGAATGGTAGCTATGTGAAAGGGATGGGTGGTATGAACGTGCGCCCATTTGACTATATCTGGCTGACTGATGACGCTGCGTCGGAGGCTCAGAAATACGTTGATAATTATAAGGATAGTAGTTTGCGAGATATTTGTAATAAGGCGATGCAGTTCTTGCGTGGCAATTATTCCAACTATTCGTTAGAACTCCTCTCTACGGTGGATTATCTGTTGGAGAATAAACCCGAGATGAAGGGGTGGCAGGATGCTGATGAAAAGACTGTTATCGATTTCCTAGTGAAAGAGATACAGAAATGGAGCAAGCGTAAGGAGAAATTGTTTAATGTGTCTTTCGTCACGATTGCTTTGCGGCAATTGAAAAAGTTTGCAATGTAAGGTTTTGGGGGAGCAGTATTGAGAAATGTTTGATTTGTTTTAGCATCTTCGCCCTGAATTGTCAATCTATGCGAAGTTCTTTTTGTCTATGTCGATAAAAAGTGCTACATTTGCAGGCGAGTAGATTGACAAAGATACTATTGAAGGAATCAGATGATGAGGACTGTGGCACATAATAAGCGCATGGTAAGGCTGAGGGATTTCTCTACGGCCTTCTCTCGCTCTGCCTTTACCGATGTTCTCCTGTTTGATGATTTCTCCCGTTTTGATTGGCTTCGTGCTCAGTATCGTCTTAGGAGCAAGACGTATGCGGGCTTGATAAGAGGGGCCTATGCTGCCATTTCCAAGGACTATCGCTGCGAATATGTTTACAAGAATGAGCTGGTGAACCTTCTGCTTCGTCGTTATGGAACGAGAAGTACGGTTTATTTTAGTGAGTTTCGGGTGGGCAGTTCGATAGCTGACATGGTGATGTTTAATGGTGAAAGCAAGGTCTTTGAAATCAAGACGGAATATGATTCCCCACGAAGGCTGGACAAGCAAATGGGGGATTATAAAGGGGTCTTTGACAAGTGCTACCTTGTAGTGCCGGAAAGTAAAGTCGGCGACTATTTGCAAGCGGTGGAGGAGGAGACAGGGATCATTGTCATGGCTTATGGCAGTGACGGGATGGAACTCCGAGAATGGAGGGAGGCAAGGCAGAATGAGGCTTTCAATTCCTATGCCATGCTTTCTTGTCTGAGGGCTTGTGAGTATGAGCGTATGGCTGAAAACTTAGGGCATGATCTCATGTCTGTACCAGGGTATAAACGGTTTGATTACTGTAAGGATCTCTTTGCCAAGACTGCAGTGAGGGACTTGAAGAGGTTGTTTCTGCAGGAGGTGAAAAAGCGCCAAAATAACACGCGATTCTTGAGAAAATATCCTGCGGCTTTGAGACAAATGCTTCTGAGTTTGAATCTTCCAGAAAAGAAGGTGCTATTGCTTTTGGACAAATTAAAAACAACGATTCAATCATAGCTATGTATTATCCTTATCTTCGTGCTAAACAGTTTGAGTTGAAAGCTTTGCGGGAGTTCTCTGAGGAGCACTCTGGAAGCAACATCGTGCCTATATTGGAGCCTGTGAAAAAACAGTCTGTCGCCTTGGAACGTGCTGTTGGGGATATGATGGAGAACAAGATGCGATTTGCCTTGGTTCTGAACCCTACAGATGGCGACTTTAAGCATGATACGGTATCTTTTGGGGCGTGGTTGGAGGAGTCGAAGCTGCTTCTCAATGGTAGTCAAGGTATAGATTGGATTCCTGCTTTCATTTGTACAAGAAGACTTCTCGATGATATTCCTTCTTTGATAAAAAAATATCAATTGAACAATGTCATGCTTGTTTTCAAGTCGTGTATGGATATGGAAGATCCAAAGGTTAGTAATTTAGTGAATGACGAGAGGGTCGAATTCGTCGTCAATGCCTTTGGTGCGGTTGGCTCACGGCGTCTTAATACAATCTTGAAAAGAACGGGCAAAAAGATAATCCGTTTGGATGATTGTTTTAAAACCAGGACGCGCAATGCTGACTATGCGCTTGAAGATGATGAGCTGTTTAGCGAGGAGCCGTTCTATTATATGAACGACGGCTACGATGGCTTTTCAGACTATACCACTTTGCCTTCAGATTACGTAGAGGGAGGGATGATGCCTTATGCAGTAGCAATCCATCTGTCGTACAAGAAAGACGATGACCGGCTGAATGTTCATCATTTTGTTTCTGACAGTAATGAGAGCAATACCAATGTCAGAGGTAAATTTCAAGAGGCGGCCTGCAAGATAGGACCGTTCTTTGATGGCAAGAAGCAAACCTCGTCGGTGAAGGAACTTATAGCAAAGGCTGAAGATTCTGATGGTTATCCTGGGTTGGGTTATCTGAAGAAATTATCGGTCAAGAACCATTTGGAACTGATTGCTTCCATCATCTAATTCTACAGATTATGTTGATTTGTAAGCATTGCTTTTTAGATGCGGAAATGCAATCGGAGGTTGAGGCTAATGCTACCTCCGAGGATGCTTGTGATGTTTGTCACAAACAGGGCAAAGTGATTGATTCGTCGGAGTTTGCTGATTTTTTTGAGGCTTTATTGTCTTTGTTCGAACGTTCTGACGCAGGTAAGCCTGTTGCGGAAATGGTGCAGGACGAATGGCGTCTGTTTGCAGATAATCATGTGGCTGAGGTTTTGCTGGCTGAGGCTCTGCAGTCATCGTCGTTAGGCTTTTCCATCAAAGAAAAGGTGGCTTTTGCCGCTGATATTGTAGAGCGGATCGGAATTTGGGATCGATTGAAGTGTAGTGTGATGCAAAAATCCAGATTCTTTACGAATATGGATGAATTTGCTCAATATAACTATCTTGCCAAAGGGAAGCATAACCTTGGGGCTGGAACTACGCTTTATCGCTCTCGTATTACACCTCAAGGAGTAGATTGCTTGACGACTAAAGAAATGGGATGTCCGCCTTCGGATAAAGCTACTGCTGGGCGTGCTAACACTTTGGGAATCCCTTATTTATATTTAAGTGATTCAGCTAAAACTACATATTATGAGGTGCGAGCAGTCTATCTGGATAGGTTGAGCGTGGGAACATTTACTATTCCTGAGTCTCTCAGTTTGGTGGATTTTTGTGATGTCATCAATCTGTATCATGCTTATGGGGACTCGGTAGAGCCTCTGAAAGAAATCGTCATCAAAAAGAAGGTGATTGATAGTATAAGCAAGGACCTTTCCAAGCCTCTCCGACGCTATGACTCGGAGATAGAGTATGTGCCAACCCAACTGATATGTGAGTTCTGTAAAGAGTATGTTCATGCTGATGGCATCTGCTTTAAGAGTTCGCTCTATCCTGGGGGCGTGAATTATGTGTTGTTTGATCCTAAGGCGGCTGATTGTGTCAGCGTCGAGAGTCACGAAATAGGAACAATAGACATAGACCGATAGAGTGGTCTGGCAAGAAACTTGGGGGAAAATTTGCAGGGAAGCAAAGGAAAGTGTATATTTGCAGACTTCATTTGACATTTGAGATATGAATGAACTGAAAGTAGAAAACTTTGGACCGATAGGCAAGGCTCATGTGGAGTTTGGTGATCTTACCATTCTTGTCGGCGCGCAAGCTTCGGGTAAAAGCCTGTTTCTTGAACTGCTGAAACTGTTGGAAGACAAGGATGCTATTGTCGAAACGCTGAGGAAGTATAATTATATCATCAGCAAGAGTAATGTTTCCTATTTGTTGGAGGCGTACTTCGGCAATGGTATGGCTGGCATTTGGGGGGAGAACACCAAAATAGTTTATGACGGGCGAGAGGCTTCTGCTGTCATTTCGTTGATGAAGAATAAGGTGAAGGAGGCGGAGGAGAAGGTTTTCTACATACCTGCTCAAAGGGTGTTTAGTATTTCGGATGGGCGGCCCAAGGCGTTTTCAGAGTTTGACCCTACGGCTCCTTATGTGTTGCGCCAGTTTAGTGAGATTTTGCGTGTGTTTATGTCGATAGGCTTGGGAGGGAATACTACCTTGTTTCCCGTCAAAACTCGCCTGAAGAATGCGCAGAAGAGGTCTTTTGATTCTTCTATTTTTCATGGTGGAAAGGTGGAACTTGAAAATGAGAATGGACAGCGCAAAATGCGTATGAAGGTGGATGGGATGGATATGCCGTTTATGACATGGAGCGCTGGACAGAAGGAGTTTATGCCCTTGCTGATGGGCTTCTACTGTGTGTCGGGGCCTCCTATGCAGCTGCTCAACAAAGATCAGTATGATTATATTGTGATTGAGGAGCCAGAGATGGGGCTTCATCCCAAAGCGATCATGTCAGTGCTGTTGGAAATACTGGAGTTGGTAAAGATGGGCAAAAAAGTCATCGTATCTACTCACTCTACCGTCCCTCTCGAGTTTGTGTGGGCTTTCAACATCCTAAAAAGATCGGCTAATAAAAACAAAGAGGCAGGATTGGCAAAACTCTTTGATGTATCGGGGAAAGGGGCTGGTATCTTTGCTGGCATCTTTGACAAGTCTATCAGAACCTACGCTTTTGAAAGAAAGGGTGAGAAGGTGGAGAGTGTTGATATTTCCTCCCTTGATGCTTTGGATGAGCAACCCGTCGTGAGCGAATGGGGTGGCCTTTCTTCTTTTGCCACTCGGGCCTCTGAACTTGTAACGAAGTATTGTGATGAGTAAGGGTAAGAAGCAAAAGACAGCAGGAGCGGATAAAGCCAATTGCTCTTTTCGGAAGGCCATAGAGAATACGCCGGACGTGCAACATGGTTATCGTGAAGGATTGCAGGCAATAGTAAAGGCTGACAAGCGGGCTGTGATGGTGAAGGATGCCAGAAGGCTTGATGGTAGCCTGAATATTGACGAAGAAACTAAGATGCTCTATCCCAATGAATCGCGGTGGGATTATGCGGTCGGCTATGATGGAAAGGTCTATTATATAGAGGTGCATCCTGCAAACACTTCAAACGTAGAGGAGGTCATAAAGAAGAAACTGTGGTTGGACAAGTGGCTAAAAGAGAAAGCTCCTTCTATGACTGCTTTGAAAGCTGGTAGCCCCAAGTTTCAATGGGCTGCTACAGAAGCCGGTGTGCATGTTAGCCCTCAGTCAATGTATGCAAGAAGATTGAGTCAACGGGGAATAGAGAAACCAAAGCGCCCCGTGGTGTTGGGGTGATGTTGTTTTTCGCCTTAACGAAATAGGAACAATAGACATAGACCGATAGAGTGGTACGTTGGCGTTGTTGTAAATCTTATCCTCATCCGAGTGGCGGCAGGGCATGGAGCGATACCATGATGAGGAACTTTGAATCCTAAAATTGTCTATAGTTTCCCATAAGGGAAGCGTTTTGTAACCATATTTTTGCTTAACCATACATGGGGGAATCGTGATTCCTCGCTGTTGTATGGTGTCACTTTTTGGTCAGCGTGCGTTGGTCAAAGCGGATGCTTTGTCCTTATTCGAACGGGGCGAGCTAAATGGTGTAGGCGTAGGAATCACAAAAAAACAATATGGTCATTTGCATAATGTCATATTTCAAATAGAGTGTTAATGATAAATGTGAAATTTTTAAGTAAGAAACCATGATTATCGTAATTGGAGCAACAAGTTTTATTGGTGTGCATACCGTAACGGAATTGGTAAACCAAGGGTGTGAAGTGTTGGTAACGGGAAGAAAGGACCGTTTTAAGGAACACTATGAAGCACTTGGAGTGAAATATGTGAACCTTGACCTTGATAAGGAGGAGGATTTCAATCAGTTGCCCACGCAAAATGTAGAGGGTGTTATATTGTTGGCTGGTTTGCTTCCTGCCAATGCGCCTGTCAATCTTGATGTGGATGAAAATGCGGCTGATTATTTTCGTATCAACACAATTGGCACAATTAATTGCTTAGAGTACTGTCGAAAGAATGGCATTAAGCGTGTTATTTCTACATGTTCGTATGGTGATGTTCGTGGGGCATGGAATGGTGAGCGTAGATTGACGGAGGAAGAACCACGCAATTTCTTCTTTACAGGGGACCACTCTGTTTACACTATCTCCAAGAATGCTGCTAACGACGTAATGGAATACTACAACCAGCAGCATGGAATGAAAAATGCAGTGTTCCGTTTTCCAACTGTCTTTGGCGTGACACCGCACATGAGTCTTTATGTGAATGGAGAAATGAAGAAGTCGGGATTCCAAATATTTATGGAAAAGGCGGAAAAGGCTGAAGATATCACGATATTTGGAAATGCAAAGATGATTCGTGATGTGGGCTATGTGAAGGATATAGCTCATGCTTTTTATCTTGCCATCAAGAGCGAGAATACATACGGATTGTATAACATGACTGCGGGTGGTGGTGTTACTCTGCAGGAGCAAGCAGAGGTGATGAGAGATGTATTTGGTCCTGCTGACGGACGTCGATCGAAAATCATTTATAAGCCAGAGATTCCCAATAACACGACTTCTTATCTTTTTTCTATGGAAAAAGCCAAAAGGGATTTCGGATTTGAACCCAAGTTTAAGACCTATCGCCAAATGATGGAGGACTTTAAGAAGGATTGGGATAATAATCTTTATCGTGACTTGTTCTGCTATTAATACAAAACGTAATGTACAAGAATTGTTTTAAGCGGTTTTTTGACTTCTGCATTGCACTTTGTGCGTTCCCTTTTGTATTGTTGGTTTGTATTGGAGTTTGGATTGCTATCAAGTGTGATGATGGTGGGCCTCTGTTTCACATGGCCTCACGCATTGGAAAGAACGGACGCATTTTCAAAATGTATAAATTTCGTTCTATGATTGTCAATGCTCCGGACCTTCGCATGGAGGATGGCAGCACTTACAATGCGGCTGATGATCCTCGTGTCACTAAGGTTGGTAGATTTTTGCGTAGAACAAGTATTGATGAGATTCCCCAGCTTCTGAACGTGTTGATAGGGGATATGGCTTTGATAGGGCCTCGTCCTGATTCGGCTTTCTATTTAGAGCATTATACTCCAGAGGAGCGTGTGATCTTAACGGTTCGTCCAGGCATTACAGGATGGAATCAAGCTATCAACAGAAACTCTGTTGGCACAAAAGAAAAGCTGCAGGCAGACATATATTATGTAGAACATTTAAGTTTTCTATTTGATATTAAAGTGCTTTGGTTGACAGTAATGGCTGTCTTGTCACATAAAGATGTGTATAGAGCATAAGATGAAGGACTGCATAGGGCTTGAATAATCTCTATGCTGTCCTTATTCCTCTTTTTCTTGCTCTGGGTGGCAAGACGATCCTTTGCGGAAACGCTTACTTGTCTCTCTAGGGGGTATTTGTTAGTTTACTTATTGAAACGATTCGCTCTTTGACATGATGAAAAAAATAATGGTATTGGCCGCTGGATTATTGCAAATAGATGTAATTGAAAAGGCCAAAAGTATGGGCTATTATGTGCTCGCTGTAGATGGAAATCCTAAAGCTCCAGGATTTAACGTCGCCGACAAGGCTATATGTGCTGATATAGTCAATGAAGAGACTATGCTAAAAATTGCTCGCGATGAACATGTAGATGGGGTTATACATCCTTGTTCGGAGGTAAGTATGGCAGTTATGGGTCGAATTAACGATGAATTAGGACTGTCAGGTATTAGTCGCGAACAGGCTATTTGCGCCACTAATAAGCATCTAATGCGCAAGGCTTTTGAAAAAGGAAACGCGCCTTCTCCTAAAAGCATTTTAGCTCAAGATGCTGAGGATGCTTGGAGTCGTTTACAGAATGAGTTTGATACCGATGCGATATTGAAACCGTCGCGCAATTCGGGTTCAAGAGGTATTGCAAAGGTCTCTCGTAATATGGATAAGGGTGATTTCATCAGAGCTTATGATGAGTCTCTCAGTGAAAGTCGGGATCATTCTGTATTGATAGAGCAGTTTATAGAGGGACCGGAGTTTTCCATAGAGATGATCGTATGGCAAGGTGAAATTCATGTGCTGACCGTGACGGACAAGAAAACGACAGGTGCTCCGCATTTTGTGGAGTTGGGGCATAATCAACCTTCATGTTTTTCTGATACTGATGTAGAAACGCTGAAAGCTGCTGCGGTTGCTGGAGTGAGGGCTTTGGGTGTGAACAATTGCGCTTGTCATGCTGAGGCTAAGTTGATGAACGGTAAGGCGTATTTGATGGAGGTTGGCGCGCGCCTTGGCGGAGATTTTATTTCTACAGAGTTGACGCATTTGAGTACGGGCATTGATATGGTGGCAGCGGCTATTGATGTGGCTTTGGGTGTGGAGCCTGACTTAAGCGCCAAAGAAGAGCCCAAGGGTGTCTGTATCCGTTATTTCTGTCCGAAGCCTGGAAAGCTTGTTAGTATTTTAAACACGGAGGTATTGAATAATCCTCATGTGTATCTTTGGGAGATTTATCCAAAGGAGGGGGACGTGATACCTGCAGTGACAAGCAGTTTATGTCGATCAGGGCATGTCATTGTAACAGAAAAAACTCCGCAAAAGGCTATAGAACTCGCTGAGAGACTGATTGAAAGTGTGAAATTTGAGACCATCTAAACCAAATGAAGGTATTACAATTAACTGGCTATTTCTTGCCAGAAAAAGCAGCTTCCATCTATCTTGTAGAGAATAGATTGGAGGCTTTTGCCAAAGAGAATTTTGATATGGTAATACATGCTTCTCGTCCTACCCGTGGACTTTCTGACGAGGAGTATGAGAAGTATAAGAATAAAAAGGAGGAATTGTTGTATGATGGCAAATTGCGTATTCACCGATTTGCCATGTATCGGGAGGGTAAGAATGCTTTGCTTCGGGCTTTGCGTTATTCTTTAAACTGGATAATTCAGCTATGGTATGGTCTGAAGGAGGATCATGTGGACTGTGTGTATTTGGAGTCAACACCTCCTATTCAGGGTATGCTTGGAGCATTTATAAAAAAAATCAGAGGAATTCCTTTCGTGTACTGCCTGCAGGATATATTCCCAGACTCCCTTGCAGGTACAGGTCTTGCCAAGAAAGGTGGGCTTCTCTGGAAAATAGGGCGTGTCATCGAGGACTTTACCTATAAACATGCGGATAAGATTATTGTTATTTCAGAGGACTTCAAGAAGAATATCATGGCGAAGGGCGTGCCCGAGGATAAGATCGTGGTGGTCTATAACTGGGTGGACCAGAACGCCGTGGTGGATGTGCCGCGTGAGAAGAACAAGCTCTTTGACAAGTATCATTTGGACCGAGGGAAGTTCTACATCGAGTATTCGGGTAACATCGGACTGACGCAGAATATGGATATGCTGCTGGAGGTGATGAAGGAACTGAAGGTGTCGCATCCGCAGATTGGCTTGGTGCTGGTGGGCGAAGGTGCCTACAAGAAGCAGGTGGAGGACATCGTGGCGCGTGACGGACTGACGAACGTGACGATGCTGCCGTTTCAGCCCTATGAAGATATCAGCTATGTATTCTCGCTGGGGGATGCAGGCCTTGTCATCTCGAAGCCTGGGGTGGGTGCCAATAGTGTGCCGAGCAAGACGTGGAGTATCATGTCGGCATCGCGGCCTGTGCTGGCCAACTTCGACGAGAATGAGTTGAAGGATATTTTGGCGGGCAACGAATGTGGCATCTTCACCAAGGCGGGGGACAAGGAGGCGTTTAAGCAGTCGATCATCTCGCTCTATGAGAACCGTGAACTCTGCAGGAGGTATGGACGGAACGGACGGCAGTTTGTGATGGACAACCTGACGCGCGAGGTGGGTACTCAAAAGTATGTGGAGGTCATCAAGAGCGTGTGTCGTGGGAAATAACGACCGGGCACTGCTGCTCCTGCTGCGGATGGCGGTGAGGGAGGAGGTTGTGGACCTGCCTGCCGACATCGACTGGCGGGAGATCAAGGAGCGGGCTTTCCGCCAAGGGGTGGGAGGTATCGTCTTTGATGTGGTCGAGAAACTTCCCGCTGGGCAGCGTCCGCCGAAGGAGGTGGTGCTGGAGTGGATGGGAATGGTGATGCGCATGGAGCGGATGTATGAACACCACAGGCAGGTGATAGCGGGTCTTGCTGCTTTCTATGCCGAGATGGGGGTGCGTATGCTGCTTCTGAAGGGTTATGGGCTGTCGCTGGCATGGCCTGTGCCTGCTGAAAACGGAGGATATCCACCCACCCAAAACGGGGAT
>ULTX01008127.1_pt1 | contig 34702 bp, 27 predicted proteins | sample 1958041 | NCBI WGS metagenome assembly ULTX01 (sample SAMEA4835747, study PRJEB28245) | human gut metagenome | biome: gut microbiome; material: fecal sample | place: Denmark | collected 2008
TGTATAGAAGGATGTTCCGGAAACAAGTACCACTGTATGCGGTATTGCTCTTTCTGGCTTTCATGGGAGTACTGCATGATAATGTCAATCTCTGTAAAGTATGCCTGATACTGTGGGGAGCTATTCAGGGAACTGCATATATGGTGACGCCACCGAAGCATGAACTCTCTGTCTATAACAGTTTCGGAATGTATCAGCTGATACTGGTCAAATCAGGGCTGAGGAATATCTTTATAACCATGTTCCCGTTAATTGTACTTATGCTTGTGCTGATACACGATACAGAAACTATACTTTTCTGTCTTGTATTGTTTTCTTCGACATTGTTATACCAGTTGAATATGGGCATGGCAAGATTCTCCTTTGAGACACAAACAGTAATGGGAATATACTGGCTACTTTTCCCGTTGCCGCTGTTTTTAGTTTCAATTATGACCCCAGTCGTACTGATACTTTATTTGGCTTTTAATATAGGCCTTACACTTTCTGTAAAGAAAAAATATAAACATATATGGAACTGATATATATAAAAGAATTGAGCAAGGCATACGGTAAGACGAGAGTGCTTGATAACCTTTCCGTTTCTTACGAATCCGGGAAAATCTACGGACTGGTGGGAGAAAACGGAGCCGGAAAGACAACACTTTTCAATTGCATCATGGGAGTAACCGATTACGATGGTGAGATAAGGAAGTCCACCAAGATGGCCGTTGGCTATATGCCGGCAGAAAGCTTTTTCTATTCCCTTATCACAGGAAAGGAGTATCTTGAGTTCTGTATTAAAGCCAAAGGGAAGAAGATGGATGCTGAAGCTATAGATTTCTTGAACAAAGCCTTTCAACTGCCATTGGAAAGATTCGCTTCGGACTATTCCACCGGGATGAAGAAGAAGCTTGCACTTATGTCCCTACTCCTTCAGGATAATGCCCTGTATATCCTTGACGAACCTTTCAACGGGGTAGATCTTTACGGATGTATCCAACTTAAAAGAATCATACGTGAGCTGAAAGGCAAAGGGAAGACTGTCATAATATCATCGCATCTTATCAGTACCTTACACGAACTGTGTGATGAGATTGATTTTCTGGATGGTCATACCATCCGGAAAAGATATATTCAGGCATCAATTGATGAGATTGAGCAGGATATTCTTAACAGAAAGTATTAACCTAAAGATAATGTAGTGATAACATAAACTCTCCTTCTTTGCGCATACTTTTGCAGCGTAAGTATAATGTAATATTTATAGCCTATGAAGAAAAGCTCTTATAAATACGGTCGTATATTTTATTATGGATTATTGTTTGGTGCTGCAATTGGAATACTTATAATGTCGTATTTCCTTATATGCTATAATACACCAATATCTCATTTTCATGCTTCATTAAATGATGAAGATTGTTTACAAATTGAATTATCGAATAAGCATTATGTGTTTGATACAGGGGCGAATGTTACTGTTATTTGCTCGGATACAATACCGAGAAACTATGTTTTTTCTTTATCAAAGAATGTTACAGATATACATGGCAATAAATCCCGTGAAAAGGTATATCTTTTAAATCACTTTAAGTTAGGTGAGTTGGAAACAAGGTTTCAGACTTGCATGATAAAACCTCAACAGTATTTGTTTGGTGACGCCAGCGGTATATTGGGAACGGATATTATAAATAGAGCGAACTGGTGTATTGATTTTAAGGAGAAGAAAATAATGGCTGGTTCAACTATACCGGAACATTATGATTTTATGTTGGGATATACTGTAAAGAACAATTTGTATTATGCAGACATGAAGATAGGGAATTTGAGTGTCAAGGATATCCTGATAGATACCGGATACAGTCGTAGTGATTTTGTTCTTGAAGAAAAACTTAGACAAAGTTTGAAAGGTCTTGAATTCACTAAAACTGATACATGCTTTTCATTTACAAATGCCAAGGAAGAGTATAAAATCTATAGTAAGAGCGAATGTCTTCTGAATGATATGTATATTGAAAATGTTACTTTCTCTTTTTCAACGAATAGAAATATTCTCGGTCTTGATTTTTTTAAACGATTTTCATCCGTATATATTGACTCGGATAACAGTAAGATGTACTGCTGTAAATAACTGATTATAAGGATGATAATTAATTTTCATGCGGTGTTGAAAACAGATATTCAATAAAGCAATACACAATAGGGGCTGCAATAGCCTATATTGCATACGAGTTTCTCGGACTTTTCCATATACATGGTACTTTCGATGTATATGATATTATTGCCATAATAATAAGCAGCCTTGTATTTTACCGATTGTGTCTGTTGTTAGGAGTTTCAAGCGGCAGATAGATGGTAAATTCCGTAAATTCTCCTTCTGTGCTGTTTACGAATATTCTTCCATCATGCGCTTTTATCACCTGGTCAACAAAGTTCAGGCCTAGTCCGAAACCTGAAGCTCCGTTCCTGCGGCTGCGCTTTGCCGCCGCTGCGCGTTCATATTTCTGGAATATGATTCTCTGGTCGGCTTCTGATATGCCCAGACCATTGTCGCGTATTTTCAGGATGGTGTAGCGTTCGCTTTCTTCCGTCGTGATGTTTATTTCCACACTCTCCTTTGAGTACTTGATGGCATTGTCAATCAGATTGCTTAATACTTCACCCAGATAATCGTTGTCGGCGTAAGCTGTTTTGGCCTGCAAGCTGATGATAAAGTTTACAGGTTTCTGTGCTTTTGCCTTGAATTTATCAGTCAGTTTCTCTATTATCGGTGTAAGCTCGACTTCTGTTTTGTTCATCTCCAGTTTATGGTTCTCCAGTTTTGAGATGGTCAGTATCTTGTTGGTGAGAGCAAACAGATGATCTGTCTCGCTTTTTGCTATACTCATGTATTTGTTCTTTATTTCCGGTTTGGAATCAAGCCTTCCGCTTTCCAGCATATCCTGCACCATCATAATAGTACTTAGGGGTGTTTTCATGTCATGTACCATGGCGTATGAGAAGTCTTCACGGATTTGGGAGATCTTATTGATTTTTGATATTATTTTTACTTGATAGATTATACAGAATACAACAAAAATGAGAAGTATAGTTGTAGATATAAGGAGTAGCCCCATCTTTCCGAAAAAAAGGTTATTGGGGTTTACGAATTGAGCCTGTATAACTATGGAATAATCTTTTCTTAGAGGTACTTTATCTGTTTGTAAAGAAAATAATGAGGAAGGTTTATTCCCGATATACTGTACGATGGTATCTTTTTTCGAAATAGATATCATACATTCGCTTGGATAGTTATTCTTCAATAATAACTGTTTGTATATATGATTAATAGAGTCAAGTATTATTGGACTTTTTAGTTGTTCCAAAGATTCTTGCATATAAACAAACTCAGGAACATTTCTATTTTTATCTTCCTCTGTTCTACTTTGAACCTTAGTTCCAATCGGTAAATTTTGTAATCTGGAGAACGTTTCTTCCATAATAGCCTGCTCCAGCATATTGGTAGATTTAATCTTCAGTTCATCCTTGACAAAGTTGTATGAATTTGCTAACCATACAAACTGAACCAGTAATATTATTGATAAACCTAATATTGTAATTAATCTGATATAATATGTTTTCATTTAGCAGTTTTATTGCAAAGTTAATAACATTATGCAGATATATAACCAAAGTTTTTGTAGAAAACTTCTTAACCTAAAGATAACATGGTGATAACATAAGCTCTTGTTCTTTGCACATACCTTTGTAGTATAAGAATAACGCTGAGTCAAAATGATGAAACTGCCGTTCTTTACGGACGGAACAGAAGTGACTATTCAAACGGATTAATGCAACCGGAATGGGCAACGGATAGGTAGCAATTTTTCTGCTTAGCTATTCAAAAAACGGCTTTAAAGCACATATTAAGGAATATCGAATAATGCTACGTATCTTACTGAAGGCCCAATAGTTTACATTATTTTTCCTGAATCCATCCATAATCGGGCGAGTTTCGCTATCTTTGTGGAACAGCCTAAGGTTGTTTTGAGTATGAAGGTCAAGTTTACTTGACTTTCAACTTTGGGCTTTTTCTTAGATAATCAAGTTGTGAATTCTTTAACAGTAAATATATGAGTGTTGTCCCTCGTTCGGAAGAAGAATTGAAAACAATATTTGTTTCTTCGTGTATTGAATCGGTTGCCAATCATTTGGGATGTCCGGCAAGTGTCATGTATGCCCGTATGCAGAAGATAGGATTAATAGAAGGATATATATGGAAATATTATGACACATTGCATACACAAAGTAGGGAATATGTCATAGATGATGTGTTGGAGGCTTTGTATAATTGGGAGAAAATGCAGAATGTTGAAAGTCATAAAGAATCGTAGTTATGATTGTCTATCATGGTTCCGTTTATTCCATAGAACGTCCTTTAGCCAATATAGGTCGGAAGAATCTGGATTTTGGGCAGGGCTTCTATGTCACAGATATGAAACTGCAGGCTGAGAGATGGGGGTTACGTTTGGGTAGCCGATTGGGAAAGAATGCTTTGCTTAATGTTTATGAACTTGATTTCGAACAAGTCGTATCTAAGTTTAAGGTTCTGCAGTTTAAGGCGTATGATGAAAAATGGCTGGATTTTATTGTAGCCAATCGTAGTGGTCTCAACAAGTGGAAGGAGTATGATTATATTGAAGGCGGGATAGCTGATGACCGGGTCATTGATACGATTGAAGCGTATATGATAGGTAATATTACTTTAGAAATGGCGTTGGGGCAATTGGCTTTTCATCGTCCCAACAATCAGATTTGCCTTATCAATCAAAGATTGATTGATGATTGTCTTCATTTTAAGAGTGTCGAACCGATAAAAGAATAAGTAATATGCTTTCACCGATACTAATGTGGAATAAGATAGGACGTATCGTTACCAGGCTGGCTGAGCGTCTGGATATTACACCGTTAAGGGCCTTGGATGTGTTTTATACCTCCAAGGTCTGTGACAGGATGCACGATGAGGAAGAGGAATTATATACTTTTAGTGATGAATACATTGTAGATGAAATCATCCTTGAGTTACAGAATCAATATTTGTAGTGGGAATAAAAGATTAAAAAAACGAACGTTCGTATGAGATAAAACACGAGTTCGTTTGAATCGATTTGTGAAGGCGTTTCTGTTGTGGTGAGCTTGTGTCAGCAATTCTCCGTCTGTTCATTCCTTTCCGCCAGCGGCAGATAGATGCTGAACTCTGTAAATTCTCCTTCCATGCTGGTGACGTAAATCCGTCCTTCGTGGGCCTTGATTACCTGGTCTACAAAGTTCAGGCCCAGACCGAATCCGGAAGCTCCGTTCCGGTGGTTGCATTTTTAATATTGGGTATGAGTTTGTTAACCTAAAGATAACCTACTGATAACATAAATCCTTATCCGACACGCTTACCTTTGCATCGTAAGAAATAACAAAAGCAGTTTAACTTTAAAACGATATTCATTATGATTGCAACTTTGATTATGTCGGCCGTAGTGGCAGCATCTGTATCCAGCTCTGAAGTAGCTTACAACGTATCAACCGAAGACAAGAAAGTGACCAACATCGAAATGTATTCCATAACGGACGGACGTTATCTGAACCGGTTGTATAAAATCGATTTCCTTTACGACGCAGAGGGACACATTACCGATAAGAAGACCTACGTATGGGATAAGAAGACCGAGGAATATATGCTGAAACAAGCGGAGAAATTCACGAAATAAAGACTCTCCCGATTCTCTCTTGAAGCTTTAACCTGAAAATCCCTGGTATACCGCATTGTTGTATGGTATATCGGGGATTTTTAGCACACATAAATCTGATTTGATGAAAATATTCGAATTAAGAGATGAATATATACTGTATATATCATATATATTATGTATATTTGCGAAAAAGGAAGGATTATGGAAACGACAATGACACATAGAAGAAAGATTATTGACTTGAAAGAAGATACTTTCAAGGCGCTTTCAGTAATGGCTGCTCGTCAAGGTACGAACTTGAAACGGCTGATAGAAAGCTTGCTTGACAAGACAGCAGAAGAATACGATGACAGCGAAACCTATCGTTATTTGTCAGAAAATTATCCTGATGGAAAGGCAAAGTTAGGGAAGGAAGAACGAGAGAAATTTATGGATTGGCTGGGAGTTTCTGAGAAATGAGAGTAGAATTTTCAAAGGAGTTTGAAAAGGCAGTCCGTAAGCTTTCCGGAAAAATGCTTGAATCCGTTCGTGAAACGGTCCAGGAGGTTATCAATGCCAGAAGTATCGAAGAATTGACAGACTGCAAGAAACTGGTGGACTTTGACTTTATCTATCGCCTAAGGATAGGCGGTTATCGTGCATTTTTTAGTTTTCATGTACAGATAGTGGACGATTGCGTTATGTTCCTTTATCTGGTACCTAGAGGGCAGGCATACGACAAGAAGATGGAAAAGAACCTGCAAAGAAAAGATGTCTGATTTTATGGTGATGTAATGTCTTATCCTCGTTAACGTAAAGATAACATACCGATAACATAACTTCTGATGCTGTACTCTTACCTTTGCAGCATAAGAATTAAACATAGAAGTTATGAAAAAAAATATGAGAATGGCGTTTATCGCCGTAGCGGCTTTCGCTTGCATACCAGTTGCAGTCAAAGCACAACAGATGCCCTCTGTTCCGGTAGATAAGGAAGTGAGAATCGGTATACTGGACAACGGACTGACTTATTACATCCGTCACAATGAATACCCCAAGAATCAGGTAGACTTCTACATTGCTCAGAAAGTAGGGAGCATTCTGGAAGAAGACAACCAGCGAGGACTGGCACATTTCCTGGAACACATGTGTTTCAACGGAACGAAAAACTTCCCGGGAAATTCGATGGTTAAATGGCTGGAATCTGTAGGTGTGAAATTCGGACAAAACCTGAATGCTTATACCAGTGTAGATGAAACTGTTTATCGCATTTCCAGCGTTCCTACTGAGCGCATCGGCGTACAGGATTCTTGCCTGTTGATTTTGTCTGATTGGGCAGACGGTCTGTTGCTCGATGGCAAGGAAATAGACGAGGAACGTGCCGTTATCCACGAGGAATGGAGAAGCCAGCTTCCTCCGGAAATGAGAATCCTGGAAAAGTTGCTTCCGGAAATCTATCCGGACAGCCGGTACGGTCATCGTTTGCCTATCGGTACTATGGAAGTGGTGGATAATTTTCCGCATCAGGCTTTACGTGACTATTACGAGAAATGGTATCGTCCGGATCTTCAGGGAATCGTAGTAGTGGGAGATATTGATGTAGACCGTATAGAAGGCAAAATCAAGGAACTGTTCTCCAAGATTGAGAAACCTGTGAATCCGGCAGAAAGGGTATATTATCCGGTAGCCGATAACGAAAAGCCCATCATTGCTTTCGGTACCGATAAGGAACAGAACCGGACTGTTGCCCAACTGATGTTCAAGTACGATGTACTGCCTGATTCACTGAGAGGAACTTTGGCTTATCTGACTACGGAATACCTGATGGATATGGCGGACATGATGATGACAGGCAGACTTCATGAACTGAGTCAGAAGCCGGATGCGAATTTTTCGTTGGCTGTTGCCAATCATGTAGATTTTCTGATGTCGAAGACCAAGAAGGTACACCAGTGTTTCATCATTCCGAAGGGCGATGACATCGTGAAAGGTGTGGAAGCTGTTTACCGGGAAGTCTTGCGTGCTCAGCGGGGCGGATTTACTGCTACGGAATACGCACGTAGCCGGAGTGAATACCTGTCGCAGCTCGAAAAGGCTTACAACAATCGCAACCAGCAGGAGAACAAGAAGCTGGCAGAATCGTATGTACGTAACTTCCTCGATAAGACTCCGATACCGGGTATTGAAACCGAATATCAGATGATGAGTATGATTGTCAATCAGATTCCGGTAGAGGCCGTGAATCAGTTGTATGCCCAGTTGGTTTCCGGCAAGAATTTGGTCATTGTCGGTATGATGCCGGAACGTGAAGGACTGGTATGTCCGACTGATGCGGATATTCAGGCTGTACTCGATAAGGTGACAGCCGAAACGATTGCTCCATACGTGGACAATGTGAAGGATGAACCGCTTGTCAGTCAGTTGCCGGAGGCCGGAAAAGTCGTACAGGAAAATGTACTTGCCGATTTCGGTGCCAAGGAATGGATTCTCTCGAACGGTGCGAAGGTCATTGTAAAGAAGACCGATTTCAAGGCCGACGAAATCAGTATGCTGGCTGTGGCCAAAGGCGGTACATCGGTTTACGGTGCAGACAAGACTACCGATTTGCTTTTCTTGCCGGTAGTGGCAATGCAGCACGGATTGGGTAAGTTTACTTACGCTGATTTGAACAAGGCACTGGCTGGCAAACAGGTTTCTTTGCAACTTGCATTGGACGACTATACACGCAGCCTGTCGGGAAATACGACTCCGAAGGACCTGAAGACTTATATGGAAATGCTTTACATGACATTTACAGGCCTGAATGTGACTGCCGATGAGTTTGCTGCCTTGCAGAGCTTGTATGCAGGAGTGCTGAAGAATCAGGAACTGGATCCGAACTTTGTCTTCCAGAAGAAATTGCAGGAATTCCTGTATGCGTCTTCCGCTAAGCATATCTTCGAAGTTTCCGACATCGAGAAGGCCAACCGTGATACTATTCTCGGTATCATCCGTGAACAACTGGCTAACGCCGCCGATTTTACTTTCGTATTCAGCGGTAATTTTGATGAGGCTGAATTGAAATCACTCGCCGAACAGTACATCGCTTCTTTGCCTGCTGTAAAGGGAAAGAAACCGGAAGTCAAGTATGATAGCGCTTTGGAAATCAAGGCCGGTAACGAGTCCAAAGAATTTACCATGAAGATGGAAGTTCCACAGGGTAGTGCGGCCGTTATCGTCAGCGGAAAAATGCCGTATTCTTTCAAGAACAGACTGCTTGCTTCCATGTCGGGACAGATTATCTCTACCCGTCTTATCAGCGAAGTACGCGAAAAGGAGGGAGCCGTCTACAGCATTCAGCTGTTAGGGTCTCAGGATAGAATGGCAGAAGTTTCGGTGGTTTATCAGACTGCTTTCCCGATGAAGCCGGAGAAGAAGGACCGTGCTTTGGAAATCATCCGTAACGAATTCGAGAAACTGGCCAAGGAAACACCGGTAGAAGAACTGAACAAGGTGAAAGAGTTTATGGTGAAACAGTATGCAGAGAATGAACGCACCAACAGTTACTGGTGCTCGATGATGAGTGGTAATGAACTGAAACCATCAGAAGTATGTGTGCAGGCTGAGCAGACCATCCAGGCCATCACACCGGAAGAAATCTCAAAATTCGTCAGTGAGGTGATGCAGCAGAACAATTACCGCGTGCTGGTATTGATGCCGGAATAAGCTTTAAATGGCTTTTAAAGCAGTTTTAAAAACATAGGAAAGAGGCTGGATTCAGATGGAGTCCAGCCTTTTTTTGTAGCCGCCTCAAAACGGAAGCCGGTAGCTTTTCATTTCGACATTAAAAAGCAAAACTACCACTAGAAGTAATACATTACCAGTCCCAGTATGCGGTGGTTAGTGACCGAATGGGTGTTGATGATTCTGCCGTTGGCCGGATTCGTATCACCGTACCAGGCCGTAGTGGGTACATATTCTACTCCAATCTGCCAGTGGGGAAGGTTGTATGAGAAAGCCAGATTGAATGAACAGAGCTGGTCGATGTCAAGTCCCATTCCATATTTCTCTTCCGATACCAGTGCTTTACTGCACCCTAAGTTCTTGGTATATCCGGCGTACAAGTGCCCTTTCCAGCGGGTACCTACTGTCAGGTTTACCCAAGAGGTAGAGTGACGCATCGGGGTATATTCCTGTTCACCGGTCACCGGGTCGATGCGTGAAATGCCATAGCCTCCCAGCAAAGCTGTATGGTCCAGGCAGGAAGCCAACAAAGTTTTGGCGGCAAAACGCCAGGCTGGTGCCTGGTATTGCAGGTGAGCTTCGCAGGAAAAGGTTGTCATCCGTTCATTTACCTTGAAACGTTGTTCGTTGCCGGATGCGTCTATAACGGTGGACGAGGTACGTGGTTTCAGTGAAATCAGGTGGACACCGGCTCCGGCCAGCCACCGTTCCTGCCGGTAATCGGCTCCGAGGAAGATCTCCGGCACACAACTGTTCTTCAGGTAATTCTCGCTTGCGCCTTCCGGTCCGGAAGACATGTATTGAAGTTGCCATAAGGCAGAGGCTGTGAGGCTGAACCGTCCGGTACGCCAGGTAAAGGCGATTTGCGGCTCACGGTTAAACGGCTGGAAGGGCGCTCCGGTAGAGAGGTTCAGTACATCAGGAACGACGCTGCCGAACAACGGATACCATGTCTGCCCAATCAGTAACCGGGTACACTCCCAGTCCAAAGCTACGTAAGCCTGCCGGATGCGGAGCATGGTGGTACTGGCCGAGAAACCGCCGAAATCTACTTCCACCTTGGCGCTCGATTTCGCTTTTCCTATTTTCGGTCCCTGCATGTCGATGCCCAGACGGGTCGTGAAAGTGTAGAAACTTCCATTGGGTGTGGCGTTGATGTCTTCTCCCCGGCTGTCATAGTCGTGGTCCAGCGGATAGAGATAAAAGTTGCCGTCAACAGGAGCCTGGTTTGCGCGTGTATTGTAGAACAGGTCGCCACGGACAAAACCGTAGAACTGGTAAGAGAAATTTTTCTTTTGGGAGATGCCCGGGCAGGTACAGGCCAGTGCTGCCCATAAAATCAGTGTCTTTTTCATGATGTTTTGATTCAGGTTATCGTTGTATTTGGATTATTTCAGTTGAGGGAGACTCGGACGATGCCTGTCCGGTTTCTGATATGGAAGTTTCTTTTTTATGCAATAAAGCCAAGATAATCTATCATGTCTCTGGCATATTTTCGTTTATTCGGTGTTTTTTGTTGGTAAATATAGATTAAACAGGTCTTTTTGCGAATGTATAAAAGTTTTTTTATTGGCAAAAGAAATTTTTGAAAATGTTTTCTTTCGCTGTGATTTGTAGTTGTACCAGTTATTGGGGAAGCGTTTTGTCTGAATTTGATTTTTTTTGATTGAAAAAGTTCAGAAGTCGAAATAAATGTTACCTTTGTAAAAAACTAAACGACCCTATGAAGACATTGAATCCTCAAATAATAGTTTTACTCTTATTGGTTGTGGGAGGATTTTTATTCCTTGGAGGCATAGTGGGGCTCAGTTCCCTTATTATCGCTTCGAAGGACTGTGAAACCACAACTGGTGTAGTCAAGAAGTATAATCGGAAGCGAATATATCGTCGTCGGAAAATCAGGTATGAAAGTGAGATGTTAATCTGTTATCCGACTCTGAAATATGGCGATATGTATGTTTATGAAAAGAGCCATAATCCGTTCAGGAAAGTGGGCGATGAATTGACCGTATGGTATTATCGGGACCGTCCCGAGAAAATCCGGCTTCCGGCTTCTGAATCTTCCTTGTATGGCACGTTGGTAGTTTTCGGATTGTTGGGTATTTGTGGTGGAGTCTATTGCCGAAAAGCTATGAAGAACGAATGAATAACTACACTTAAATAATCTCTCTTTATGAAGAACAATAATTTTCTCAAAGCAATCTTATTGCTGGTGTGTGCCGTTGTGACAGTTCCGGCTATGGCACAATTTAATTTGAAAAAAGCTATCAGTGGAGCTACCAAAGTAGTAAGTGCGGCTACGTTGACCGACGAACAGATGACCGAGTACGTAGCAGAGTACATTGCCTGGATGGATGAACATAATCAGGTGTGTGCCGATGATAATGAGTATACTATCCGTTTGAAGAAACTTACGGAAGGATTGAGCGATGCCGATGGTATTCCATTGAATTTTAAGGTGTATTATGTGACCGATGTGAATGCGTTTGCTTGTGCCGACGGAAGTGTACGTGTTTTTTCATCGCTGATGGATATCATGACCGATGAAGAATTGCTCGGTGTGATTGGTCATGAAATCGGTCATGTGGCGCATCGGGATTCCAAGAAAGGATTCCGTACGGCATTGTTGACTTCGGCTCTGAAGGACGGTATTTCTTCGCAGGGAGGAAAGGTTGCTGCCTTGACAGACTCTCAAATCGGTGACTTGACCGAGGCGCTGGTCAATGCCCGGTATTCCCAGAAACAGGAGTGTGATGCCGACGATTACGGTTATGAGTTCCTGAAGAAGGCCGGTAAGAATCCGTGGGCGATGGCCTTGTCTTTCCAGAAGCTGAAGCAGCTTCAGGAAGAAAGCGGGGCACAGGGTACGAGCAAGTTGAACCAGTTGTTCTCTACCCATCCGGATTTGGATTTGAGAATCAAACGGATGGAAGAACGGGCTACGGAGGATGGAATTGAAAAACCCCAGTAATTGTCTGAGTTAGATTTTGAAAAGATATTTATTTTCAATCGTGAGAAATTGTTTCTTATCTTAAGAGTAAAATTTATTTTTATTGTTTTGTAAGAATACAATAAAAATCCGATGTCACTTGAGGTATGTAAGGTGGCATCGGATTTTTGATATCTATTTTAGATATTCTTTATTTTTTCTATCCTGATTTTTTGTTGTAAGCGGATATCAGATAGGGAACGTCCTATGGAAAATATGAAATCTCCAGGTTCTGTTACGTATTGCATTGCTTCGTTCCAAAGTCCTAAAGATTTTATAGGAATACAAAAGCGAATAACTTTCTGTTCACCAGGACTTAATTCTACTTTTGTAAATTCTTTCAGTAAATTAACAGGTGTAACTACACTTGAAACACAGTCACGTACAAACAGTAAAGGAACTTCTTTACCTGTCATATTTCCTGTATTTTTAATCTTGAAGGATATTTCAATATCAGCTGAAGAAGAATGGGTTGATTCCATTTTAAGATCGCTATATTCAAAGGATGTATAGCTTAGTCCATGACCGAAACTGTATGCAGGAGAATCGTCTGAACGACTGCTTCCTAGACCGTATCCCGTCCAATAGCGAGAAGTTGACTGATAGTAATACATTGGAAGTTGACCAGCATGTTTTGGAATAGTTATTGGAAGTTTTCCTGAGGGATTAACTTCACCAAATAGAATTTCGGCCAAGGCCTGCCCACCATACATTCCTGGTTCCCATACATCTACGATGGCTGGGATATGTTTGTTTACCCATTCATTATTCAAAGGTTTACCATTTACAATTACTGCTACAATTGGTTTTCCTGTTTTGGCAAGTGCTTGAATCAATTCTACTTGACGTCCATAAAAATCAATGGAAGGTCTGTCGGCAGATTCTCCATAAGTTCTGAGCCCCCAATCTGAACGAATTCCATATCCTCCTATTACCACTACTACTAAATCACAAGTTTGGGCTTTATTGACAGCATCATTTATACTATAATCTGATATTCCACCACCTTCAGCCAATATCTTTTTTTGTAAAGCCGGATCTGTAGTATTTGTACGTTCATTGGATATTTTAGATTTTATACGTCCACTATGACTGTAAACAATATCCGTTTCGGGAGCTATCATGCGGATACCTTCTAATGGAGTGATTACATTGCTGTCCGGTTGGAAAAAACTCCAGTCACCGAGTATTGACTGATTGTCAGCATTGGGGCCTGTCACTAAAATTCGTTTATATTTAGTTTTATCTATCGGAAGAAGCTTATCTTCATTTTTTAGAAGAACAATGCATTCGCGTGCTGCATTCAGTGACAGTAAGCGATGTTCTGGAGTAGCATATATGTCCTTCGAAGGATCTGTATAGCGGTTTTCGAACAGTCCTAATTCAAATTTTACTTTTAAGATACGGCGTACAGCGTCATCAATACGACTTTCTGATATTTTTCCTTCTTTGAGCAAGCTGCGTACGGGGATCATAAACTGTAAACTGTCTGGAGAATACATATGCATATCCATTCCCGCATTTATACTTTGGCACAAAGCGTCTTTTTGATCATTTGCTGTACAATGTAGCGTCTTTAAATTGTCCATATCCATCATGTCACTGATGAAAAAACCTTTAAAGCCGAACTCTTCTTTAATAACATTTGTCAGTAACCATTTAGAGGAGTGGCAGGGTATTCCACCTATGTCATTATGGCCGGGCATGATAGTCATACATCCTGCTTCTATAGCAGCTTTAAATGGTGGCAGAATATAGGAACGTAGTGAGCGTTCAGATATATCGGCCGATGCGTGATTAACCCCTCCTACAGAAGTTCCACCGGCAGCCAGATGCTTTACTGATACAGCCACACGTTTTGATGGATCAGAATTGTCTTGTAAACCGTGTACAGCCTCACTGACTAATACGCTTGTGAGATAGGGGTCTTCACCATAAGTTTCTCCTGTTCGTCCCCAACGTGCGTCATATACAATATCCACACAAGGAGCGAAGGTCCAATGAGTTCCGGCTGACCGGATTTCAGCGGCAGCTTTAGCCGCTGCATTTCGTACTAATTCTCTATTGAAGGTTGCTGCCATACTTATTGAGGTCGGATAGATAGTTCTGCCGGAAAGTGTTCCGTAACCGTGTGCTGCATCCATTCCTATTAAATATGGGATTTTAAGACGGGTTTTTTCTGACAGCGCTTGAAGCTTGTTCACATCTGCGGGTTCTTGCCCTGCTATCCACGCGCCAAAATCATAATAGCCACTCTTTATAATGCTGTCCTGGTCCCATTCAGATACCATATCCATCTGTCCGATTTTTTCATCGATTGTCATTTGTGAAAGCAGTGCCTCCACACGTTCCTCTACCGGACGGGATGCATCCATATATACAGATGTATCGACTTCTTGTGACGTACATGAAGCTAAATAGGCTCCTAAAATTATCAAAAATAGACTGGATGATAAAAAAAACTTATTTTTCATGATGTCTGATTCTGTTTTTATTACACTTTAGCTTGTTGATATGCATCTTCATCTCCTGAATTATTAATTAATTCTACTTCTACAACGAAGGGTGATGTTAAATCTATATTATCCGATAGGTGTATATTGAATAGACGGTCATTTTTTTTATTGCGTCCTGCATCTTCTATTTTTAATATTTCATTGTTTAGAAGTAGTCTGGCTTTTCCTGGAACATATGTTTTTCGTTTAAATTCAATTCTTAATTGATTATTTAATGGCTTGTTATATACGTGTAAATAGAGTTTGTTATTTTTTCTGGTCATGAATCCCCACCCTTGTTTACGTATATTTAACATAGGTTCAGTTTCACGAATAGCGTCACCATTTACAGCCATCCACTTTCCTATACTTTGTGCTATTTCTACTTCTTCTTTACGAATATTGCCTGATGAATCAGGGCCAAAATTGATTACTAAATTTCCTCCCATAGAATTACATTCAGAAATCATACTGATAAGTTCATAAGCAGTTTTAGCATATGAGGTCCATGTCTTGGCATATCCCCATCCGTTTTCCGGTATAGTCATACAGCAATCCCAATCATTACCATTTAATTGTTCAATAGACAATGGAATATCTCTTTCCCATGTTTGGTCATAGTCTCCAATCAGATCGCCGTTTTCATCATATTGTCTGTTTCCATATTCATCGGCTCTGAAACGACTTCCTATAATGAAATCCGGTCTTTTATGACGAATTTCTTTTTCTAGGTTGTGTACATATTCTGATTCATAGACCCATGAATTATCCCAAGTGCCATCAAACCATAATCCTTTGATACTTGGATAATTATCTATTAGTTCCAAAATTTGATTACGGGTAAATGCTTTAAAATCTTCCCATCTTTTTTTTTCAGATTCTGTTGCTGGTGGATTATAAATCCATCCTCCTTGGTGCCAATCCATAACAGAAAAATACAGGTATACATCTATGCCTTCATTGGTATAAGCATCTACAATTTGTTTAACAATATCTTTTTTATATGGAGTATTGGCTATTGTATAGTCAGTATATTTACTTGGCCATAAACAAAATCCATCATGATGTTTGGTTGTAAAAATTACATAACCTGCACCCATATCTTTCGCTAGTCTAGCCCATTTTTTAGCATCAAAATTTATAGGGTTGAATTGCTTATACAAATTGTCATATTCTGTTACTGGAAAATCTTCCCATGCACGTATCCATTCTGCAGCACCAGAATATGTTTTACCATTCCATTCACCACCTGGAATAGAATATAGTCCCCAATGAATGAATTGTCCTAATCCATAGTTACGCCATTTTATCATGGCTTTATCCATTCTTTTACCTGGATGATCAGAACCATGTTTTAAAGGAATTGTAACTCTTCCTTTGAAATTTTCTACATTATTTATTTGGGCATGTAAGTTGATTGTTGAAATCAATAACAGACATAATAATATTTTAATTTTCATATTTTTAGATTTAATGAAGGAGGAATTGTATCCTCCTTCAGATATTACATATTAATTCCACTCAGGATTTTGATCTAATGTGCCGTTTGATAAATCTATATTCTTGGCAGGAATTGGAAATATATAGTGTTTGGCAGGATTAAAGGTACGTTTTTCGACATAGCGTCTAGGTACTCCATCGACTTCTACAGTTGCGTCTGTTGCTCCTATACCATCTTTGCGCATGAATGCTCCATAGAGGTCTCCATTCATTCCTTCTCCATCTATAACCGGTGTTTTTTCTGCAGTTTTCCAACGTCGTAGATCAAAAAAACGTAAACCTTCATTAGCCAGTTCTATTCTACGTTCATTTCGCACTAGCTGACGTAAGGCATCTATGGAAGTATAATTGGATTCTGTGACTCTACCTCCTCCACAACGGTCTCTTAATTGATTAATTATATTAAAGATTTCAGACGAAGCTGCAACGCCTTTGGTTTCGAGTAATCCTTCAGCATGCATCAATAAAACGTCTGCATAGCGGAAATAAATAACATCAACTCCGCCATCTAATATTTGAACCATTGCATGATCACTCCAATCACAATATTTTTTCCATGCATAACCTGTTGGAGAAGGTTCTTTGTCATCGTATCGTTGTCCAGGAAGAGTACGTTCATCTTCAGGATCATATAAAACCCATTCCATTGTTGCTGAGTTTCGGATTGTCGATGTAGGATATATAATGGATTGAGCTAAACGTGGATCTCTATTTTCGTATGGTTTGCGCGGGTCATATGTAGATCCTTGCTCATGAATCAGTTTTCCGTCTGCCATGGGATAAGCATCTACCAAACTACCTGTCGGAGTCAGTGCGCCTAATGCATCTCCTCCTGACATTCCTTTAAGAAAAAATGCTTGATTTAATCTATTGCCAGTAGCAATACTTCCTGATGTATGTGCATATTCACAAGATAATATGATTTCATTTGAGTTTTCGGCATTTCCATTGAACAAATCAGCATATGGAGTTTCACCTGTTGTGTTTAAAGAGTACTTTCCTAGTAACTGCGAAGTTACGGTTAAGAGGTTGTCATAATCATTTTCCCATAAATATGCACGTGCTTTTAGGGCTAAGCAGGCTCCAACTGTGACACGTCCTTTTTCTAACTCTTTACCTTGTAATTCATTTATAGCCATATCTATTTGGTTATGAGCAAATTCAAGGACTTCCTTTTTAGGTGTTCTGCTTTGGTTCTTACATTCTTCTTCTGTTAAGACTTTTTGGATTAGAGGAACATCTCCGTATAATGCGACTAAACGGATATAGTTATAGGCTAGAAAGAAACGGATCTGTCCTGTCAATGATGTTTTCTCATCTTCTCCTAAAGCTGTACATTGTTCAATATTTTCCAAAAATTGCCATGCCATGCGAATATTGGAATAAGCATAGTCCCAATTATTGTTGATGACTGATGTTGTAGCTGTATAGGTTCCATTACCTATCAGTTTGATATCTGTGTACCATCCTTCCCATTGCATGTAAGAATTATCAGACATACCTTCATCAAAGCATGGATGCATTTCATACTCTACAGGAAAACAACGTGCATATACATCTGTAACAAAAGCTCTTACATTGTTAGGAGTTTTCCAAAAAGTTTCTTGAGGAATCTGGTTTTCAGGCAGGGCATCCAAAATGTCTTCACAAGATATCAGTGAAAAACTTAATAATAAGGCAGAGATAAAATATTTATTTTTCATAGTTCCTAAAAAATTAAAATACTACATTAACTCCAATACTATATACTTTAACATTGGGATATGAAGTTGAATTTAATCCATTTTCAGGGTCAAAAACTCTGTATTTTGTTAAGGTAAACAGATTTGAACCAGAAAGATATAATCTGACTTTCTCTATAGGGAAGTTTTTATTAAACTTAAATGTATAACCCAATTGAAGGTTCTTTAAACGCAGATATGATGCATCTTGAACCCAGTGAGACATATTGGCATAATTTAAACGACTGGCCAAAGTCATACGTGGATAATATTTTCCTGTTGTGGGATTAGACGGGTCAAAAGATTCATAATAATGTTCTTCCATCGCAGCTTGAGAGCCTAATGGTTCAATGACATCACGTCCTAAAAATCCGTCAACTTTTCCTACACCCTGAAACATTGCATAAAAATCTATAGCCTTATAGTTTAAACCTAGGTTTAAGCTGAAAGTATAGCGAGGAATCTGATTACCTATAATTGTTTTATCAGCTTCGGTTATCTGTTTGTCGCCATCCAAATCTTTGATGACAATATCTCCCATTGAGAAATTGGGATTATATGTTTGCATTACATCTTTATATTGTTCATATTTTTCTTGGGTATCAGCGATTCCTAATGTCTCCCATCCGAACAAGGCATCAATCGGTTCACCTTCTATTCTTGTTGTCAAGTTAGATGTGGGTGATTTATACCCCTTTAAGTCTAGAATTTTATTCTTTACATCAGATAACATGAAACTTATATTGTAACTGAAATCATCATTGACCTGATCTTGCCAACTGATAGTGAATTCCCATCCACGGTTTCTCACTTTACCAGCATTGGATATTGGAGGTGTAATACCTAATAGACTTGGTGTTTCCAGGTTTAATAGGATATCGTCTGTATCACGATTATACCAGTCGAATGAGAATCCTAGTCTATTATTGAACATATTGACATCGAATCCTAAATTTAAGTTCGTACTGGTTTCCCACGTAATCAAGCTATTTCCCATGACATTTTCAGACATTAATGTTTGAGAAACTCCATTAAATAAGTAGTAACGTGTTGAACTGTCCACTACATTATAAGTAGACATACTTAAGTAGTCATCAATTCCTTGGTTACCTAATTTACCCCATGAAGCACGTAGTTTTAAATTTTGTATCAGATTATGGAGTGGCATAAAGAAAGATTCTTCAGATATTCTCCATGCTGCAGAGAATGAAGGGAAGGTACCCCAACGATGTCCATGGGCGAATTTAGAGGAACCGTCTCTACGCACGTTTGCTTCAAACAGATATTTGTCCTTGTAGGAGTAGTTTATTCTTCCGAAAACTGAGACAAGGGCACTATACGTCTTATTTCCACTTGCGGTTGCAGTAGAGGCATCACCTGGGTCTATAACTTGAAAATCATCATTAGGAAAATCTTTACGCGATGCTGATGTGTAATTATATCTGAATTGCTCACGAGAAGTTCCCAGTAAAACATTTATATCATGGTCACCTATTTTCTTTATATAATTAGCTGTTGCACTTAAAGTTAAATTTCTGTTCCTGTACCAGGTATCTGTTTTGGAATTACGTGCTATGAATATATTTTCTTCTTGGCCGGCAGGTTCAAATTTGTCATAGACGACTCTTTTATCAAATCTGTCTACATAAGATGTTTTTGTTTCATATCCAAGAACTCCTTTGATAAGTAAAGAATTCTTGAATAATTTTAACTCTGGAGAAATCATTAAAGATAATTTATCTGTTTCATACCGTTGGTAGCCATAGTCACTTGTTGTCATTCTAACCGGATTTTTGGGAGTTGAATGGAAAGACCAGGTTCCATCAGAATACTTAACAGGCATATATGGGAAAGCTCGAGGAGCATAGTAATATGCACCTGCAAGTCCAGGACTTTCTTTTGTTACATCGTTTATGTAGGCTATATTGGATTGTACCGATAGCCAATCAGATAAGTGTGCAGTAGTATTTAGACGGGTATTGTATCGTTCGTATGTTGATTCTATGATACCTTCTTGTTTAGCCCATCCTACTGTTCCAACATATTGTATTCGTTCCGATCCTCCTGTTATAGACAAATCATGAGTCTGTTGAGGAGCTGTATGTAATAATTCATCATACCAGTCTGTATTTGCTTCATTTTTATCGATGTCACCTGTTCCATTTTTCATCCTGTCGATTTTGTCTTGCGGAAACATTAGTGTTGTGCCGTCAGGTAAGGCTTTACCATCAGCTAGCATTGCACGGTTATACAGTTCTGCGTATTGCCAACCTTTTGCAGAATGTGGATGACGGGTTGCCTGTTGCCAGCCAACATTTCCATTGTAATTTATTTGTATTTTACCTTCTTTCCCTTTTTTGGTAGTTATTAGGATGACACCATTAGCTGCTCTGGATCCATAGATTGCAGATGATGCGGCATCTTTTAAGACTGAGATGCTTTCGATATCATTGGGCATGACATCGGCAATGCTCATAGACATTCCATCAACTAAAACCAAAGGACCTGCGTTCTGCCATGTTCCAACACCACGTACAGTGATTGAGGGGTTACTTGATCCAGGTTGTCCTGAACTTTTAACGACTGTTAAACCTGGAGCCAGACCTGCCAAGGCATCTTTCATTGTTACAATCGGTTGTTTTTCTAATGCATCACTCTTTATTGTTGAGACAGCACCTGTTAGATTAATTTTTTTCTGAACTCCATATCCCACAACAACCACTTCATCCAATACTTCAGTATCTTCCTTTAAGGTTACATCCATAGGTTTATCTGTTTTTGCCAGTAGCTGTTGTGTCTGGTAGCCGATATAGGAAATTTCAATAGGGGCACCTTCCGAAACGGATAAAGCAAAGTTTCCGTCAAAATCAGTGATTGTACCATTGGTCGTACCCTTTTCCATGATAGTGGCACCTATAACAGGTTCTCCTTTGGCGTCGACAACCTTACCGGTCATTTGTTTTTTTTCTCCTTTCTGCTGTTGGACAGGAGTTACAATGATTTTGTTACCTGAGACCTGGTAAGTCAAGCCGTATTTTGCCAGTTCGCGGCTTAATACGGATTTTAGTTCTTCGTTGTTCGCATTTATTGTGACTCCTTTTTTTCCTTGGATTTCTGCGTCACGGTAAGAAAAACGATAGGAAGTCTGTTTTTCGATGGCTTGGAAGAGTTCTTTGACGGATGCATTTTTCATTGTGATGTTTACCCGTCCTGTCTGGGCAGATGCCCCAATAAATGTTAACATACAAAAAGATAATGCAAGTGGACGTAACAATCCGGACTTTTTATTACCTTTACGTTCAAAATCAATTAATTGCTTTTTGATTTTCATAATTAGATTTTTTTATTAAGGTTTTAGTTTCATTTTTGCTATGCGCCAACATAGCATGTGTGGAACCAGCCACTTGGCTCTGATTTGAGTTGCAGCTCATTTCAGAGCTTTTCTTTGTTTGGGGGAATACTTCATGTTTTCATGGAAATTGAATTTAAATGTTGGACAATATTAATTGACAGATACGATTCCATCTTCTATCTTATATTTGAAGCCGTAATGTATCTGCAGAACTTTCAGGATATTTTCAAGTTTCTCATCGCCGAAGGTACCCGTATACTTATCGTTCAATACAGGTAAATTATTGGTCTGGATAACAACACCGAACTTTCTTTCCAATGATGCAAATACATCTTTCAGCTTGTCTTGGCGGAATACAAGTTCGTTTTCCAGCCAGATGGTTTCCAGTCGGTTAGAAGTCCGTTGAAGACTGACTTTACCCGTAGAACGTTCATAGATAACTTTTTCATTGGGTTGTACATCGATTGTTTGTTCGGGATGATTATACGGAGTCACTTGTACATGACCTTCTACCAGGGTCATTTCTACGAAATCTTTGTTCTCGTAAGCGTATACGTTGAAGATTGTTCCCAGTACGGTTATATCCATTACTTCTGTGCTTACTACAAACTGTTTTGTTTCGTCACGCTTTACCTCAAAGTAACCTTCTCCGTTGAGTGAAACCCGTCTGTCACGTTGACCAAAATCCTGTCGGTAAGATAATTCCGATTTGGCATTCAGTCTGACTCTTGTACCATCGGGTAATGTCACAGACGATTTCCCTGTTTCGCCGGCATAAATAGTTATCGGGCGTTCTGCCAGTTGATAGATTGCTTGGTTTTCAGTATAGAACTTCACAGTAAGCCCCCCCATGATTAGAATCAGTAATGAAGCTGCCAGCTGCATCCAGTAGTGTCTGATATGAATATAGAAAGGTACTGATATCCGGGGCTTGATGCCTTTATTGTACAATTCTGACATTTTTTTATCAGAAAGTTCTGTATATTCATTGAAATCCTCCCATTGTTGCTGTAGAATTCCGCGAAGTTCAGAGTCGGGAGTCGTGTGTATGGATTCCATCAGGCGGGCATATTCTTCCGGTGTGATGGTACCTGCATGATATTTTTTCAGCAGCTCATCCAGATTATCATGATTTATGTTTCTGTTCATGGGTATTACTTACTTTGGGTTGAGATATCTTTGTGATTTTGTAAGTAATATCCATAAGTGAGAATTTTATAACATGCTATTTTATATGTTGTATAGCATAATAAGTAAAGAAAATGCGGAAAATTCGGTCAGTTCCATACGTATTATTTTCAAGGCGGCCGAAAGTTGGTTGCGTACTACCTGTTCTGTAATGGATAGTTTTTCAGCGATATCGGCAATAGAAAGGTTCTGTTCTTTGTTCATCTCGAAAATTTCTCTTTGGCGCGGCGAAAGTTTTGTCTTTGCCTGTTGTAAGGCCTTTTCAAACTGATCGAATTCTATCGCTCCTGTGGTGATATTTTCTGATGACTGAAGTTGCGAAGTATAGGATATATATTCTTCTACCAGTGGATTTTGTATTTGACGGTGTAATTCTTTTAAAAGCAGATGGTACGATATCGTGAAAAGATAAGACTTGAATGATTGCTCCGGATCAAGTGCTGCCCGGTGGGTCCAGATACGGACAAATGTTTCTTGTACAATATCATCGGTCGCACTTTCTGACTTGACGTATCCATAGACAAAACGGTAGAGTCGGCTGACCCATAATCTATAAAGCTGGTTATAGCTGGGTTCCGATCCTGATTTTAACGCTTGTATCAGTTTCTTTTCGTCAAGAAGTGTCATTTCATCCATGAATTGTTTCCGTTTTTATCTGCAAGAAAAAAGGTTTTCCTCTGGTTAAAACATATTATGTCTGTTCTTTTTGAAGTATTTAATTTTCGGCTATCAGTATAGCTTGTCAGTTTACCAGTCGACAAAGTTAATAAAAAGTTTGGTTGTCTTTTATGAGCAGAGAAAATATTCCGGAATCGGACAGATGGAAGAATGGAAAAAGTAAATGTCAGCCGTAGAGTCTATATAAACAGAAAACCGGGATGATAGCCTGAAATAAGAACAGATTTTCAGGCTGAGGTAACCGTATAACGACAATCCGGACAGATGAGTGTTATCAGACTTGTCTGTCCGGATTTTTTTTATATAAGGGTATCTTCTAATGAGATTCTAATAGCGTTCTAATCTCTTTCTAAAGGGTTTCCGGATTTGATGTGTATATTTTTGTAGCGCAAAAGAAAAGTACTCATTTATAAAGGAAAGGAGGGGAGGAGTAATGAGAATGTCGAAAGTTCGTTTTTGTTGTCTGGTCATGTGTCTTATGAGGGGAAATTCAATGATGGGTGATGAGGTTGGTTTGACTTATACGACGGAAGTCCAGACGGATTTCAGGAAAGCCAGCAAGTGGGTAAATCTGTTACGACTTGATTTATCCTGTCGTTTGGACAAAAAAATTCGGTTCTGTTTTTCTTCCATCAGCATAGCTGAAACTTGTGAGGAATCTTTGCTCAATGACTGGCAGGGATTTTCGAACATCGAAGAAAGGACCCTGCCGTTCGCGCCGGCAGTGCTGGGGGTGGAATATAAGGGGAACCGCTCATCGTTGTTCTTGGGGGTAAGGAATGTAAATGAAGATTATTTCATTTCTTCTTGTGCTTCGTTTTTTACCAACAGTTCTTGCGGCATTTATCCGACACTTTCGGCCAATTATCCGTTGGCCAATTATCCGTTGGCGGCGCTGGGATTGGATTATAAACTGAAATATAAGGATTGGACCATGGAGGTGTCCGTTTATAACGGAACCGGTTATCAGGCTTTGACGGGGAGAGATAATGTCTTTCGTTTTTCTCCGGATACCGACGGTATCCTGGGACTTTCATCTGTAATTTATCAGAAAAATGATAGCGAATATTCTATGGGTGCTGGCATATATCGTGGGGGTTGTGTCGGTAATGAAATGGGAGTGGAAGAGCCGTTCGTACAAGCGGCGCAGAAGAAAAAAATGACTTATGTTCTTTGGACTTATGCGGAGCAGCATATATATCAGAATATTTATGCCTTATTACAATATTCAGTCAATCCTTCTGTAGAGGGAGGTTGCAGAAGTTATGTAGGAACCGGAGGAATTGTGAGGGGAGACAAGGTGTCTTTCGGCTTTTTCCTTGATTACGCCGATTACACGACAGCGCATGAATGGGCAGGAGAGTTGTCATGCAGATGGGGATGTACTTCCCGCATGGCTATCCAACCGGCAATTCATGCTATCCGGAACAGTTCCGGTACTTATCTGGTTGGTTTGTTGCGTATGTATTATGTGTTTTGAACCGTTGACCGGAGTTTCCGACTTTTCAAAGAAACGGAAACTCCGGTCCTGAACCTGATAGGCTTTCAGAGTTATTCGTCCATCGGGAAGCGGATACCCCATTCCTGACGGAGGCTGTCCAGCATCTGCATTACCCGGAGGGTTTCGGCATGAGGCATGGAGGCCGGTTCGATGGCACCCCGGCGGATGGCTTCGGCGGCTTCCTGTACCTGGTATTCGAATCCGGTAATCTGTGGCGGACAGGTATACCGGGCTGTCTCCTGATGGTCGGTGTTATAAACTACGGCCTGTTGCGGGTTGTTGATGTTGTCGATGACAAGGTAGCCTTTGTCGCCGGAGATGATTCCCTGGCGGTCGGAGGCACAGAAGGCGGTAGTCTGCATAACGGCCATGCGTCCGTCTCTGTAAGTGAATGTAATACTGTTCTGTATGTCTACTCCTGCCTCGTTCTTCATACACGTAGAGGTAATTTTTTCGAGGTCGTTTCCGAATGTCATGAGAGCGAAGTTGATGGGGTATACACCCAAATCATACAAGGCTCCGCCGCACAGTTCCAGACGCACAATCCGTTCTTTGTGGGCGATGGGATAACCCAGGCTGGCCGTCAGCATCATGGGTTTTCCGATGATGCCGCTTTCCGTCAGTTCGCGGATGGTCCGGGAGAAAGGCATGTAGCGTGTCCAGATAGCCTCGGCCAGGTACACCTGCTTTTCCTGCGCTATCCGTATCAGTTCTTCGGCCTCACGGGCATTGGCGGTAAATGCCTTTTCGCACAATACCGGTTTTCCTTTGAGCAGGCACATCCGGGCCGGTTCGAAATGGTGCGAATGAGGAGTCGCGATATAAATCAGGTCAATGTCCGGGTCATCGGCCAGGGCTTCATAGTTTCCGTACGCCTTTTGTGCGTGGAATTCATTGGCGAACTGTTCCGCTCTGGATAGTTCTCTGGCGGCAACTGCGTACAGTTCCGCTTCTTTCATGCCCATCAGGGTAGTAGCCATCTTTTGAGCGATGTGTCCGGCTCCGAGGATGCCTACTTTCAGTTTCTGTTGCATATTGATTGTATTTTATGATAAATGGATTCTGTTGACTATGGTTACAGATTTTTTGGTGATAAGTTCTTCACGATTTATACAAAGGTAATGATTTATTGGGGACTATAATAACTTTTTCAATTTATCAATATCCGGTAATGCCTTGCGAAGTCGTTCCGGCATTTCTTCAGAAGCCCGATAAGTAGCGACTCCCATTGGCTTATTGTAATCGCGTACTGCAAACTCGACGAAGGTTTGATTCATTTCTCGACAGAGGATGATTCCGATAGAGGGATTTTCGTGTGGTTTCCTTACGTATGAATCCAATGCAGAAAGGTATGTGTTCAGTTGTCCTAAATAAGAGCTGCGGAATTTCCCGGACTTTAATTCAACAGCTACTAAAGAATTAAGTTCCCGGTTGAAGAACAATAAATCAATAAACATTTCCTCTCCAGCTACTTCAATACGGTATTGATTACCTATAAAACTGAAATCCTGTCCAAAGGTCATAATGAACTTCTTTACGTTGGCAACAATAGCTTTTTCTATGACACGTTCATTTATGTCTTCTTCCTGTTCATCCAGTTCTTCTATATTGATAAAATCTAATAAGTACTCATCTTTGAAAGAACGAATAGCTTTGATTGCCTGTTTCGTATCGGGTAGTGCTTGGGTGAAATTATTAGGCAATGTTCCTTGATGGTGATATAGGTCAGCTTTCAGATAATCCCTTAAAGTATACTTGCTCCAATACCGGATGGCACATTCATGAATATAGAACAATCTCTCATTCAAATCTTTAGCTTTGGCTATAATTTCCGTATGATGGCTGAAACCAATTGACAGGAAATCTGCCCAGTCAAATTCATCCGCCACTGGCTGATGAGTGGTCATCAACAATAACTTTTCATTCAGTATCAAATCATCCGCCGCTGGCTGATGATTTAAAACCTTGTTCCATTCTTCATAAAATATGCGCATATTTCTTATGCTGGTCGCTGAAAATCCTTTCAACCCCGGAAGTTCCTTTTGCAGCATCGAAGAAATCTGCTCTATGGCACTTTTACCCCAAAAGCCTTTACGGGAGTTTTCCGAAACATACCTCCCAATACCATAATACAAGGAGAGCTGTTCTTTATTTATTGATGCGGCGGCACGGTACTGGCTACGTAAAATGGCTTCCTTGATGGTTTTTACTGCTTCTATATAGTTTTGACTTATATCCATTGTTTTTTCTATTTGGATAAAAAATAAAAACATGAATCAGCCCACCTCTCGGTGAAGAGGCAGGCTGAGGTGTCTTGTCATTTCAGAATGATTTCCTTGATGATCGGCCAGCAGGTATGGTTGCCCGTCACCTGAATCTTGACCGCTTTCACCGGCTTGCCGCCGATGTCGGCCTTGGCCTGTCCCAGTTCGTCGAAGGTACCGACTTTCTGGAATTCGTTGCCGTCCGCACTGATCAGCAGGTCGGCCTTGGTGATATAGTCTTTCGAGTCGCCCGTAATGACTTCGATGGAGTTCACATCGGTCGGTTCCGTCAGAATTACCGTGAAGTAATGTGTCGGATTGATGGTACTTCCTCCCCAGAAGAAGGAATTGGTCTTTCCGTCGAACGCATATTCCGGATGATAAGGCGGGTTCAGCGGAATGTTGGTATCGATGCTGGCCGGACGTATCAGCATCGGTTTTTCCTGAGTCGGAGCGAATTCCTTTTCATTCAAAGCATCGTCCTCGTAGAAGTTGATACCGATTTGCTTCATCACCGGATAGAAGGCCGTGATGCGGCGGTAGAAGTCGTCCCAGTTGCGGGCAGAAGGTTCGCACCAGAATACTTCCGACAAGGCGGCCAGACGCGGGTACAGCATCCATTCCACACGGTCTTGCGTAGCTACACGTTCTGTCCACAACGCACCCTGTCCGCCTTTCACGAGCGATGCCTGTTCCGGTGTCACCTGGTCGGTTATCGGGTCCCATTCATAGACCTTGCGGGTAGAGTTTCCGGCATATCCCCAGTCGAGGTAACATCCGTGTTGCGGACACATCACTACCGGAATGCCCCGTTCCAGAGCGGCCTTCTGTGCATTCAGACCGTCGTCGCGCCATACGGTCAGCATGTCTTCGGGAGTAGCGGCATGGCGGTCGTTGATTTCGTCCCATCCCACCATGGTCTTGCCTTTCGAGCGGATGTACTCACTCATCTTGCGGGTGAAATAGTCCTGTATCTCGCCGGGTTCCTTCATGCCTTCTTTCTTGTAGAGAGCCTGACACTTCGGACATTTTTCCCAAATGGCGGTCGGAACCTCGTCGCCTCCCAGGTGAATGTATGGCGACGGGAATATCTGGATGAGGGCATCCACTACTTCCTGTGCGAAACGGATGGATTCCGGATTGCCGATGCAAAGCATGTTCTCGTTACCGCGTTTCCGCTGGTTGATGGGGAGTTCTTCCGGATAGGCTTCGAAGGTACCTCCCTTGCAGGAGAGTTGCGGCATGGCGGCCAGCAGGGCAGTGCTATGTCCCGGCAGGTCGACTTCCGGAATGATTTCAATACCGAGCGACTGGGCATATCTTACCAGTTCCTTCAAATCGTCTGTGGTATAGTACTTGCCGGACAGGTCTGGAAAGTCCGGATAGAAGGTACCTTTTTCGGTCAGTTCCGGATACTTGTCCATGGCCAGACGCCAGGCGTTGTTGTCGGTCAGGTGCATCTGCAGGGTATTCAGCTTGAAGAAAGCCATTTGTGAGAGGGTTTCCTTCAGTTCGTCTACCGTCCAGAAGTGGCGGCTACAGTCCAGCATCAGTCCGCGGTAACCGAAACGCGGCTTGTCCTGAATGCTCAGTACGGGCAGTTTGTTGTCTTTGGCGGTCAGGATGAGCTGATGGAGGGTTGCCAGCGCATGGCTGATTCCCTGTGCATCCTTGGCCTGCAGGGTGATTCGTCCGCTTTCGATGTCGAGGGTGTAGGCTTCATCGGTCAGCTGGTCGTTCTTGACCAGCGAGAGGGGCGCGTCGATGTCGCTGACGGTGAGTGAAATGCCGGCCGATTTCTGCAGGAGTCCGGCGAATGTCTGAGCTGTTTCGTTCCATTCGGCCGGAGCTTGCATTGTACGTAAGTCTTCCAGCGAGAAGGAACCGTTCTTGATGGTGACAGACTGGGCTTGTGGAATCAGGTCCACCTGCTCTACCAGTTTCCCTTCGCATCCGGTCAGGAACAGGGAAACGGCGGCTGCCAACAAGGGTAACATAGTCAATTTTTTCATCATAGTGTATAGGGTTTATAGGTTGGTTGTATGCATTAGGAATTCTGTTTATCTGGTCAGACAAATTTAACAATAAATCGGGAATAATTCTTCTTGCGGATAGGGAAAAATGGGAATACTGACCGTTTCCTTATGCGATACGTAGAACCGGTTTATGTTTTGCGGCATAAAACATGAATTTGTTCCGTGAAAAACTTGGAGACCCTTGGGTTGGAAAGTTATCTTTGTGTATAGGAAATCTATAGATTCCGTCGGGGTTTATATAAACGCCGACGTGGTTTACATAAACACCGTCGAGGTTTATATAAACCACATCGTGGTTTAGAGAACTTGTCGGGACAAGCGGGATTTTCTTTGCAAGGATATTTACTTTTTCTTTTTGACGCCAAAAAGAAAAAGGTAACAAAAAGAAAAACCGCCGGCTTCCGTTTTGAGGCGGCTACAAACCGTTTTCCGGCGGAAGCGCAGGAACTCGCTTCGCTCAGACAGCCTGCGCTTCTTTTCGCCTGAATCCGGTTTTCCGCTATTTCGCCTCAAAACTAAGGCCGGAACAAATGTGCGTTGGATCTTGGGCTCATTGTCGTAACATCAATAGTTGGATATGGTTAGATTTGGTAAACTTTTCCCGTTCAAATGTACAACGCTATGTCTGCTGGTCTACTTGTTGTCTGAACATAACAAGTTCCTTGTCCACTTGTCAACTTGTCCACTTGTTCACTTGTCAATTAATCCACTTGTCCCCTTGTCAACTGGTCAACTTGTTACCTGCAAGTTGAGCTTGCGAAACTTGAATTGTTTAACTGATATTTAATTTCTGATTATGGTTGCGAAATACATTATGCAGGAGGTGAAGGACCTCAACAACGAAGGCGATACCTTGCTTTATCCGCGGATGGTTATCCGTGACAGTTGCGGTACGGACGAACTGGCGGAATACATATCGGCTCATACCAGCTTTAGCCCTGCCGAGGTGAAAGGTGTCATCGAGCTTTTGGGGCACGGGATGGCCCGGACTATGGCTCAGGGACGTTCGGTGCGGATAGACGGTGTCGGTCTGTTTACTCCGTCGCTGGCTATCAAGGAGGGGAAGGAACGTGAGGAACCCGACGGGAGCGGTACGAAACGCAACGCGGCAAGCATCCGGGTAGGGGATGTGCGTTTCCGGGCAGACCGCCAACTGGTACGGGAGACGGACCTGTCCTGTAATCTGGAACGGGAATCGGGCGGAAAGTCGGCACTCCGCCGTTCGCGTTATACTCCGCAGGAACGCCTCGCCCTGGCCAAACGTTACCTGGAAGAGCATCCCGTGCTGACGGTGGGTACCTATGCTTCCCTGACGGGCCTGAGCCGCACAACGGCAGGAAAGGAACTTCGCCGGTGGTACGAGACCGAAGGTTCGGGTATCGGAATCAGCGGGATGGGGACGCATCGGGTGTATGTGCTTCGAGGGGGAGAAGAGCGAAAATAGAATTGTAGGATTTGAGGGATAATCAGGGAATGGATGAATTCAAGGTATCTTTTCCCGGATTGTCTTTTTCGCTTACTTCGAATTCAGACATAGGGATAGCATATCCTAGCCAAGGCCATTCGATGCATAATTGTTGGGTATGCCGGCAGACTGTCACTTCTTCAAAGACAGACAGGCCTTTCAAGAAAGCGTATGCATCTATCGGGATTCTATAGACAGACGGTTGGTTATCCTGTTCAATCAAAAGGGAGAAGTATTTCCGAGAGATGTTTACATCCAGAATCTTGTATTCATCATCCAGGTACTCTACATTCAATGTGTCACATAGGTTCTTTGAGAAAATGGCTCTGGCTTCACCGTCATCGAATTTCTTGATAAAATGCGACCAGATCTTTTCTTTTTTTTCTTTGTACGGATATCCTATTCTGATTCTTTTCAGACAATCGGGTAGCTGATAGATGTTGTCATCTTCAGTGTCGAAAGTAATCTGTATCTCTTGGCTTTCTTCACAGTACTTGTATAATCCGTAGCTGAACTTGCAGACATCGTTATCGGACGAAATGAGGTTGGAGATTTGAATGATGGAATCATAATCTTCGTCTTCATCCTCTTTGTTCCAGAAAAGAATAGAACACAATTTACGAGGAATGAATGTTTCTTTGTCTTTTCCGATTTCAAATTCCTGGACAATGTAACTGCCGTGATAAATGGAGTCTGATTCCCGGCACATGAACATCCATACGCTCTGCCCTTTACGGAAGTCTGCTCCTGATGCATGCCAATAACTGATGTCATCCCATTCAGTGAAGACTGTTCCCATACGAAGAACCGAATTGATGAATAAGGGGTCTGCGTAATATTGAAGAATCAGTGTCGGATTCTCTACTAGCCCCCATAAGCATGGCGAGATATTTTCAAGTATTTTGTTTGCTGTAAGTGCTTGGATGGCTGTATAGGCTACATTGTTCTCAGGATGCAGTGAGTGGAAGTATTCATTCAGGTGTATGATTAGTTTGGCCAATGTGTCAGTAAATGAAAGTTTATATGGATTCAGTTTGTTGGCCTTGACATAAAAGAGCATGAGTATACTGAAAAATACTTCTTCATTGTCTTTCTTCAGGTCTTCCAATAGCGGGAGGATTTCATTGACAAAGGATTTAGGGAGACTTGTATAATCCTTGTCGACAAATGCCTGAAGAATTCGTTCCGACCATAAGGAATCCTTCTTGTCGAACGGATAATCATCCGTCAGGTTTAAGAACCATTTTGCTCTTTCTGCAATGACTGCCATTTCGACCAGCCGTTCTCCGGACACTCCTAAGTTTTCGCAGACATTGTTCCATATCTGGTCAATCGTTTCCACTTTCTTGATTTTACCATTGACTAACCTGTAAATCTTCACTCTATTGTTATAAACCAAACGTGTGGCAAAAGCGGAAACTGAGGGTGCAAACAATTGGTACTCTATCAGGAACTTCAATATGTCCTCTCTGTTGTTGAACATAAATGTATCATTATGGCTGTGTTTTGTTACAAAAACCGTTTTTACAAGAAATGGCAGTGCTTCCTTTTTTGAAGACCGAAGCCACTGTCTTATATTTGTGACTGAGTAAAGGTAAATAAAAATCCCTAACGGGCGTCATGTGAACCGGAAAAAATGTATATTTGCGGAGTAAGGGAAGAGAAATACCCTTATGATGTAAAAACGCGTTTTTTCAACTTTTGTCCTAAGAAACGAAATCGCCAATTTTGTAAAGACTCAGACGGATGGAAGGAACATGACGCTCATCTGTATTACTTATGCAAACTTTGTGTATAGCGCTATTGTTGTACCCGGTTGCATACCGAAATACGGCGTGGGATTCTTGTTTTCGCTTGTCTCTGAGTTGGTGTTTGGCGATACCTGTTTCTTGATAAGTGAAAGAAAAGTCCTCACGCCTTTTTTCGTTAATCAGTGCCGGATTCAGGGGACTTGTCGGCAATAAAAAAGAATATAGCTATGTAGCAGATCAAAATCGGGATGCAATAAAGAGACGTTTTTGAGATATATAGCGTTCTTTCAGAACAAAGAAATAATAGTCATTAAAAGAGCGTCATATTGAACAAAAAACGTATATTTGCATTACATCAGCTGGAGAAATGGCTGGTGCAATAACAAGAAAGCGTTTTTTGCTTTATCCTGAAATAGAAATCGCCAAATTTTAGTAGAAGGATAGAGACAATATGACGCTCATTCGTTTTGTATATGTATGTGTGTACAGCCCTTGTTGTACACTGACGTTACATACCGGGACGGCGTGAGACTATTGTTTCTTTATTCATTTCTACGAGGCGTTTGGCGATGCCCTATTTCGATGAATAGAGTAGACAAGTCCTCACGCTTTTCTTTTTTCTACTCATGAAGAACATAATGCTTTTTCGGGGGACAGCGAGCATTTTTCTTAAAGCAAGGAGGTCGCTATGCCACTTTTCAGAATCACAGTCAAGCAATCTAAAAACTCAAATGGCATTCGTCTGGAGAAAGGAATGTCAGTAGAAGTTGTTTCAAATTCATTCAGTAATCCGGTTTCAACTAATGGCGGTCAGTCTGTAGTGGATGCTTTCTATCGTATTTATGGTGTGGATATAAAGAAGGCTGGGGCGCTTAGTATGGTTTATTTGGATGTGGAGAGGGTAGGTTAGTTATATTCTCATTACTTATATATTAATTATGGAAACATTAGATACTCTTTTTGAAATAGCTAATTATTTAGGTTTTAATGGGGTTGTGAAAGAACTGAATCTCATAAAATCTCGTTCTTTACAAAAAAATGCAAGCTTGATTATACCACTTGTCGGTGAATTTAGTTCTGGAAAAACGACATTGATTAATGCATTGACAGACAGTAAAAAACTGGAAACAGCTACAAAACCGACTACTGCAACTATTTATGAAGTTTATTTTGGGTGTGAGAAGTGTAGTGCAGAGGTCTTAAATGAAAATGGTGATGTTCAAATTATTGAGGATATAGCAGAATTAAAAAATGAAATTTTAGCAGATTCTTTTTTGGTTAAAGTTTTTGACACCTCTAAAAAAGTACCATCAACGACTATATTGGTAGATACTCCGGGATTATCATCTCCTAATCCAAAGCATAAACAGACATTAGTTGACTTCTTGCCACAATCTGATGGTATTTTGCTGATTACAGATGTGAATCAACAAATAACCCGTTCTCTTACTGATTTTATAGAAACAATGAAGTTATCTATGAAGCCAATATATTTGGTTATAACAAAATGTGACACTAAGTCTCAGGCTGATTTGGAATCTGCAAAAAAATATATAAGCGACAATTGTAATATACTATTAAAACAGATAACTTGTGTCTCTTCAAAAAACGATGAATTAAGTGAGCTTTATCATTTATTCTCAGAAATAGAGAAAGAAAAAAGTAGCATTATCAAACAAGTGGATGAAAAAAGAATAAAGGATATAATAGAAAATCTACTTTGTAGAATAGATGAATTGTTACAAGTGCCATCGGATGATAAGGAGCTTGATATGGCAATCAGAAAGCAAGAGCATGAATTGAATGTATTGAATAGGGATATAGATAGACTCGTATCTGGTGTAGAGTCTGATATCCAAGAGAAAGAACGTGAGATAACAAGAAAATTTGAGAATATTGTTTCTGGACGCCTTGATTCATTAGTTGCTGGCAAAAGTAATAATTTTGATGCCGAGGCTATATCAGTTATAAATAATACATCCAGTTTGCTGTTAGAAGAATATAGGAACTCCATCAAGAATATTTTTCGGGATAAAATAAAAAATAGTAATCCGCCAAATGAAAAATTATCTGTAACCTCATTAAGTGATTTGGATTTATCTTCATTATCGATTACCGGGTTAGAGTATAATTTAGACCTGAATTCTTTAGGTCATAAATATGATGGCTATATATCAAGTGGAGTTAAAGTGGTTGCCGCTGCAGCAACTGTTGCTGTTGCAGTAAGTACTGCCGGAACTTCTGCTTTAGCTGCTGCCGCAACAGTTGATAATGTGATTGATGTAGCAGATACTGTTACAGATGTTTCCAGTATTGTGTCAAATAAAAAGACTGTTAATAGAATAGAGAAAGCTGCTA
>ULTX01047975.1_pt1 | contig 34498 bp, 22 predicted proteins | sample 1958041 | NCBI WGS metagenome assembly ULTX01 (sample SAMEA4835747, study PRJEB28245) | human gut metagenome | biome: gut microbiome; material: fecal sample | place: Denmark | collected 2008
ACCGGTGCCCGCATCGAAGTATTCCTGCTCCGCGAGCTGAACGAAGAACTCCGCCTGTGGGATGTTCTGGTAGACCCGGCACGTAAAATCCGTATCGGCAACAAACTCTACTTCGGCGACGACGATTCGATGGTGGCCGAAGTCATTGACAATACCACTTCACGAGGCCGTACTCTGCGCTTCCTCTATGATGGTCCGCACGATGAGTTCAAAAAAGCCTTGTATGCTTTAGGCCAACCGCCATTGCCCCCATTCATCCGTCGCGCAGCCGAACCGGAAGACGAGGAACGCTTCCAGACCATCTTCGCCAAGAACGAAGGAGCCGTTACTGTACCGGCAGCCGGACTGCACTTCAGCCGGGAGCTGATGAAACGCATGGAAATCAAGGGTATCGATTTTGCCTTCATCACCATGCACGCCGGACTGGGTAATTTCCGAGACATCGATGTGGAAGACCTGACCAAACACAAGATGGATTCCGAACAGATGTTTGTCAATGCGGAGGCCTGCCGTATCGTAAACGAGGCCAAAGATCGCGGTAACCGGGTCTGTGCGGTAGGTACTACTGTAATGCGCACCATCGAAACGGCTGTTGGTACCGACGGACACCTGAAGGAATATGAAGGCTGGACCAACAAATTCATCTTCCCTCCGTATGACTTCTCGGTAGCCAATGCCATGGTCAGCAACTTCCACATGCCGCTTTCTACTATGCTGATGCTGGTATGCTCTTACGGAGGTTACGAACTGATTATGGATGCCTACAATGTGGCTTTGAAAGAAGGTTACCGCTTCGGAACATACGGCGATGCCATGCTGATTCTGGATAAATAACGAAAGGAGTATCATGGCAAACGTATACCTCGGCCTGGGAACCAACCTGGGCAATAAGACCGAAAATTTACGTACTGCTGTCGATAGAATCAATGAGAAGATAGGGGAGATCACTTCCCTATCTTCTTTTTTTGAAACAGCCCCCTGGGGATTCCAGTCCGACAACAGTTTCCTGAACGCGGCTCTCTGCGTACGGACTTCGCTTTCTCCGCTGGAAGTATTATCTCTCACACAAGACATCGAACGCAGTCTGGGAAGGCTCCATAAGTCTGTAAACGGTATCTACAGCGACCGCATCATCGACATCGACCTGCTGCTCTACGATGACCTGGTACTGTCCGATGACAAGTTGGTCCTTCCTCATCCACTGATAACCGAACGCGATTTCGTACTCCTGCCGCTGGCAGAAATCGCAGCCAATGTGATACATCCGGTGCTACACCGGACCATCGGTGAACTGGCTGAGAAGTTTCTGTAACCATCCTCTTTTCAACCGGAAAACCATCAGATTCCGGTTCAAACACACCTTGAGCAAAAAACGTCCTCATGTTTGAAATAAAACGTCCGTTCGTTTTCATCAAGACGCCTAAACGTTCTTATGAAAACGAACGGACGTATTTTTTATCTCTCCATTATTTCGTATCTTCGCCTCAAAACTGAAAAACATCATCTATGAAACGCAACATCTTTCTTCTGTCTATGCTATGGCTGTTCGGCTGCCTGTTCACCTGGAGTCAGCCCCGTGTGTACGAAATGTCCGACTTCGGAATTATTCCCGGCAAAAAGACAAACCTTTCCGGAAAAATGGAGAAAGCCCTCCAGAAAATCCGAAAACAAACCTCCGAAAACGATAGCATCGTACTCCGTTTCGAGCCGGGTACCTATCATTTTCACCCCAAAGGCGCGGCCATCCGCGAATATTATGTTTCCAACCATGACCAGGTAGCCTCCAAATCCATCGGACTGGCACTCGATGAGTTCCATTCCCTGACGCTCGAAGGAAACGGTGCCCAGTTCATTTTCCACGGCCGCATGCTGCCGCTGGCTCTGACACACAGCCGCAACTGTACACTGAAAGACTTCAGTATTGACCATGCTAACCCACAGATAGCCCAGGCAGAGATTGTCAGCAACGACCCGGAACAGGGAATCACTTTCCGGGTAGCTCCATGGGTGAACTACCGCATTACCCAGGATTCGCTGTTCGAAACCTATGGAGAAGGCTGGGCACTCCGCCAGAGCGCAGGTATCGCCTTCGAAAAAGAAACCCGACGGGTATGCTACAACACCAGCGACATCGGTGTCCCGACCAAAGGCATTACGGAAATCGAGCCGGGACTGCTCCGTGCTCCCCGCTGGAAAGACAAACGACTTACTCCGGGCACTGTCATGGCCCTGCGTACCTGGGAACGCCCTACTCCCGGTATCTTTTTATCTCATAACACACAGACTACCCTGAAAAACGTAACCGTACATTATGCCGAAGGAATGGGACTGCTGGCACAACTCTGCGAAGATATCACGCTGGACGGTTTCAATGTTTGCCTGAAAGGAAAGGATGACCCGCGTTATTTCACCACCCAGGCCGACGCGACCCACTTCTCACAATGCAAGGGGAAAATCACGTCTGTCAACGGCCTGTATGAAAACATGATGGACGATGCCATCAACGTGCACGGTACCTACCTGAAGATTCTGGAACGGATAGACAACCATACCGTACGCGGACGCTACATGCACGACCAGGCTTGGGGATTCGACTGGGGCTTTGCCGGCGACAGTGTGAAGTTCATCCGGACCCGAACCATGGATATGGAAAAAGAAGTCTATACCATTGCCGAGATACGCCCGCACGACAAGCCACAAATAACAGGAGCAAGAGAATTCGTCATTACATTCAAGGAAGAGCTTTCGCCTTCCATTACTCCCGAAGCCTCTTACGGTATCGAGAACCTGACCTGGACGCCCGAAGTCTATTTTGCCCACAATACCGTCCGCCACAACCGTGCACGGGGCTCGCTCTTCAGTACTCCGAAACGTACAGTAGTAGAAGAAAACCTGTTCGACCATACATCAGGAACCGCCATCCTGCTTTGCGGCGACTGCAACGGCTGGTTCGAGACCGGTGCCTGTCACGATGTACTCATCCGCAAGAACAAATTCATCAATGCCCTGACCAACCTGTTCCAGTTTACCAATGCGGTCATCTCCATTTATCCGGAAATTCCTGACCTTAACGGACAGACAACGTATTTCCACGGAGGGAAACCGGGAGCGATACAGATTGTCGACAATGAATTCGACACCTTCGACGCGCCGATTCTTTATGCCAAATCAGTAGACGGACTGGTGTTCAGACAAAACATCATCCGGACCAATACAGATTATCCGCCGTTCCACTGGAACCACAACCGCTTCCTGCTGGAACGGGTAAACCGAGTAGAAATAAGCGAATAGAAATTAGATATCAACCCTAAATAAACCTATGATGAGAACACTCATTATTCCCTTATTCTTATTGAGTTCTTGTCTGCTGGCTTCTGCTCAAACCAAAGAACGTGGTCTGTTCATCGAGTTGAATGGCGGATATGGACAGACCGAAAGGTACGACAATACACATGATGGATATGCTTTCCTGTCACCCGCTATCGGCTATCAGTTCAACAGCCGATGGGCAGCCGGAATAAAGACACGTTTCGAATTAGCCGCCGACAAGTTCAAAACGTTCGGAGCTTACGGACAGTATGCCTTCTGGCAGACAAACCGTATAAAGTTATTTGGTGAAGCTGCCGCTACAGTATCAGTATGTAGCGGTAAGGACGGAGGTAATGATAATTACAGTGAAGCCGGATTGTCGGTAGGGGCGGCTTACTCACTTGGAAGGCACTGTAATATTCTTCTGCGTTACCTTCACATAGGCTACAGCGACGCATATCACAGGAATGAAGATTTCTGTCTGGGCGACGGAAGGTTTATCGTAGACGGTAATCTGAAACGTCTACAAATAGGAGTCCAGTGGATTTTTTAAAAAGTCCGATTGCAAAAATGAACAGGATAAACGATGATGTCTCTTAGGCCTGTCAGTAAATCATTGTAAGATATTCAAGAAGGAGCTGTGCCGTTTTCCCGACACAGCTCCTTTGTCTTTTCACGTGACCGGCAATTTGTCTTTTAGCGGACCACTAAAAACCAACAAGTCCGACCGGTTACAGCCTATCAGTATACATTCACTTCGTCCATAAAGAACCAGGCCGGATAGCCCACGCCGTAATGCCAGGTAGGACAAAGACCGATACCTTTTACTTCTACCTTGATATAGCGGGCTGTAACAGGTTGCTCCGCCGTTACCTCTCCTTTGACAAATTTCACCTGCACATCGCGGTCCTCGTCGAACTTAAAGGAACCGAAAGGACGGAACTCTTTGTTGTCGGAAGAAACAGAATAGGTACCGCCGGCAGGCAACAGAATCCATGCCCCCAACTGATGCAAGAAATCCGTTTCTATCCGGGTAAATGTCTTCTCCTCACCCAAGTCAAGGACAAAGGCTGCATCGGCACCTTCCCATCCTACCCAGCTCTCCACATACGTAGTACCGCCATACAGTCCATCGGTAAGTGCCGTATCAGCCAAAGCCCGATAGCGTTCATGAGGCGGCTTTATCCATGTCACCCGGGCACCGGCAGCCTTACTCTGTTCTTTCTGCGGAAGAAAACGTTGCCGGTACAGCCTGCAGTAATCGTCCGGCCGGTTATTGCGTTCGTTCAGCGAAGTGACACCCAGACCGGCTGTCCGCTCCTCGAACAGATTCAGCAACTCCTGAACGGCTGTCTTGTCCGAATGAATATCCGTCCGTGCCAGCTCCAGTTCGGAGTACTGCAACGGCAGACGCGACAGACGGACACGGTTCAGCAATACCGTATCTGCCGATACCGCGGCCTCCGCCTTATCGAACAAAGCGTTATAGGTTTTCAGCAAAGCGGGTCTCAACATGCCGTTCTTGTGCGAAATCGGAGAATCATAAATCCACAACGGCTGTCCGCTGGCTAACAAAGCTCCCTGCATGATTTTCTGATACTGATACAGGTAAGGAGCGGCCGCACCGTAATAACCTTTCATGAAGGTCTGCATCAGCGAATCGGTATCCAGTTCCGGATTCCACATCAGCTTGGCTATCATATAGGCACGCATTTCCGAGAAATCTCCTCCACGGATGCCATTCACCTGCGAAAAGTGCATCGTGACATGGTTCTTTTTGAACAGTTGGATATTCGGCTGCAGGATATGGAAATTCGGGAACGGAGAAACGATATTGTCGAAGTTGATGCCATAATCCCATACGAAAATATTGTCGGAGATACGAGACCAGCCTTCCAAAGCCTTCACAAACACCTGCCCCGATTCATTGTCGGTAAGCGGAACCTCCCGTTTACAGTCGATGTCACACAGCATGATGTTCACATTCTTCAGCGGCTTGACATGCTTGGGCGGCTGCATGGTAAACAGGTAAGCCAGTGTAGAGAACTCCTTGTCGGGGAAACGCTCGGCCAGCTTGTTCAGGAAACGGATGAAATTTCCTGACGGGGAACCTTCGTATTCGTCCACCTCCCTACAGGCCGGACAGCGGCAGTTGGTATTGTTTCCGTCGTTCTGACTGATGGAAATCATCTTCATATCCGGATGAGCCTTGAAGATGGAATCCAGCCGTGAAGCGACTACCTCAAACACCTCCGGATTGGTCAGACACCACTGACTGTTGTCGCCCGGACGGCGTTCACCGTTGATAAAGGAATAATATTCCGGATGTTCCTTGCCGAATACCGAAGCCGGAAGGATGCGGTTGAAGGTATGCACCCACATGTTGTCGATGAACATCTCATTCGGTTCTTCCAGGCGAAACCACAATTTATAGACAGGGTCTTCATTGCCGTAACTCCAGGTTTGCCGGTAACGGAAAGCGGGCACTTCCGTACGCTCAATCTGTGGCAGCTGAACTGTCTTCAAGGACGGATAAGTACAGGCATTCGCCGCATAATAGGAAACTCCGAGATACTGCTCCAGAAGAGTTACAGCTCCATAGATACTCCCCTTTCCGGGACCTCCGGAAATGAAAAGCTGCTGGTCGGCCGTATGAATGCGGAAACCGTCTTCACCGATACTGTCCGATGTATCTTCACGGATGACCACATCGCCTGCACGGACAGATTTACCAGTCGTTATCGGCAAGGTGGCCTGACTAATGCGCCTGATGAAATCCTGCAGAAGCGAAGCTGCCTGACGGGAGGTCTCCGTATCCTGCTGTAAAACGATACGTGATACCGGACGGCTGTCCTCTACCAGGGTAATCTGTCCTCTTGCCGGCAGAACTACTCCCCATAAACACAAAAGGACAGCTACAATCTGAACAATCTGTTTTTTCATAGTTTTCAAGTAAAAATTAAAAGCGGGAGCAAGTTACAAAAAATAAGCCTTCCAGACAACGGGAGACACAATCAAAACGGCATCGGAAGAAAAAACACCCGAAAGGATGGAAAGCTTTGTTAAAATACAAGCGAATCTGTAATTATTCCAATCTTTATTCTTATCTTTGCACCCGAAAAATTTAAGTGGAAAGATTTGAGTAGCTTGCAACCACGGAAAAAAATGCTAAAACACAGATTGATTCCTTGAGAACACCCTCCTACTCTTGTCCGTACACGGATACAACAACCAATTTATTTTAATTTAAAAAGATTATGGGATACTTATTCACATCCGAATCGGTGTCAGAAGGACACCCCGACAAAGTGGCGGATCAGATTTCCGACGCTGTGCTTGACAAACTGTTGGCTTACGACCCCAGTTCGAAAGTAGCTTGCGAAACATTGGTAACTACCGGACAGGTAGTACTGGCAGGAGAAGTGAAAACCAAAGCGTACATTGACCTGCAACGTGTAGCACGTGAGGTTATCAATAAAATCGGCTATACCAAAAGCGAATACATGTTCGAAGGTAATTCCTGCGGTGTATTCTCGGCCATCCACGAACAGAGCCCTGACATCAACCGCGGTGTAGAGCGTGAAGACCCGATGAACCAGGGAGCAGGCGACCAGGGAATGATGTTCGGTTACGCTACAAATGAAACCGAAAACTACATGCCGTTGTCACTCGACCTGGCACACAAACTGCTGATGGTACTGGCTGACATCCGTCGTGAAGGAAAAGTGATGACTTACCTTCGTCCGGATTCCAAGAGCCAGGTAACCATTGAATACGACGACAACCGCCGTCCGGTACGTATCGATACCATCGTGGTATCTACCCAGCACGACGAATTTATCCAGCCGGAAAATGACTCAAAAGAAGCTCAGCTGAAGGCTGACGAGGAAATGCTGGCACAGATCCGTAAAGACGTGATTGAAATCCTGATGCCGCGCGTAATAGCCGGTATCCATAACCCGGATGTCCTGAAATTGTTCAACGACCAGATCAAGTATTTCGTCAATCCTACCGGTAAATTCGTCATCGGCGGTCCGCACGGAGATACAGGTCTGACCGGACGTAAAATCATCGTCGATACCTACGGAGGTGCAGGCGCACACGGTGGAGGCGCTTTCTCGGGCAAAGACCCAAGCAAAGTAGACCGTAGTGCCGCATACGCTGCCCGTCACATCGCTAAGAATCTGGTAGCTGCCGGCGTAGCCGACGAAGTACTGGTACAGGTATCGTACGCTATCGGTGTGGCACGTCCTATCAACATCTACGTCAATACGTATGGACGCAGCAACGTAGCCATGAGCGACGGTGAAATCGCCAAGAAAGTGGACGAAATCTTCGACATGCGTCCACGCGCCATCGAAGAACGTTTGAAACTGCGTAACCCGATTTACAGTGAAACAGCCGCTTACGGACACATGGGACGTGAACCTCAAGTAGTAAAGAAACACTTCGAATCGCTGTATGAAGGCGACAAAACTGTCGAAGTGGAACTCTTCACTTGGGAGAAACTGGACTATGTAGACAAAGTGAAAGAAGCCTTCGGACTCTAATTGCCCGTTTTAAAGATATCAGCGTGCCACCTGTCGAACATGACGGGTGGCACGTTTTCTTTTCCAGGCTCAGCAGGTTGATGAAACTTCCGTTTTTTAATCCGTAACTTTGCATTATCTTTGCACCCGAAAAATCCAATGAATAGATTTATCCATGAATACTTTAAAGAATGTATGTGTCTACAGTGCTTCCAGCACACAGATTGATCCGATATATTTCCAGGCAGCCGATACTTTGGGAAGATTGCTGGCCCAAAAAGGTATCAACCTCATCAATGGAGCCGGATGTCTGGGACTGATGTCACGCATCAGCGATGCAGCATTGGCTACCGGAGGAACTGTCACCGGTATCATCCCCCGTTTCATGGTAGAACAGAACTGGCACCACAAGGGATTGACGCACCTGATAGAAACTGAAACCATGCACGAACGCAAACGGATGATGGCCGATCTCTCTGACGGTATCATCGCTCTGCCCGGCGGATGCGGTACCATGGAAGAACTGTTGGAAATCATCACTTGGAAACAATTGGGACTGTACCTCAAGCCCATCGTTATCCTGAATACCAACGGATTCTACAATCCGTTGCTGGAGATGCTGGAACGTGCCATCGACCAGCATTTCATGCGCCGGCAGCACGGAAGCATCTGGCAGGTAGCTCAGACACCCGATGAGGCCATCCAACTGTTATACACTACTCCCATGTGGAGTAAAGATATCCGTAAATTTGCAGCCATCTGACTATCCAACCGAATAAAATTTTCTCATGACTGATGATTGTCACATAGGATTCAACTATCTTCAAGAACTGCATGAACAACAGCAACAGCAGATAGACCAGGCTTTGGTACGAAGTATGCAAACCGCCGATCTTTCAGGCATGAAAGGCGAAGACCTTCCCTACCTGCTCCGAAGCGATCATGTCATCTCATGCATCCTGCTGGTCTGCTTCATTCTGTTCACGTTAGCATTGCGGAACGGAAAAAAGGTCTTATACCAACACATGAAGAATTTCTTTCACCACAAGAAACGGTCCAGTCTTTTTGATGATGTTCCTAATTCCGATTCGCGGTATGTGCTGGCACTGGTAACCGTTACCTGTATCCTGAGCGGATTCTGCCTGTACGACTATTTTTCAGATGAAAATAAAATGTTGTTTCAACTGATTCCCCATTCTATCCTATTGTCTGTCTATATAGGAGCTTTTGCCCTGCTCATCCTATATAAATGGGGAGCTTACAATTTCGTAAATTGGATATTTTTTGACAAAGAAAAGCAAAAACTGTGGATGATTGCATTTTTTGATATATTGGTCGGGGCAGGATTTCTTCTTTTTCCTTTGGTATTGCTGGCAGTTTATTTCGATTTAAATGCGAATACAGCTAAGATTCTAATATTCATTATTCTGGGATTTACCAAAATAATGTTATTTTATAAGTGTATTAGGAACTTTTTCCCTCATATTCATGGTTCGTTTCATTTAATTCTGTACTTTTGTGCCCTCGAAATAGTCCCCGATCTTTTCCTTTGGAAAGGCATTGGTTTTATTAACAACGTATTGATTTTAAAATTTTAGTACATTGAAGATAAAGAAAGTCCTCGTTTCTCAGCCGAAACCGACATCAGAAAAATCACCATACTTTGACATTGCTGAGAAATACGGTGTGAAGATAGATTTTCGCCCGTTCATAAAAGTGGAAAGCCTGACGGCCAAAGAATTCAGACAACAGAAAGTGTCTATCCTAGATCATACAGCCATCGTGTTTACTTCACGTCACGCCATTGATCATTTCTTCAGCCTGTGTACAGACCTCCGCATTACCATTCCTGAAACCATGAAGTATTTCTGTACTTCAGAAACCATCGCTCTGTACATCCAGAAATATGTACAATACCGCAAGCGTAAGGTATTTTTCGGAGCAACCGGCAAGTTTGCCGATCTGGTCCCAGTGATGGTGAAGCATAACAGTGAAAAATACTTTATCCCAATGTCGGATGTACACAACGATGAAATCCATGATTTGCTGGACAAAAACAAGCTCCAGCATACGGAAGCTATCATGTACCGTACCGTCAGCAACGATTTTACACCGGAAGAAAAGTTCGATTATGACATGCTGATATTCTTCAGTCCTGCCGGAATCCAATCACTGATAAAGAATTTCCCGGGATTCGAACAGAAAGATATTGCCATCGGTTGTTTCGGACCTACTACTGCCAAGGCAGTAAAAGATGCCGGCTTACGTCTGGACCTGGAAGCTCCTACAGCAGCCACTCCATCCATGACCGCAGCATTGGACAACTTTATCCGGGAACACAACAAATAAAATAACTGTTTTTTTAGTTTATATTCCGCAGCCGGAGGTTTGGTATCTATAAAGTCTGTAACTTTGTGATCCGAAACCTCCGGTTTCTATTTCCCATTTTGCCAATAAGAACTGCCATGAGTACACCGAACCGATATACTTTGCCGAAACTGGAACGTCTGAACAGCCGTATCCTGATTGAAAAACTCTTCACAGGAGGAAGCAAGTCACTTCCTGCTTTCCCGTTACGCATCGTATACATGCCTGTAGAAGGAGAACATCTACCTGCTGTCTCGTTACTCATCAGTGTACCCAAAAAACGTTTCAAACGGGCGGTCAAACGTAATCGTGTCAAACGGCAAATACGCGAAGCCTACCGTAAGCACAAGGACTGCCTGCACGAAAGCCTTGAAGCTTCTGGCAAGAAAGTCGTGATTGCTTTTTTATGGCTGGATAATGAACTGCATCCATCTGCCGAAGTAGAAGAAAAAGTACAGAAACTTATCCGGCTGACTGCCGAAAAACTGGCATGAAAAAACTGTTGACATACTTGCTGCTGTTTCCGATTTATTTCTATCGGAACTGTATTTCTCCGTTCACACCGCCTTCCTGCCGGTTTACTCCAACCTGCTCACAATATGCCATCGAGGCCCTGAAGAAACACGGACCTTTCAAAGGTATGTACCTGACTATCCGCAGACTCCTGCGCTGTCACCCTTGGGGAGGTTCAGGATATGACCCTGTCCCTTGATCTTCTCTACAGACATGATACGTGATATACACACCCATCACCTGCCCGTACATCCGGATGAGGCCATCATAAGCTATTACTGTTCTTCTCATTCCCTTACCGACATGGATCGGGCAGTCCACCTGTCAGCCGGTATCCATCCCTGGTTCCTGACCGAAGAAGACATCACATTGCAACTGGCCTGGCTGGACACCCTGCTGGAAGATAAACGGCTCCTGGCAATCGGAGAAGCTGGCCTGGACAAATGCTGTCATACCCCATTCGCTCTTCAACAAAAGGCATTTGAAGCGCAGATTATCTGTTCGGAGCATCGCGATCTGCCCATGATTCTGCATATAGTCCGAGCCTATCAGGAACTCATTGCCTATCGGAAAAGCCTTCATGCCCGCCAACCTTGGATTATCCACGGTTTCCGTGGAAAGAAAGAAGTAGCCAGAACTCTCCTCGATCAAGGCTTTTACCTCTCCTTCGGACAGAAATTCCAACCGGAAACCCTGCGTTACGTACCGGAAGACCGTTTCTTACTGGAGACAGACGAGTCTTTATCACCTATCCGTGAAATCTATCAGGAGGCAGCCTCAACCCGTAAGACGACCGTAGAACAATTGGAAAAGGCTGTTTCATCGACCATTAACAAGCTCTTTTTTAGCCGTTAAAAATTGGTTATTCAGATAAAGAGTCGTAATTTTGCCTCGAACATCCAAAAAAGGATGCCGAAAACCCATATGTTAAATTAAGTATTTCATTCGATGAATTTTGTAGAAGAATTAAGATGGCGTGGCATGGTGCATACCATGATGCCGGGCACTGAAGAACTGCTGGAAAAGGAAATGGTTACGGCTTACCTGGGTATTGACCCGACAGCCGATTCACTGCATATCGGTCACTTGTGTGGCGTGATGATGCTGCGGCATTTCCAACGCTGCGGACACAAACCGCTGGCCCTGGTAGGAGGTGCAACCGGTATGATTGGCGACCCGTCCGGAAAATCACAGGAACGCAACCTGCTGGACGAAGAAACCCTGCGCCACAATCAGGAGTGCATCAAAAAACAGTTGGGCAAATTCCTTGACTTCGAGTCGGATGCCCCAAACAAGGCAGAACTGGTAAACAACTACGACTGGATGAAAGACTTCTCTTTCCTTGACTTTGCACGTACAGTAGGTAAACACATTACTGTGAACTACATGATGGCCAAGGATTCTGTACAGAAACGTCTGAACGGAGAAGCTCGCGACGGTCTTTCATTCACCGAATTCACTTATCAGCTGCTGCAAGGATACGACTTCCTGCATCTGTATGAAACCAAGAACTGTAAACTGCAGTTGGGTGGTTCCGACCAGTGGGGTAACATTACTACCGGTGCCGAACTGATCCGTCGTACAAACGGAGGCGAAGTTTTTGCACTGACTTGCCCGCTGATTACCAAAGCAGACGGAGGAAAGTTCGGTAAAACAGAATCAGGTAATATCTGGTTGGATGCACGATATACATCACCTTATAAATTCTATCAGTTCTGGCTGAACGTAAGCGACGAAGATGCCAAACGTTACATTAAAATCTTCACCTCACTGAGCAAAGAAGAAATAGACGGACTGATTGCAGAACACGACCAGGCTCCACACCTGCGCGTTCTACAAAAACGCCTGGCCAAAGAAGTAACCATCATGGTACACTCTGAAGCCGATTACAACGCTGCTGTAGAAGCTTCCGGTATCCTGTTCGGAAATGCTACTTCCGAAGCTTTGAAGAAACTGGACGAAGATACCTTATTGGCCGTTTTCGAGGGTGTTCCTCAGTTCGAAGTAGCCAAAGCTGACATCGAAGCTGGTATCAAGGCTGTCGACCTGTTTACAGAAAAAGCCGCTATCTTCCCGTCAAAGGGAGAAATGCGTAAACTGGTTCAGGGCGGTGGTGTTTCATTGAACAAGGAAAAACTGGCTGCTTTCGATCAGGTTATCACTGCAACTGACCTGTTGGATGAAAAATACCTGCTGGTACAACGTGGTAAAAAGAACTATTACCTGATTATCGCCAAGTAAGACATCACTTCTTACAAATATAATTATAGAAAATCCGTTTTCCCCTGCCGTGGAAGGTCAGGAAAACGGATTTTTATAATATTCCCATTTAAAACGGATGTAATTTCACCGTGAAACATCATCTTTCACCTCAAGACACTACCTATCAATAATTTATAGAGGTATGAAGGCGTGAAATCCAAATAAGGAAAAAGTAAAACAGCAATTTCATGAAGCAAAAGCCTGTTCCCAAGAAACTCCAGAGAACAGGCTTTTGTCATTTATGTATCAATCAAAAGTCGGTAAAGTAACAGGGAAAAGTTCACTCGGCCGATGTTCCTGGCGGATGATTTCCTTCATCTGTTTCACAATGTCCGGATGCTGGGCAGCAATGTCATGATCTTCGTGAATATCTTCCGACAAGTCATACAGATGAGGAACTCCTTTCACTACCACCATTTTCCAGTCGCCCATACGTACACCAATCTGATCTGTTTCATGGAACTCCCAATACAAGAAATCATGTTTCTGTTGCTGCTCATCTTTTCCCAACAGGGTCGGAACAAACGAAATACCATCGAAACAATCGCCTTCCAGCTTCTTGTTCAAGTACTTTTTCGGGAATTTCTTATCGCCTATCAACTCACAGAACGTCGGCATTATATCATAAAAAGCCAACTGATGATTGTTTACGGTTCCGGCTTTCACATGTCCAGGCCAACGTACAATGAACGGTACCCGGATACCTCCCTCCAGACACTGACGCTTCAAACCACGTAACTTACCGTCACGACCGAAGAATTCAGGATCTGCTCCGCCTTCTTCATGAGGACCGTTATCACTACTGAAAATAACAATCGTATTCTCGTCCAGTCCTTTCTCTTTCAGTTTCGCCAAAACTTCACCTACATACTGGTCCAGACGGGTAATCATACCGGCAAATTCGGCATGCGTATGGACAACCGCATTGTAACGAGAACCTTCACTTCCTCCCCATGTCTTGTCTACAAAAAATTTTTTCTTGTAACTCTGAAGAATGGAATCGTTGGGCTGAGCAAGTTCGGCATGAGGAAGTGTATAAGTAAAGAATCCGTAAAACGGTTGTGAGCCATCCTGTTTATCAAGCCATGCCAAAGCTTCCTGATGAATCATTTCGGCCGAATATTGGGTACGTTTCTTATAGTCATCACCGAACATCGGATAATTAATGTTCTGGTCCATAACCACACGGATGGTCGCAGTATCGCCTTTCGAAGTGCTGTAACGGTTCAAAAAGTTCGGATAGTAGAGATGTGCTTGGAACTGGCAGATATAGCCGTAGAACTCATCTATACCCCGTTTGTCAGGGGTTGAACAAGAGCCCTCATAGCCTCCGGCCCATTTTCCGAACATACCGGTAGTATATCCGTTCTCCTTCATGATTTCAGGCAGAATGATGTGCTGCGGGTCATAAGGTTCTTGACCTACCACAGTCCATTCGGTATTATCACCGTATTTCATGGTAGGAGCCTGTGGCCAATATTCTTTGTTTCCACGCACATGTCCGTGTCCGGAATGCTGGCCTGTCATCAGCGAAGCACGAGAAGGGGCACTGACCGGGCTTCCCGCATACGCCTGCGTAAACAGCATGCCTTCCTGTGCCATGCGGTCCAGATTCGGTGTATGGATGTATTTCTGTCCGTAACATCCCAAATCACCATAACCCATATCATCACATAAAATAAAAATAATGTTAGGAGATGTTGCCTTTTCGGCAGACAAGACATTCGGACAGGCAACCGCCAACATCCCGGCTCCCATCATCCATCGCTGTAGTGTACTCATAAAATCAATCTTTAGTATTAGTGGTTACGAATATACGAATAATTATTACAGTGTAAAAAGAGTTTACACCTATCAAATAAAAAATTTTAGTTGCTTTCGAATAAAAAAGTCTGCCGGACATCTCTACAATTGACTCCAACAGACTTTTTCCTATTTTCTCTTTTTCAAAAGATATATTACCAACCAGGATTTTGAGTCAGATTTGGGTTCAACAATATCTCATCCGTTGGAACTTGATACAGATAATATTTATCTAACCAGCCTTTTCCCTCAGCCAAAGGATCATTAAACAAATATAAATAGCCTTCTGTCATTGAACCATTTTGCCCATCAGATACTCCTGTGTTCGGATTATATAAAGTCATGCCATTAGCTAAAGCAAAGTCCTTAGATACCCAAATACCTTTTGCTGCACGATTCAAGAACCAAGGAGCCATACGCCAGCGGCGTACATCATAGAAACCAAAACCTTCACCCATTAATTCAACAATACGCTCACGACGTACTTCCCACAACAAAGCAGGTACTTGAACTCCTGTTGAATTACCTTCCGGATAATAATAAGGGCGATCCGGATCAAAACTATCATTAATTTCACCGACATTCATTCGTGAGACACCAGCACGATCTCTTAATTTATTAATTGTCTTATCAGCTATATCCTGAGTAAATTGTCCCAATTCAGCCTTTGCCTCTGCATAATTCAACAATACCTCTTCAATCTTAAATATTGGTTTATCAGCAACATTCAGTGTACCGTTATTAAAGTTCTCTTCCCAACAACAATACAATTTCCATACATAATATCCCGAACGGCAAGTAACAAAGGCACCAGTACCCAAATTGGGAATCTGAGGTACTAAAGAAGCCGACCAGTTCTGTGCTGGCAAACGTTTCATACCAACACCAGGATTACTACTACTGTAATTGGCACCCATCAAATCAATATATTCACGATCAGCTGGATCAGATGTATATCCCCATGTAGCATTCGGATTCTCTGCGGGCTTATTTGCTCCGTTTGCTTCAACCTTATACGGAGGCATCACAGTATGATAAAGACGAGGATCCCGATCACGGAAAGTTGTATACATAGTCTTGTCACCATAGTAACCTGACGCTTCATTATGAATAGGTTTACCATTCTTCATTAAATACAAATCTACCGTATTTTGATTCATCTCCACATCATGACTAGAAGTATGTTCTATATAACATCCTCCTTGTATTGCATTAATATTCTGAACATAAGATTTATAGAGGATAATACCTGGTACAGTTCCCAAATCTTCTGTTGTCCACATTTCACCATATCCAGCTCCAGGCTGCCCGTCAGTACCGGTATACAAAGTCGGATAATCTGTCATCAACAGTTCTGATACACGAACACATTCCTGTAAATATTTATCCGAACCTTCCAATCCATGATATTTACGCCATGTACCTTCACGTAACGTAAAACGAGATAAAGCAGCACGTACACAATCACGATTTATCGTATTTTCGCCATCCTGTGATTCAAAATCACCGATATGCGTTTCAGCCCACTGTAAACGTGTCAATACAGAATCAGCAACTTCTGTACGAGGCATTCTTTCCCCATAAATTTCTGGCGATTCCTCTGTCAATACTTGATTTACCCAAGGGACATCACCAAAACGGTCAATCAATTCCATATACCAAAAAGAGTGGAAAAAATAACCGACTGCCTGCCAATGTTCTTTTTCAGTCTCTGTCATATCCGACTCACTGATATGTGAAAGCATAATATTGATTCGACGGATATAAGAACTGAAATCCCAACCATTACCAGAAGCTGTACTTCCTTTTGTCTGATAGGCAAACTGATTGAATCCACTCGGTGAACGTTTATTTAAATATCCAGCATCTACATCTCCCTCATACTGTCCACCAGTTCCCCAGCCATTACTTTGAGTGGAAGTACGTATTGTTGTATTAACAAACATCTCATAACACGGCCACATGAAATTCTTGAAATTATCATATGAGCTAAATGCATTTTCTTCTGTCAAGTCTGTTACAGGAGTCTTATCCAAGAAACTATCGTTACATCCAGTAAAAGATAATCCAGAAAGAACAGCAAGACCTATTAATAGTTTTTTCATACAAATTCGTTTTAAGGTTATTTTACAATGAAAGATTCAAACCAAATGAAACTGTGCGGAAAGCAGGATAGTTCCATGATAATGTTTCTGGGTCAATACCTTTAGCCAAAGAAGAAAAAGTAGCCAGATTTTCTATGCTAACAAATGCCTTTAATTGTGATAATGCCATCTTTTTTACCCACTGCTTGGGGAAAGAATATGAAAGTGTCACATTCTTAATACGTAAATAAGAAGCATCCGACAGGTATCTGTCTGAAGTACGATAATTAGAACCCATATTGCCATAACCATCATAAATACGAGGAAATTCTGCATCTGGATTAGCACACGTATAATCACCACCAGCAGCATCAACCGGTTTCCAATAATTCTCTAAACCTTCGTATAATGGAATAAACTTATAATCAGAATACATTGGGAAAGTCAAAGTATTTGCTAACCATGCATCCCGTTTCCCTGTGCCTTGCAAAAATACACTCAAATCGAAGCCTTCATAGCTTATTCCTAAATTAATACCATATAAATAACGTGGTAAACTGTTACCTATGACTTTTCGATCACCAGGATTTTCTAATGTACCATCACCTTCATAAATTAGATTCTCTCCTTGTTCATCATCACGTAAATTTTTAAATTTCACATCACCAGGACGAGGATTGTATCCATTTATAGCTACCACACCGTCCTTTAATTTCCAAGTCTGTGTATCTTCAAAATCATCAACAGTATAGAAACCATCATATACATACCCCCAAATTTCTCCTAATTGTTGTCCTTCATAGTAACTACTCAACAATTTCGATTCATTACTATCATATTTAGTAATCTCACTTTTACTGTCAGAAATATTAAAACCAATACGGTAACCAACTTTGCCGATCTGATCACGCCAATTTAAATTAAATTCCCAACCGCGTGTACGCATATCAGCTGTATTCTGATAAGGAGCCGTAGCACCCACAACTGCTGGCAACTGCATACCTGGAGCCAACATTCCTTTTGTGTCTTTCTGATACCATTCAAAAAGACCAGAAAGGCGACTATTAAATAAAGAAAAATCTATACCGATATTAGTTGTTCCAACTTTCTCCCATGTAAAAGAAGAACTTACCAACAAAGGCAATGAAGTAACTGCTGTCACCATATTACCGTCTACTAGCCATCCACTATATTTATTATTAATAGTCATTGACGGAATAAAAGCATATTCCACAATATTCTGGTTACCGATCATACCATATGATCCGCGAATCTTCAACATTCCCAACCAGTCACTTGCTCCTTCCATAAATTTTTCCTGAGCAATGTTCCATCCAGCTGATACAGAGGGGAAGAAACCAAAACGAGAATCTTTCGGGAAACGAGAAGAACCGTCATAACGACCATTCACTTCCAACAAATATTTATCCTTATAATTATAATTTACCCGGAAGAAACCACCACGTACTGCATACTCTGTATAATAGTCCTTAGCACTTAAAGTAGAAGTACCACCTCCCAACGAAGGCACTTCTACTACTGCCTGACCATAAGAATACACATCCACTGTTTCTTGATAACTAGATTCCTGATTGAAACCTGCCATTACTTTAAAATGATGATCATTAGCCAAATCAAAACTATATGTACCATACAAGTTAATAGCATTATAATCTGTATATTGCTTGTATTTCCGCAAATAATCATTAGATGGATATACATCCTTACCACCTTGGATAGAGGTCATATTTGTCACTCCAGTATAATAATGGTAATCATACATATTTTTATCAAAAGTATATTCGAATGCTATTTCTAACCCTTTTAGCGGTTTCAAAATGGATTTCAAAAAAATACGTGGATTATCATTAATATTCTTATCTGTATTGGCGGCTAAAATCTGATTTTTCGGTGTAAAGAATGGTAAATTATCATCAGCACCTGTACCATATCCTTCAGGCATTGAGCCTTCTGGATAATACGACACCAAACGAGTACTATAAATACCTCCAGCAGAAGATTGTGGTAATGAGTTCTTACTATGTGCATAACTTAAAGTAGCCTCCTGTGTAAACCAACTGGTAATATCAGCCGATATAAAACTACTGACATTCATACGAGTATAAGAGTCTTTATTGGTTATTAAAACACCATCACTATCCACCATACCAGCAGACAAACGATAACGAAGTTTTTCTGTACCTCCACTTACTGATAAATTATGTGTTTGTTGGAAACTACTTTCCAACATATTTTCTACCAGATCTTTTTCATTCAAATAATACAATGCCCCATCTGCATCTTTAAATATACCATCACCTTTTACTTCTAACGAACCAGGATTCTGTTTATACTGTTCCAACAACTCCAACCAACGGCTGACACTTGGAGCACCTAATGACCAATATTGATCACCTTCTGCATCCTGATATGCATGCAAATATGTTTCCAGTGACGTTTGTTTTGGAAGATTTATTGCATTGGCAAAAGCAAAATTATTATTATAATTTAATTGAAAACGAGTATCACCCTTCGGACGTTTAGTAGTAACCAAAATAACACCTCCAGCAGCACGAGCTCCGTAGATAGCTGATGAGGCAGCATCTTTTAGAACTGTAATTGATTCAATATCGTCTGGATTTAACATGTCAATATCACCTTCCACATTATCAATCAACACTAAAGGAGCAACACTAGCACCATAAGTTCCATCACTGTTCTGAATACCCAATGAATAAGCTCCACGAATTTGAAACGATTTACTAGAACCAACAGAGTTACCTCCGCTACTTACCAACAATCCAGGAACAGCCCCTTGCAAAGCATCAGCAGCTTTTGCTAAAGGACGATCTCCCAATACCTCATCCATCTTTACTGTAGTTACAGCTCCTGTAAGATTCGCTTTCTTTTGCGAACCAAATCCTACAACTACCACTTCGTCCAAGGCTTGTGTATCATCCTTCAAAGTTACTGTTAAAGTTTGTCCATTCCATGTAAGATTCTGAGTAACATATCCTACAAAAGAAACTTCAATAGTAGCTCCTTTCTTTATTCCACTGATAGTAAAATTACCATCAATATCTGTAATTGTACCATTGGTAGTTCCTTTTACAACAACAGAAGCACCGATAACCGGTTCACCGGTAGCATCTTTAACAACACCTTTACAGATACCGTTCTGCTGCTGTACAGAAACTGATTCACTGGATGCATATGCAGGAAGGCCTCCTGCAACTCCCATGCCGAAGCACAAGAGCATACTGACAAGTCTAACTTGTTTTTGCATAATAATTAAATTTAGGTTAAACTATTAGAGTTCATATCGAATAATTGATTAAAACATTCTTTAACTTATCTTTGTGATCTAAAAAGTTCAATTGATGCATTACGACAAGATTCACCACCGTCATAACCAAGTGCTTGTAGCGATAGGATTAACTCCTGTTGAGTTTGACGCTTTACTAATAACTTTCAAGTACTATTGGAATGAATATTACAGCCATTTTACCTTGGAAGAGAAAATGTGTCAACACATATCTTACAACTGGAAGACCAGTGTGTTGCCTTTGATTTAAGACAAGATATTCTTCATATCAGTATATCTGAAGACCAAAACTCCATGCCATCCAGTTTGAGATGACCCAATCCCAGGCATATAGACAAATTACCTTCTGAGATTCTCCGCTGTACATTGAAAACGCTTAGTAAATTACCTGACCTTAACTCCAAACGGCTGATACACATTCTTCAGGAATGAGAAGAAACTTTATTGAACGGAACCGAGAGACCTATTCAACGTCCTTTGGATGAAGACAGACAGTCTGATAAAAACTTATAGCATAAAGAATAACCTGTTGTTTACCAGTAATTTATAATTGTATATCTAAGCTACACATATAATGGTCATGTCCATAATAAAAAATTAGTAACGAAGGGCCTCTTCTACTCCCCAAAGGTATCAGACTTTGGCAAGATACAGGTTCCATCGGACACATACCGGATGGAATTAAAATATGCATACCCAAGAAAAGACTAAAGGAAAAGAGCTTACTTCTGTTGAAAAACAATAGAACAAGCGGATTTCCAGAATCAGAATTAAAGTGGAGTATGCCATAGGTGGTATGAAAAAATGCCGTATTGTCAAAGAACGATTCAGATGCCATAAATTCGGTTTCGAAGATATGGTGATTCTTATTGCTTGTGGATTACACAACTTCAGAATCAGTCACAAAATGAGTTATAAAACAAATTAATCTATATAATTTTCTTAGAAAGAAAATCTAATATTTGATAATCAGTTGTTTGTGTAGAAAAGAAGTTTTTTTGTTTAACGATAAAAAAACAAACCTGTTTCCGGAAGAGCATTTTTGTAATTTTTTCTGCTAAACGAACAAATTTATTTTATATCATTGCATAATGATAATTTTCTTTCTAAGAAAATATCTAGAATAGTTGAACCTAAATTTAATTATTATGCAAAAACATGTTAGACTTGTCAGTATGCTCTTGTGCCTCGGCATGGGAGTTGCAGGAGGCCTTCCTGCATATGCATCCAGTGAATCAGTTTCTGTACAGCAGCAGAACGGTATCTGTAAAGGTGTCGTTAAAGATGCTACCGGTGAACCGGTTATCGGTGCTTCTGTTGTTGTAAAAGGAACTACCAATGGTACAATTACAGATATTGATGGTAATTTTACTATCAGTGGAGTAAAGAAAGGAGCTACCATTGAAGTTTCTTTTGTAGGATATGTTACTCAAAACATTGCCTGGAACGGTTCGGCCTTGAATGTAACTTTGAAGGATGACACTCAGGCACTCGAGGAAGTAGTTGTAGTAGGTTATGGTACACAGAAGAAAGCCAATCTGTCTGGTTCTGTTGCTTCTGTTGACAGTAAGCAGTTGCAGAACCGACCGATTCAGAACGTTAGCAGCGGTTTGCAAGGTTTAATGCCAGGTGTAACCATTACCGGAACCAATGGTGCTCCGGGTATGGATAGCGGTAATATCCGCGTACGTGGTACCGGTACCTTGAATACGGCTTCTCCTTATATCTTGATTGATGGAGTTGAATCCGAAACCATGAGTGCCATCGACCCCAACGATATTGCCAGTATTTCAGTATTGAAGGATGCGGCTTCGGCTGCCATCTATGGTTCAAAGGCTGCCAACGGTGTAATCTTGATTACTACCAAACGTGGTTCTTCCGGTAAACCGAAAATTTCATACAGTGGTTATGTCAGCTTCCAGAATGCAACAGAAATGATTGACCGTTTGGATTCTTATGATTATGCCAGCATGTATAACAATGCGTTGAAAGCCGAAGGAAAGGCTGCACGTTTTACCGATGAAGAATTGCAGAAATTCAAGGACGGTACAGATCCGAACTATCCGAATACGGACTGGTATGATTTGGCATATAAGACTGGTGTACAACATCGTCATAACTTGAGTATCAATGGCGGTAACGAAAATGTCCGTTACATGGGTTCGTTGGGTTACCTGAACCAGACCGGTGTATTGCCGAATGCTGACCGTGAGCAGTTCAATGCGCGTACTAACTTGGATATGAAAATCAATAATCGCTTGAGTGCCAAGATGAGTATGGCTTTCATCAAAAACAAATACAATGACCCGAGTTCTGCTTATTATGGTGGTAGTTCTGACCAGATTATCCGTCAGCTGAACCTGATTGCTCCTTGGATTGTAGCTCGTTATCCGGATGGAACTTGGGGAACCATATCAGACGGTAGCCCGATTGCGTGGTTGGATTCCGGTATGAAAGTTACTCGTGATAACTATAACTTTACAGGAAGTGCTTCATTGGATTATAAGATTATAGACGGATTGGTATTGACGGCTACTGGTTCTTATGTGAATAACTACCAGAATTATACTTATTTCCAAAAGTTTATCCAATACAATGCCAACAAAGCTTCTGACCCGAACTCACTCGACGAACGTGATTACCGCTGGGACCGTACAAATTACGACTTGTTGCTGAATTACGACAAGACATTCGGTAAGCATAACATCAAAGGATTGTTGGGTTGGCATACAGAGAAATACAATTATAAATATACCAAAGCATATCGTCAGAATTTCCCGAACAATGAACTGACCGATATCAATGCCGGCGATGCTTCTACACAGACGAATGAAGGTTTTACCCGTGAACTGGCTATGCTTTCATGGTTTGCACGTGTCAACTATGATTTTGCTGGCAAGTATTTGCTGGAAGCCAATATCCGTGCCGATGCTTCTTCCCGTTTTGCAGAAGGTAACCGTTGGGGATATTTCCCGTCATTCTCCGGTGCATGGCGTATCAGTGAAGAATCCTTTATGGAAAATACCAGAAGTTGGTTGAGTACTTTGAAAATCCGTGCTTCTTGGGGTATGTTGGGTAATCAGGATGCATTGTCTGGTGATGAATCCTCTAGTTATTATCCGGCTTTGAGTACCTACAATGTCGGTGCTACTTATCCGTTCGGTGGTGCCTTGAATTCCGGTTATTATCAGAGCAATTACTGTTTGAGTACTATCTCTTGGGAAAAGGCAACTACTTGGGGTATTGGTGTGGACTTCGCTTTCCTGAATAATAAGATTAACGGTTCTATTGATTATTACAAACGTACTACTACCGACATCCTGATGGATGTATCTGTTCCGAATGAATTTGCCTTGGGAGCTTATAAGGATAATGTAGGTTCTGTACGCAACAACGGTGTGGAATTGAACATCAGTTACAACGATCAGTGGGGTGACTGGTCATTCGGTGTAGCAGCTAACTTTGCTTACAACAAGAATAAAGTGATTGACTTGGGTGGAGCTGAATATTTGGAAACTGGATATAACCAACGTAACGCGTTAGGTAATGCCATGAATACCTATTATATTTACGAAACTGACGGTTTCTTCAATTCTCAGGAAGAGGCTGACGCTTTCCAGGAAAAATACGGTAATCCGTTCGGTGGCGGTGATTTCAAGGCTGGTGACTTGCGCTATGTCGATACCAATGGTGACGGTACTTTAGATGGAAAAGACCGTATCTATTACGGTTCTACAGACCCTGTATATACTTTCGGTTTGAATTTGAATGCCGGTTGGAAAGGATTTGACTTGTCTTTGATGTTCAACGGTGCTGCCAAAGTATATCGTCTGTTTGACTCACACGAAGTATACGGTGCCTTCTCCGGTGATGCCGGCCATCCGGCTTCCATCTGGAAAGATGCCTGGACAGAAACCAACAAGGATGCTTCCATGCCGCGTATCTTTACTGATACCAATTCTCCGAGTAGTTCACGTAATGCACAGTCTACTTTCTGGTTGCAGAATACCAGCTACGTGCGTCTGAAGAATCTGCAGTTCGGTTATACTTTGCCGAAGAGTCTGTTGAGTAGTGTGGGTATAGAAAATGTCCGTTTCTACTATTCTGTAGAAAATCTGTTTACTTTTGACGGCATGAAGATCAACATCGACCCGGAAGCTACCAGCCAGCGTTTGTCTTCATATCCGTTGCTGCGCACACATGCATTCGGTGTTAATGTAACATTCTAAATTCAAACCTTAAAAACAGATGATAACTATGATACGTTTTAAACAATATTTGCTGTTGGGGGCTGCGGCTTTGATGTCAGCTTCTTGTTCCGATTTTTTGGATACTGCCCCGTTGGATGCTCTTTCACCAAGTACGACTTGGCAAAGTGAAACTGATGCGCAGAAATTTGCTATCGGTTGCTATGACGGTTGGGAAGACGGAGGAGATATCCTTTATATGGACTGTGCGTCTGATTATGGATATAACAATTTCTCATGGGAAGGTTATAAAGACTTTGCCAACGGTAAAATGACTCAGGCAAACAGTGGTGCCAATTATTACGATTATACCATTATCCGCCGTTGCAATACATTCTTGGAAAATATAGATAATATTGAGTTTGCCGACGAAGCAGTAAAGAAAGACTTGATTGCTCAGGTACGTGTCATCCGTGCGTATCGTTATTTCAAGATGAACTGGCTGTATGGTGGTGTACCCATTATCTCTAATTATAACAGTGCAGAAGAGGCACAGGTTCCACGTAATACAGAAGCTGAGGTGAAGGAATTCATTGAAACCGAACTGGATGCCTGCACACCGGATTTGAACAAGGAACCAAGTGAACGTGGACGTATTGCACAAGGAGCAGCACTGGCTATCCGGATGCGTCAGGCTTTGTATTACGGTGAATGGGAAGTTGCTAAACAGAAAGCTCAGGAAATCATTGACTTGGGTATCTATGATCTGGAAGCAGACTATACAAACCTGTTCAAGGTGGCTGGTCAGGATTCTAAGGAAATCATTCTGGCGGTACAGTATATTCCGAATACCTATACGTTGTATACCATCGGTCAGATGTATAATAACGGTGACGGCGGTTGGTCTTCTATCGTTCCTACCCAGGATTTGGTAGATGACTATGAAATGAGTAACGGTCTGACTATCGATGAAAGCGGTAGCGGTTACGATGCTGCTCATCCGTTCAAGGGCCGTGACCCGCGTATGGCTATGAGTATCCTGTATCCGGGAGCTGACTATATCAAGGCAGACGGAAGTACAGGAATATTCAATACGTTGGACAAGACTATCGGTGGCGCTGCAAATGCCAACTATATGACTTCGGCAGATAATGCTTCGAAAACAGGTCTGACCTGGAACAAGTATCTGAATCCGATTACTCAGTATGCAAATATCTGGGCCAGCAATGCTTGTCCGATTGTGTTCCGTTATGCAGAAGTGCTGATGACATGGGCAGAGGCTGAAAACGAATTAAACGGACCGTCGGCAGACGTTTACAAGAAACTGGATGAAATCCGTGCACGTGTAGGAATGCCTGCTGTAGACCAGGCCAAATATAATACGAAAGATAAATTACGCGAACTCATCTGGCGTGAACGTGGTGTAGAATTTGCGGGCGAAGGTCTTCGCCGTGCTGATATCCTCCGTTGGAAGACTTCCGATGGTAAGATGTTGGCCGAAAAGGTATTGAATACTACTCTGGTACGTCGTACAGGTACTGTCAGTGATGGTCCAGATCCGGAAACTCGTGCTACCATCGAGTTGAATCCGGCTAAGGAAGATATCTTCATTGAAGATCGCGTATTCAAGACTTTCCATCGTTATTATCCACTTCCTCAAAGCGCTATGGATAAAAATCCGAAGTTAGTTCAGAATGAAGGATATTGATAAAGAGAGCATAAACAAATATAGAAGATTAAAATCTTACAAAGTTTATAATCAAAAATTATCACTTTTTCAAAGTAATAGAAGATGCCAAAACTAAAATGGGTACTCTAAAAAGTTACAGATTGTAACTATAACACTAAAAAGGGTCATATCAAACTCTGTATTGAGTAATGATACGACCCTTTTTTAGTCTTTTTGGAGATGCCAAATTTAATTTATAAGTTTATATTTTCAAGAATTGGGTTTTAACACCTCCTATGTCTCAAAAAGGAAAAGTGAAACTTATTTCAATTCCTTCAATAATTCATCTACAGCTGCCTTCAATTGGGTATCTTCTCCTTCGACAATCGTCTCCGGTGCATTAAGTACATAAATATCCGGTTCAAGTTGTTTATTCTCCAGATAAGAACCGTCTTCTGTACGATAACCTACCACAGGAATACCAAATACCAAAGATGGGTCCTGCAGACGTTCCCAGCTGACTGTTGTCATGGTTCCGGGAACCGGAGCTCCGACCAGTTTACCCATCTGCTTATAATGGTAAACCCACGGTGTGCCGTGTGCATTCGAGTAATTGGCTTCGCACTGTACCATAATAGAAGGCTTGTTCCAGCGGCGACTCGGCATATCGCAAGCTTCCCGTCCGCGAACTACCTGAGTCAGGTATTTCTTGCCCGAGAACAAGACTTCAATGTCTTCGTGCAAGCGACCACCACCGTTGAAACGAGTATCAATGACGATACCTTCACAATTATTGTATTTACCCAAAATATCGGAATAGACCGTACGGAAACTACCGTCGTCCATCGATTCAATATGAACATATCCCAATCGGCCGTTCGACCACTTCTCTACATCGGCAGCCCGTTGTTTCACCCATCGCTTATAAAGCAAATCCTGGAAACTACCGTTACTGATAGGCTTCACCACTTCATCCCAACGGGAACCGCTTTGCGGGTCATACAGAGAAACCAAAACCTTCTTTCCACTTTTACCATTTAATAAGGTAGAATAATCGGTATTCTGAGCAATCGTTTCCCCATCAATCTTTTCAATAACCATACCGGCTTTCAAACGTGTATTCTTCCGGTCGAAAGGACCTTTCTCCACAACTTCGGCCACACGCACTCCGTTCCCTTCATAATCCCAATCATACAAGATTCCCAAGTTTCCGGTAGCCTCGCCCGGTACAGACGGATAAAAACGGCCTCCAGTATGCGACACATTCAGTTCTCCCAGCAGTTCGCTCAACAGTTCCGCAAAGTCATAATTATTGTTGATATGAGGCAGGAACTTCCGATAACTGGCAGACATCATCTCCCAATCCACACCGTGCATGTTCACCTCATAGAAACGTTTCTTCTCCTGCTTACAAACATGGTCGAACATGTATTCCCGTTCGGCTGCCCGGTCCATCTTCATTACAGCCTTATACGATACTGGTTTCAAAGCATCCGAACCGGTATCCATCTTCTGCAAGGTTCCGGCTCCCAATACGAACAGGTTCTTTCCTTCTTTATCCAGTTCCATGTTTCCCCAACCGGCATCCATCTTGTGCAACAATTTGGTTTCATGCTTGCGCAGATCCATCTTCCACATATCAAACCCACCTTCGAACGAAGAAAGATAATACAGTTGTTCACCGTCTTTCGAAAGAATAGCCGAAGCCAGACTCGACGAATTGGGAGTCAGACGGACAATGCGGTCCTGAATACCGTCCAGTTCCACCTCAATATCCTTTGCAGGCTCCTCCTTTTTCTTATCCGATTTCTTATCGTCTTTTTTCTTATCATCCTTCTTTTCGGCAGCCTCATCCTGTTCTTTTTCCAGTTCTTTCTGAAGTTCATAATCCTCTTTGTTCAGACGGAACTTGTCGTATGCGTCCTGGTTGACAAAAACCAGCATTACATCGTCCAGCGAACCCCACGAAGCATGGTTACGCATACCATAACGTTCAGTGGTAAAAAGAATAGCGTTACCGTCCATTACCCAACGTGGAGAACCGCTGGTATAACCGCTTCCGGTCAGGTTGACTACTTCGCCTGTTCCGTCTGCACGTACCAGACCGATATCAGAATACGGGTCGTGACGGTTACCGATACACTCCAAGGTAAACCATTTTCCATCGGGCGACCAGCTATATGAGAAATTACCGTCGGTGCTGTACCACAAGGAACCGTCGGTTACCTGGCGCACTTGCTTGGTAGCCAGATTGACCACCATCAGCCGGCTACGGTCTTCGATGAAGGCCACTTCCTTGCCGTCGGGAGAAAATTGAGGATACATCCGTTCCACGGTTTCAGACGGAAGCAACACTTCCTCGTCTATCAAGGTAGCGTTCGGGAAATTCGGATCTTCCTTCCGGGCAATCCGTGCCGTATAGAGCTGCCAGTTTCCGGACCGTTCACTGGCATAAACCAAAGTACGGTTATCAGGAGCAAACGAAAGTCCCTTCTCTGTGGCTGGTGTATGGGTTATCTGCTTGGTAGTTCCATATTCTACCGAAGTGACAAACACTTCTCCACGGACAATGAAAGCTACCTGCTTGCCATCCGGCGAAACAACTGCTTCACTGGCCCCTTTTGTGAAAGTCAAGGTTTCCGGTAATTCAGCAGCGTCGGTAATCAGCGAAACGGCTACTTTCTGCGGCTGTCCCTGAGGAACCTGGGTATAGATTTCCCCGTCGTAGGTATAACACAAGGTACCGTTTCCGGCTACAGAAAGGAAACGGACAGGATGAGTCGTGAACGAAGTCAACGGCCGTACCTGTTTCGGATTATCCAACGGGAACTGATAGACATTGAACGAACCTTTCTCCCGTTCGCTCAGGAAATACACTTGTTTACCATCCGGAGCAAATACCGGATTCCGGTCTTCTCCGGGACGGTTGGTCAGATTGGTATGCTTTCCGGTACGGGTATCATACATCCAGACATCGCGGGTGATGGAAGAAGTATGATGCTTGCGCCATTCGTCTTCGAACCCTTTCCTATCCTGATACAGAAAAACATCTCCTGCAGGGCTGAAGCTGACCATCTCGGCAGGGGTTCCCAATACCTGACGGACTCTTCCGCCGGCCACCGGTACCTGATACAGTTCGGTCATGGCCGAGGTCGGGAACAAGGCACTACTGGCCGGATCCTGGATACTGGCAGAAAACAAAACATACTGGCCGTCGGGCGAGAAAGCCTGCGGAGTTTCACCGGCCGAATGGGTAGTCAGACGTTTGGCCGGACCTCCATCGGCCGACATGACAAAGACGTCCTGATTGCCGAAACGGTCGCTGGCAAACGCTATCTGCTTGCCATCCGGTGACCATACCGGCGCAGACTCATACGAATTCTGGGTAGTCAACTGTATGGCTTCACCCCCACCGGAAGCCACCTTATAAATATCCCCTTTGTAACAAAAGAGAATCTGCCTGCCATCGGGCGAAATACGTACATCACGCATCCATAACGGGGTAACAGCCATCGCACCGACTACACCCATCCCGAAAGCCAAAGAGAGTAATAATTTTTTCATATTCCGTTTTTCATGATTTCAAGCAAAAATACAACGAAAAAAGGGAATGCTAAAAAAAGTGGAAAAATATTTGGAGAATACGGAACAAAACACTTATCTTTGCATCGCTTTCTGAGGAAAGCACCTAAAGTTTGGACTATGGTGTAATGGTAGCACAACAGGTTTTGGTTCTGTTTGTCCAGGTTCGAATCCTGGTAGTCCAACTGAAAAAATCCCTAAGAGGCAACTCTTGGGGATTTTTTATTTCAGATTTCTATCCGGTATCAAAAAAAGAGATGGACCTAACGCCTCATCCCTTTCCTTATGTTCATCAAATTTCAGATAACCGCATTTCTAGGACAGTCATCTTTACTTCCCCCGCACAATTTTCTTGATTTCGTTCAGCTTGTTCAGTGCTTCTATCGGAGTCAGGTTATTGACATCCAAGTGCAGGATTTCATCACGTATCTGACACAAGACCGGATCGTCCAACTGGAAGAAACTCAACTGAATACCGTCTGAAGAAGCCTGTTTCTTCGAGGCCGGTTTCGATTTCGAGGAGATACCTTCCTGACGGTTCTCTTCTTCCAGCTGATGCAAAATTTCATCGGCACGGGTCACGATGGATTTAGGCATACCCGCCATCTTCGCTACATGGATACCGAACGAGTGTTCACTCCCGCCCCGTACCAGTTTGCGGAGAAAAATCACCTTGTTGTCCACCTCTTTCACCGATACGTTGTAGTTCTTGATGCGCTTGAACTGGGCTTCCATGTCGTTCAGCTCATGATAATGGGTGGCGAACAACGTACGGGCATGTGCTTTCTTATGCTCGTGAATGTACTCCACAATGGCCCAAGCGATGGAAATGCCGTCGTAGGTAGAGGTTCCGCGTCCCAACTCATCGAAGAGCACCAGACTCCGGGCAGAAAGATTGTTCAGAATATCGGCCGCCTCGTTCATTTCCACCATGAAGGTAGACTCGCCCACCGAAATGTTGTCGCTCGCTCCTACACGGGTGAAAATCTTGTCCACCAGACCGATATGCGCACTTTCCGCCGGCACGAAACAACCGATTTGTGCCATCAGGGTAATCAGTGCCGTCTGACGAAGCAAGGCAGACTTACCGGCCATGTTCGGTCCGGTGATGATAATAATCTGCTGGGTTTCCGTGTCCAGATACACATCGTTGGCGATATAGGATTCTCCCAACGGAAGTTGTTTCTCGATGACCGGATGACGGCCCTGCTTAATGTCCAGCACATCGTCGTCGGCTATTACCGGACGGATGTACCGGTTGGCCTTGGCCACATTGGCAAACGAAAGCAGGCAGTCCAGTTGAGCAATCTGGTTGGCGTTGACCTGAATGGCTTCGGTATAATCCATCAGCGAGGCCACCAGCTCGTTGTACAGCTTGGTCTCCAAGGCCAGAATCTTGTCTTCGGCACCCAATATCTTTTCTTCGTACTCTTTCAATTCCTGCGTGATATAACGCTCGGCGTTCACCAGTGTCTGCTTACGTATCCACTCGGCAGGCACCTTATCCTTGTGGGCATTCCGCACCTCAATGTAATAACCGAACACGTTGTTGTAGGCTATCTTCAGACTCGGAATACCTGTCTGTTCGATTTCACGTTGCTGAATCTGCAGGAGATAATCTTTTCCGGAATAGGAAATCCGGCGCAACTCGTCCAGTTCTTCATTCACTCCGTCGGCGATGACTCCTCCTTTGTTGACCAGCAACGGAGGATCGTTCTTGATTTCGCGGGCTATCTTGTCACGAATGGACTCACACGGGTTCAGCAGCCCCCCTATCCGGTTCAGGCTTGCGTCGGAAGCATGCAGACAAGCCTTCTTGATGGGTTCGATGGCCTGTAAAGCCACCTTGAGCTGTACTACCTCGCGCGGAGAGATGCGTCCTACCACCGCCTTCGAGATGATACGTTCCAAATCGCCTATCAAGTGTAGTTTCTCTTCGATGAAATCCTTGAACTCCGGCTCGCGGAAAAAGAACTCCACCACATCCAGCCGTTCGTTGATAGGCTTCACATCCTTGAGCGGAAAAACCATCCAGCGCTTCAGCAGACGGGCTCCCATCGGACTGATGGTATGATCGATAATATCCAACAAACTGGTTCCCCCCTCGTTCATGCTGCCCATCAGTTCCAGACTCCGCACCGTAAACTTGTCCAGACGCACGTAACGGTCTTCTTCCAGACGCGCCAGTGCCTTGATGTGGTTCGTCTGATAATGCTGGGTCATGTCAAGATATTGCAGAATGGCTCCGGAAGCAATGATGCCATTGTGCAAATGTTCCACTCCGAATCCCTTCAAGGAGTGTGTACCGAAATGTTTCAACAGCTTTTCGCGGGCAGAAGTCTCGTTGAATACCCAGTCATCCAGTTCGAAAGTGAAGAACTTATTGCCGAAGTTCCCTTCGAACATGCCCCGTTTTCCCCGTTCGAACAACACTTCTTTCGGACCGAAGTTATTCAAGAGCTTGTCGATATACTCGGGAGCTCCCTCGGCCGTCAGGAACTCACCGGTGGAAATATCCAGAAAGGCTACACCACACACGTTCTTGCCGAAGTGTACGGCCGCCAGAAAATTATTCTCTTTATAGGAAAGCACATTGTCGTTGATGGCTACACCCGGAGTCACCAGTTCGGTAATCCCCCGTTTCACCAGCTTCTTGGCCAGTTTCGGGTCCTCCAACTGGTCGCAGATGGCTACACGTCGTCCGGCACGAATCAACTTGGGCAAATAAGTATCGAGGGCATGGTGAGGAAATCCCGCCATCTCTACACTCTTTGCCTGTCCGTTGGCGCGTTTGGTCAAAGTGATTCCCAGAATTTCGGATGCCGCCACGGCATCTTCCGAATAGGTTTCATAAAAGTCACCGCATCTGAAGAGCATAATCGCATCCGGATGCTTTGCCTTCAAATCGAAGAATTGCTTCATCATGGGAGTCAGTACGACTTCATTATCCTTTGCCACAGTCTTTCCTTTCTTTAAATAATCATTGAAACGGCTACAAAGATACGTCAAAAAGAGGGAACAAGAAAACGATTTTTCGGGTTGTCCCTCTCCTATTTTATCGGTATCGGTGATAAAAGATGATAAGCTATCGCCGGAATCGGCCAATTTTATGTACTTTCGTCGGAAAATTAACGCTAAAAAAGATTTGTATGAAAGAACTGACCGTTTCTGAATTAAAAGACAATATGTTCCATGCCATCGGCAAGGAATGGATGCTGGTTACCGCCGGCACATCCGAAAAATTCAATACGATGACCGCCAGCTGGGGAGGTACCGGTATCTTGTGGGGAAAACCCGTCGCCTTCCTCTTTATCCGTCCGGAACGCTATACGTATGAATTCATCGAAGCAGGCGAAACCCTGACCCTTTCTTTCCTGGGCGAAACACACAAGGACATACACAAGGTATGCGGTTTCCAATCGGGCCGGACCATCGACAAGATAGCGGCTACAGGACTGAAACCGCAGGTTACCCCGGATGGAAACATCACCTACGAACAGGCACGCCTGACTCTGGAATGCAGAAAGCTGTATGCCGACATGATTAAGCCGGAACAGTTCCTGGATGCTTCGCTCATAGATAATTGGTACGGCGAAGGACACGGCAATTTCCACAAGATGTATATCGTGGAAATCCGGCACGTATGGGTCAACGAATAAATCCACTATCCCATATCTCCTGTCCCTTACCTTCTCTTCCCGGAAAGGTAAGGGATTTCCTTATCCCGGCCTCTTCGGACAAGAAACAGGTTCTGTTCCTATGTATACCCTTTTTCAAAGAAGATTGAACATGTTGTCAACCGATGACATTCTGATATTTCCAAAGGCTGAGAATCGCCCGTTTCGGAGTCTGATACGGTTTTTCCAACAGAATAAAAATCTCAGGTATTCCATATTTATCATTTATCCATAATTATTCTGCATAGACCATATATTCTGACATATATTTCGATAAAAAGCAAATCTTCATTCTCACACTTTACCGTTCATCTATCTTTTTATCAAACAGATTTTCTTCCTTCAAGCAATCCAATCCGTAGAAATTCCCGACCGAAACCGACCTTTTTCAGCAATATTTCAAAATGCCTGGGAGTTTTCTTCCACTTCCCTAGGAAGATTAATCCGTTTATGCGGTCAAAAAAAATTTTTCTGCCCGTATCTTTCCAATTTAAAACGCATCAGAAATGCATATTTCACGCATATATAGACAGAAAAAACGAATGAATATCCGTTTTCTTATGCAAAAACGAAGCTGGATGGTCCGATTAAAAAAATGTACTGGTAAGGAAAACAAATGAAATACAATCAAAAAGACAATAATTATCTGAATAAACTAACAACTACCGAGAAGTTCCAAGGCCTATGAATTTTATTTCCAGACAGAAATAAAAAACTCCAATTCCGTAAGGAATCAGAGCTCTTCTAAATTTTGCTTTGTAAAGATGCGGTGCGTACGGGACTCGAACCCGTGACCCCATGCGTGACAGGCATGTATTCTAACCAACTGAACTAACGCACCATTAAGTTTTTGTTTCGTTGCTTTCTCTCTCGATTGCGGTTGCAAAGGTAGGCATTTTTCTGAAACCTGCAAACATCTTAGGAAGAAATTTTTGAATTTTATTTATTTTAGTTACTAATAAGCTAATTTCCAATAAGTTTAAATCTGATATTTTTTTATAGTAAACTATCAGCTGATTTTCGTTCATTTATTTACACCTTATTATATATAGCGAAGGTATGAAACCGAAACCAATCTCATACCTTCTCTCTAACTACAGCAAATTATGATTTGATACGTTTGTAACCATATACCGCCAAATCGCCCAACTCTTCTTCGATACGAAGCAACTGGTTGTATTTCGCCATACG
>ULTX01011330.1_pt1 | contig 34492 bp, 30 predicted proteins | sample 1958041 | NCBI WGS metagenome assembly ULTX01 (sample SAMEA4835747, study PRJEB28245) | human gut metagenome | biome: gut microbiome; material: fecal sample | place: Denmark | collected 2008
CGAGATAATCGGTGAAAATTAAAGATGTTATAGGGAGGGTTTTGTATGGATTTTGAAACTAAAGAGGAAAAGTTGCGTTCTGATTTGTTGGACAAGGCATATGATGACTTTTTCCTCAAAAATGAAACTAATACTCGTTGCCATATTTGCAATGAATTGGTAAAAGTTTGGGAATCAAAGAGTTGCTATGGGGCTGATTGCAAGTGTGGCTTTATGAATGACCTTAATAGAGGTCTTTAATATGCCAAGATTTGAAGCCTAATAACTAAACAACAGACAAGCAGATTTTGAGCGAAAACTCAGAGTCTGCTTTTTCTCATCCCACTAATTTCCGCCATAAAAAGGATTTTCCCTTCGTTTTGTAGAATTATAAAATATAACTGAAAATACTACTTGCAGAATGGAGGCTTTGCGATGAAAATAACTTTTTTAGGTGCAACGCGCACCGTTACCGGTTCCTGTTATCTGCTGGAGGTCGGCGGACATAAGTTTTTGGTAGACTGCGGCATGTTCCAAGGCTCCAAGCTGATAAAAGCGCTGAACGAAAAGGATTTTTTGTTTCATCCGGGAGAGATTGAGGCTGTTGTATTGACGCACGCCCATGTTGACCATAGCGGTCTGTTGCCGAAGTTGGTCAAGGAAGGCTTCCGCGGCCCCATCTATTGCACTAAATCAACGGAGGAACTGTGCTCGATTCTGCTGCCGGACAGCGCGCACATTCAGGAGGGTGAGGCTGAATACGCCAACCGCAAAGGTATGCGTGCCGGCAAAAAAATTGTCGAGCCGCTGTTTACGGTTGATGATGCTGCCAGAGCCTTGCATTTGTTCAAGCTGCGCAGCTTTGGCGAAGCGTTTAATGTTGTTCCCGGTGTTACCGTCACCTTCCGCGTTGCGGGACACATTCTTGGCTCTGCTTTCGTAGAGATGTCTGTTAACGAAGACGATAAAAAGACGCGCTTGATTTTTACCGGCGATATCGGTCAGCCGAATCAGCCGATTATTGAGGACCCGGCGGCAGCAGGCGGTGCGGATTTTATTATTACGGAATCCACCTACGGTAACCGCATCCATGAAGCCTACGATAAAGAGGGCGAGCTTGCGAATATTATCAACGATACTGTCGAGCGTGGCGGTAACGTTATTATTCCTGCGTTTGCTGTAGGGCGTACGCAGGTACTGCTGTACTATTTCCAAAAGCTGCAGGCGGAAGGCAAAATTCCGGAGATTCCGATTTATGTAGATAGTCCTATGGCCAACAGAGCTACGCAGATTACTATGACGAATCCCGAGGAATATGATGAGGAAGCGCGGGCACTTTACGCAATGCAGGGACGCAGGCTGGTGTCTATGCATAACTTGCGCTTTACTGCCACGGTGCAGGAATCCATGGCGATTAACGAAATTCCGGGCAGCAAGATTGTTATTTCGGCCAGCGGCATGGCAGACGCCGGTCGTATTCTGCATCACCTGAAGCATAATCTGTGGCGTGAGGACAGCAGCATAGTATTTGCCGGCTATCAGGCGGAGGGCACTATCGGACGCAGGCTGATAGAAGGCATTAAGCGCATTAAGATTATGGGCGAGGATATCAGAGTTAACGCCAAAATTTACAATATGAAGGGCTTTTCCGCCCATGCGGATAAGCAGCAGCTGTTAGCTTGGTACAGCAGCATGAAGGAGGTTCCTAAGGCCTTTTTCGTTACGCACGGCGAGCTTGATGCAGCCATGGAGCTGGCAGATTCGCTGGGACGCAATCTGGGCACGGCAACCTACATCCCGCACTTTGGTGACTGCGCCGAAATCCATGGTACCGAGTGGCAGATGCATGAATCCGAAATGGTTCAGGTTGAGCCTGCTGCTATCGACCTGCGTGCTTACATGCGTGGCATGGAACACGATTATCTGCTGCAGCGCAGTAAAATCGAACAGATTGTGGCGCGTAACCCGGATAAGGCGGTTATGGTACGCAAGAAGCTGGAAAAGCTGCATAAGTACATGGATGATATCCTGAAGGATTTGTAAGAAAAAATGATATACGCTTTGCATAAATAAAAAATGCACCATTCCTTGACACTCGGGAATGGTGCATTTTAGTTTTTAAATCGTTATAGCTTACAGTCTGTTGCTGCTGTTGAGTACGTCACGCATTTTGTGAGCTACCATGTCTTGGATAGCCTGACGAGCAGGTTTCAGGTATTGGCGAGGATCGAAGTCGCCGGGGTTTTCTACCAGGTGCTTACGGATGGAAGCGGTCATTGCCAGACGCAGGTCGGTATCGATGTTGATTTTGCAAACACCGAATTTGCCGGCTTGAAGCAGCATGTCTTCAGGTACGCCCTGAGCGCCGTCCAGCTTGCCGCCGTACTTGTTGCATTCTTCAACAAAGGACGGGATAACGGTGGAAGCACCATGCAGAACCAGAGGATAACCAGGCAGCAAGTTGGTGATTTTTTCCAGACGTGCGAAGTCCAGTTCCGGTTTGCCTTTGAATTTGTAAGCGCCGTGGCTGGTGCCGATAGCGATAGCTAAGCTGTCGCAGCCGGTGCGTTCAACGAATTCTACAGCCTGATCGGGATCGGTGTAGGTAGCGTCCTTGGTGTTAACCTTAACAGCGTCTTCAACGCCTGCCAGTCGGCCAAGCTCTGCCTCAACTACAACGCCTCTTTCGTGTGCATATTCAACAACACGACGAGTCATTTCGATATTTTCTTCAAAAGGATGCTTGCTGCCGTCAATCATAACGGAAGTGAAGCCGCCGTCGACGCAGGCTTTGCAGATGTCAAAATCTTCGCCGTGGTCCAGATGCAGGCAGATAGGCAGACCGGTGTCTTCGATTGCTGCTTCAACCAGCTTCATCAGGTAGATGTGGTTAGCGTATTTGCGGGCGCCGGCACTTACCTGCAGAATCAGCGGGGATTTTTCCTGTTGTGCTGCAGCAACGATACCTTGGATGATTTCCATGTTGTTGACGTTGAAGGCACCAACAGCATAGTGGCCTTCGTAAGCTTTTTTGAACATTTCAGTAGATGTAACTAAGGGCATTTGTCTATTCCTCCTTATTCAGGGTAGCCTTACAGCTACTCTGTCTTTACATTAGTATACACTAATTATATCATGGTCTGCTTATTTAGTACAGAAGTTTCTGTAAATCCTCCGGCAAAGCGCGGGTAATTTCTAAAAATACATCGCTTACCGGATGCTTAAAGGCCAGACGATAGGCATGCAGCGCATGGCGCGCTTGGGGGCCGGGAGTGCCGTAAAGATTGTCGTTTACGAGCGGATGGCCGATGGAAGCAAGGTGGACACGTATCTGGTGCGTGCGTCCGGTAAAAAGACGAACCTTGAGCAGCGTGCAGCTGCTGTAGGATGCTAAAACCTCATAGGCTGTTTTGGCGTATTTTCCGCGTTCGTAATCAACGCAGCGTTCGATGATACTGCCCTCCTTGCGGGCGATAGGCGCTTCGATAATACCTTCGCTGCAGTCAAAGCGTCCGCAGGCCAGCGCCAGATATTCCTTTTCAACCTGCTGCTGACTAAGCCAGTGCTGAACAACAGGCTCCTTGGCAAAAATAACGAGGCCGGAGGTGTTGCGGTCTAAGCGCGATACGGGATGTATACCGGCATTAATGCCGTTGGCTTCATAATATGCCTTTACATAATCGTAGAGCGTTGTGCCTCGCTCGCTGACGGTTGGGTGTACCAGCATGCCTGCAGGCTTATCGATAATCAGCAGAAAATCGTCCTCGTAGGCCAGCATGGATGGTGACAGGATAGCAGCCATCAGTGCAGCTGTTTTTTATCCGGCAGCTCGTCGACTACCTCGATGTTATCGAGCTGTGCTTTCAGCTGGCTGCGGATGTTCGCCAGATATTCCTTGTACAGCTCCTTTTGTTCTGCCAGTTCCTCCGGGGTCAGGCCGGAAGTTTTCTTCTTTTTGGCTAATGCATTTATGCGGTTAATCATTGCATTGATTTCCATAATATTTCTACTCCTTTGTTATAACAAGCTTATTATTTTATTATACTATTATGAGCGCTTCTTAGCAACTTTCATTGACTACACTTCTGATTTGTGCTATTATGAGGGCGATATTATTAAGCTTTTTTTATCAGAGAGTTATATATATTGCCAAAGCTTGGATCTTGGGCAATGTAAGATGAGTATGAGGTGATTAACATGATCTTGAAAAAAATTGCTTGTGGTCTATTATGTGCGGCTATGCTGGTTGCTGCCGGTTGCGGCGGTGTAGGAACGCAGACTGGCGGTGACAAGGCTTATCTGCAGCTTACCGATGCTGCAGGCAGACAGGTTTCGCTTGCCAAAAAACCTGAAAGAGTGGTAAGCCTCAGCCCTTCATATTTGAGTATGATTGAGGCTGTCGGCGGCACCGTAGTCGGTCGCGCCAGCTCCAAGGTAGGCAAGATTCCCGAATCTATGAAGTCTGTGCCGGAGGTAGGCATGGTCTACAATATTAATATGGAAGCGCTTGTGGGCCTGAAGCCTGATCTGGTTCTGGCCAGCAAAAATCAGCATGATAAATTTATTCCCATGCTGCAATCCAACAAAATCAACGTAGTGGAGTTTGATACCCAAACCTTTAATGATGTTAAGGGTGCCATCAAAACCTTGGGCGATATTTATGGTACGCAGGATAAGGCCCAAAAGGAAAATGAGCTGCTTGATAAACAGGTTGCCGCCGTTACGAGCAAGCTGCCTAAGGAAAAGAAACGCATCGTTATTATGCATGCAACAGCCAGCGCCGTTACGGTAGAAGGCTCGCACAGCATTGCCGGCTGTGTAAGCGATATCCTGGGCTTTGAAAACGTTGCTGCTGCAGCGCTCAAGGGAAAATCCAATAAAACTCCTTACAGCATGGAAACACTGGTTGAGCAGAACCCGGAAATTATCTTTATTACCTCTATGGGTAAGCCTGAGGAAATTGAAAACCGTCTGCGCACCGACTTTAAAAATAACCCCGCATGGAACAGTCTGCCGGCTGTAAAAGCAGGCAGAGTATATGTGCTGCCGGAAAAGCTGTTTTTAATTAACCCCGGCCTGCGCTATCCTGAGGCTGTAAAGTTTATGGCACAGCAGGTTTATCCGGAGGTCTTTACTAATGGAAAATAAGCAGTCTGCAGAGCAGACGGAGCATTTCGGTATCGGCCGTACTAAATGGCGTATTACTATTCTTGTGATATTTTTGTTCTTGGCAGTATTGGGCAGCTTTTTGAGCTTAACAAAAGGCTCCAGCATTATCAGCATCAAGGAGATTACCGATATTCTGCTTAATCCCGGTAATGATCCGCGCAGTCAGATTATCTGGAACATCCGTATGCCGCGTACCATCGTCGGTGCCTTGGTCGGCATTAACCTGTCGCTTTCCGGTGCAATTCTGCAGGCGATTATGCGTAATCCGCTGGCAGACCCGCATATTATCGGCATCAGCTCCGGCGCAGGACTGGCAGGTGTTGTGATTATGATTTTGTTCCCGGCGATGGAATATCTGATTACGCCTGTTGCCTTCATCGGTGCGATGCTGGCTGCTGTCTGTATTTATATTCTGGCGTGGAAAAACGGCATTAAGCCGGTGCGTATTATTTTGGCCGGTGTTGCGGTATCTGCCTTTTTGGGTGCAGGCATCAGCGGTCTGATGATTTTTTACAGTGACAGAGTGCATGGTGCTTTAATGTGGATGGTAGGCGGTCTTGCCGCACGCAGTTGGCCGCATGTAAATATTATTCTGCCGTATGCTGTTATCGGCCTGATTCTGGCACTTGCCAGCGCCGCTTATCTGAACATCCTGCAGCTGGGTGATGAGATGGCGCGCGGTCTTGGTGTCAATGTTGAGGTAACGCGCATTATCCTTACGGCTATTGCAGCTTTGCTCGCAGCCAGCGCTGTAAGCGTTGTCGGTCTGCTGGGCTTTGTCGGCCTTGTGGTGCCGCATGCGGCGCGACTGCTGATAGGCAGCGACTACCGCTTTCTGCTGCCTGCTTCCGCACTTTTGGGCATTGCCATTGTTACGCTCAGTGATACCTTTGCGCGTGTAATTTTTGCGCCGATTGAACTGCCTGTTGGTATTATTATGGCCTTTTTGGGCGCGCCCTTCTTCTTATTCCTGTTAAGGAGGGAAATCTGATGACACAAAATAATGCAGCGCCCTTTAAAGCTGTTTTAGAGGCAACGCATATTGATATAGCAATTAACAAAAAAACAATCATCCATGATTTGTCGCTGGCGATACCAGAGGGCAAGATTACCGCTATCATCGGCCCCAACGGCTGCGGCAAAAGTACAACACTGAAGGCGATTGCACGCATTCTGCCGTGCGCCAAGGGCAGCATCAGCTTCCTGGGCAAGGATATTCATAGCCTGTCGCACCGCGAATTTGCCCGCTGTCTGGCAATTTTGACGCAGTCACCGGTTGCGCCTACCGATTTGACGGTGCAGGACTTGGTTGAAATGGGACGTTTTCCGCATCGCAGCTTTTTGGGCCGCGGTGATAAGGAGGATGCACAGCACGTTGCCTGGGCATTGGAGCAGACTAATATGACGTCGATGAGCCACCGCCTTCTGCACACGCTGAGCGGCGGCGAGCGTCAGCGCGCCTGGATAGCGATGGCGCTGGCGCAAAGACCGCAGGTGCTGCTGCTCGATGAGCCCACGACCTATCTTGATATCTGTCACCAGCTGGAGGTTATGCAGCTGCTTGATAAGCTCAACAAAGAGCTGGGACTTACTGTAGTAATGGTTATCCATGATTTGAACCATGCTATTCAGTACGCTGATTATGTTGCCGTTATCAAGGCGGGACGCCTGGTAGTCAGCGGTGAGCCTAAAGAAATTGTTACGTCCAAGCTGCTGGCGGACGTGTTCCGCGTGCAGGCGGATGAGTTTGCGTGCAGTAATGGGCTGCCCGCCCTCGTTCCTATTACAGTCTGTCGCTAAAGTCCTGTTTTGTTAAAACTGTCGCTAAAGCCTTGTCTGCGTCATGGCGCATATTCAACAACAAACTCCCGAAAGCATCGTGCTTGCGGGAGTTTATTATTTCTGCAGTACAGATGTGGAAAAAATTTCATAATTCTATTGCCAAAAAAGCTGATTAATGATATACTAATTGTGCTATAAATAGTAGATGTTACTATTACACAGCTTTCAACAGATAAAGAAAGCAAGACAATAAAAACTTAATATGCTTTGAGCAGAAGGAAAACCAGTGCGAATCTGGTACTGTACCGCAACTGTAATGTGAGCCTGGCAGCGCATATCCTCACAAGATGCTGCCCTGGCGATGAGCTTAGTCAGAGTGCCTATGCCCAAAAGTTTTTCCGCAAGCTTGCGATGTACAGGTGAAAGGAAGGATGGTAAAACCATCTTTAGTATTTCAGTAGTGCTGCTTGCGTGAGCTAAATTATGACTGCAGCGTTACCGCCGCAGTTTTTTTATGAAACAAGAATTTCAAGCTATTTGCCGGTAGCACAGTTAGAGCAAACGCTAAGAGCGTGCAGTATGTAGCAAAGAAGGGTGAAAAATGACTAAGCATCTTATTAACTATTGTCCGATTGATTGGTATGAAGATGAGCTGAAGCGTAAGGGGATGACCTTAGCCGGTTTAGTGCAGCAGTTGGGGGTCGACGGTATTGAACAGTTTGTTTACAGAGAGCCGGGAGCTTTCCCTGATTACAAGGAGCTGACGTTTGGTGCGCATTTGAATTATTGGCCGTACTGGATGGATTTCTGGCTGAGAAAGGCCAAACGCCTGCAGCAGCAGTTCCGCAGTATCCACGAACGCCAGACATATTTTAAGACAGCCATGAGCTGTGATGAATGGCTGGCTGTAATCCGCCGTAATATCTGCGCTGCCATTTCGCAGAAGCCGGAATATCTGGTGTGGCATGTGGCGGAGGCTGATACCGAAACAATCTTTACCTTTGATTTCCGTTACGATGACCGTGAGGTATTGGCTGCTTCGGCAGATGTTTTTAATGCGGTGGCGGATGAGATTCCTGCCAACGTTACGGTGCTGTTTGAAAATTTGTGGTGGCCCGGTCTGCGCCTGACGGATGCACGCAAGGTGAAGTTTTTCTTTGAGCGTATTGAACGTAAAAATGTAGGCATTATGCTGGATACAGGCCATCTTATGAATACGAATCCGCGTCTGCGCACGGAGGCAGAGGCTGCGGATTATATTTGCCGCACGGTGGATAAGCTCGGTCCTTATGCTGAGCTGATTAAGGGCGTACATCTTTCCTGCTCGCTTTCCGGCAAGTATTTGCGCAGCTTTGAACGCAAGGTGCCGGCTAATTGTGATACAGAGCTTATTTGGCGTCATATTGCGGCGATTGACCGGCATAAGCCTTTTACTACCACGGCAGCGAAGCAGATTCTGCAGTGCGTTCAGCCGCAGTATGTAAATCATGAGCTGGCATATGAAACTATAGAGGAAATGATTCCGCTGATGCAGCAGCAGCTTTCTGTTGCCAGATAAGCGGCGGCCTGAGTGCGTCAAGCTATAACGAAAAATATCATAAAAAATTAATCCCCTACATAAGCAGAGGCTTGTGCAGGGGATTTTTCGTTACAATGTTTATTTTTCAAAGGTACCTTTAACAAGCGCTTTGCCTGCTGCCACCATGATTTGGCCTTTGGCGATTAAGGTATCTACATCATAGCCGTCGCTGTAAATAATCAGATCGGCATCACTGTCTGTCTGCAGGCAGCCCTTTTGCGGATACAGGCCGTTGGCCTGCGCCGGATTGCTGCTGACAACTTTTGCCACAACCTCTGTGGGAACGCCTGCAAGCAGAGCATCCTTAACCTCCTCCTGGAAGGAATCCGGCGATACGGCAAGCTGCTTTTGGCTGCCGTCGGGAAGTGTTACGCTCATGCAGCCGTTGGCATCCGAGCTCATGGTGACTTTGTCCATCGGCACACCCTCTTCGTAAAGAATTTTGATGGCGTCACTGGGCTTGACGCAGGCGGGGAAGCCGTCCTGTTCCCTGATGCCGGAGGTGATATCCACATAACCACCTAAGCGGGCAAATTCCTTGGCCTGTTCAAAAAGATGAAAGGCGCGGTTGACGTGGGTGGGGATAAAATGACGGGCAGGGATTTCTGTTTCCTTGACAATTGCCAGCAGAACATCCATGCCACGCTTGCCTACGCCCATGTGGAACTGCACAACGCCGGCCTTGCCGGAAAGCATGCCGCCCAGGCGAGCCTGCGTAAGCACCTTTTCCAGCTCTTCGCGCGTAGGCTGCGAGCTTCTGTGGTCGGATAAGGCAACCTCGCCGATGCCAAGGCATTCGTTAATCAGGATGATGTCGCGGCGCACATCACCGGTCATGTTATGCAGGGGGATTTCGTAGGAGCCGGTGAGCATGTACGCGGTGATGCCTTCATGCGTCAGGCCTCTGGACTTGGCCAGCAGGCTTTCGTTGTGTCTGGAGGTGCCGTCTGTACCCAAAACGCCTACTACGGTAGTAATGCCAACCTTGGTCAGCTCGCTGAGGTTGATTTCCGGTGTGCGGCTATAGGGACCGGATTCGCCGCCGCCGCCAATGATGTGTACGTGCTGGTCAACATAACCGGGGACTACCTTGCGCTTTTGGGCATCAAGAATTTGGCAGTCTAAGCCTTGCGGTGCTGCAAGCTGTTGGCCTATTTTGGCGATTTTGTCATTGATGATCAGGATGTCGACTATTCCGAGGGGTTGAGGAGCGTAGACGTCCGCGTTTTTAATGAGTAAGCATTTCATGTGAGGATTCTCCTTTTCTGAAAAATTATTTATGCTTTAATTATACACTGAATTGTTGAAAATAGCACTTGGGGGAAGAAAGTTTCAAGATAATCTAAAAAAACTTTAAAATCCCTTGACAGTCTAGCTGCTAGACAGTTTATTATAACACAGTATGATGAAAACAGGAATCGATTTCAAATATAATACATTCTGCAAATAGCGGTAACGGAATTTAATTCTTGGTTTGAGTTTTATCAGAAGTTATAAGGAGTGATGTGTTTTGAAGAAAAGTATTACCAAAAGTTTATTGCTGACAACATTGTTGACAAGCTCTGTAGTGTGGGGTGGAGCACCAGCTTTTGCCGAAGAAAGTTTAAACGAATACTAAATTGATGAAATAGTTGTAACGGCAACAAGAACAGAAAAACGTGATGTTGATGTACCGGCAACGACAGAAATTATTACCAGTAAAAGATTAGAAGAAACCGGTGCAACCACATTGGAAAGTGCTATCAAGTATACCACTGGCGTTGTTTATAAATCTGAGCCTATAGGTGAGGGAAGCGGTGAGTTTTTAGTCCGCGGTAAGCGTCGTGGTACCTTGGTTATGGTTGACGGCGTGCCCATGAATTTCAGAAGCGGTTATTATGATTTGGACTCGCTTAGCATTGCCGATGTAGAAAAAGTTGAAATTGTTCGCGGTGGCGGTGCGGTGCTGTATGGCAGTGATACTAGCGGTGGCGTTATCAATATTATCACCAAAAAGAAACGCACTAATTCAATTTCTGCAGCTGTAGGCGATAACCGTGTGCAAAAGTATCAGACAAGCCTGCAGGCAGGTAAACTTGGCATTGGTGCCAGCTGGAATAAAAAAGGCAGTGTAGACCAGACATCTCTTGCTACGGACAGTAAGGGTGGGTATGCTCCGAATGGAAAATATTTTAAGTTCTATGGCGGCGAGAAAACAATTATTTCAACCAATTATGCCTTTGATGAGCATTGGAAGATGACCTTTGATTATAGTAATCATGATTATAGCAAAGGTTACATGTCTGAAAAAACTAAGCTGCCGACAGATAGACGTTTTATTGAGAAAGAACATAATAGATTTACTTTAAACTATGATAATAATGGTTTGAAGGCTAATATTTTCTATCATAAGGGTAGCTCTGATTCCCGATATCATTATTGGAAGGGGACAAAATTGTACTCAAATTCCTATTTTTATGGTAATGATGATGTTATCAAGGGCATAGAGATAACGAAAGATATTGAGCTTGATAGTAACAATAATCTTTTGGTTGGTGCTAAAGCCTATAATGAAAAATATAACTATTATAATTTTTATGATCCCAGCTATAAAGTTGCAACGCCTATAAATTATGCTTACGACAGAAATATTTACTCTGTATTTGCCCAATTGGATCATAAATTTGATAACAGACATGATGTAATTATCGGTGCTCGCGAAACATGGACGGGCAGTTCTCCGGACGGAACCAATTATAGTGAATTTACTCCGCAAATCCAATACTCCTACAAAATGACTGAGGATACAAGTGCTTACGCCAGCGTTGGTAAATCCTTTACTTTGCCAACTATGAATGATATGTATGGCCAAGGTAATATAATTCGAAATTCCGATATCAGGCCTGAGGTTGGCATGCATTATGAAACAGGCTTAAAGCATATTTCCGGTGATCATTCCTGGAAATTAGCTTTGTTCAAGAGTGATGTAAAAGACTTTATTACTAATTCCGAAAATGCTCAAGGTGAAAATGTTGCTATCAATGAAGATACGAAAAATATGGGCGTTGAATTATCCTGTGAAATGAATAAGGCAGAAGGCTTTAGCTATAACTGGGGTGTTTCTTTCAGTGACCCCAAGTACAAAACACCGAAAGAAGACAATGGCATCTGGAAACGTAATTATGGCAGATGGCTTCTTAATGGTGGCGTAAGCTACAGCGTGAGCAAATTTAATATTGCTTTTAATGCCAGCATGATGGCAGAGCGTGTTCTGCAAAAATATCAGATTCCTGTTAAACCTTATTTATATACAAGCCTGCATGCTTCTTATAAACCGGTTAAAGAGCATGAATTTTATCTGAATATGGATAACCTTTTAAACAGAAATGATATTACTTCACACGTGTCTTCCCGCTATATAAGCCTTGGAAGGAACTTTGAGGTTGGTTACAGATTTACTTTTTAAGTTTGATAAATGGTGATTAATGTGCGTTGTTTAGTAATTATTTTGTTAATGATGATATTTACCGGTTGTGGTATGCAGCCTCAATCAGATAATAAGCCAAATGATACTTATAGCGTTGTAGATGATTACGGCAATGTGTTGCGGTTTGACAGCAAGCCGAAAAAGATTTATGCCGGAACATTGAGTATAGAAGAGCTTTTAGTGGATTTAGTTGCTGCGGATCGTTTTGCTGCAATTTCTGAAGATGCTTTGGATGGTAATACATCGTTAATTAAGAAAAAAGCAGAGCATGTTAAAAAGGTTGTTCCCGCTTATATAGGTGTAGAAACTATTTTAGCCCTGCAACCGGACCTGGTTATTGTACAAGAAAACCATAATAAGGCCTTTATAGATGCTTTAAAGGATACCGGCTTAAAGGTTATGGTAACAAAGGTGCCGACGAATCTTGATATGGTGCAAAAGCGTATAGCTCTTATTGCTAGAGCTGTTGGCGAAGAAGAACGTGGCAAGCAAATTATAAACGATATGGATAAGAAACTTGCAGTTGTGTAAAGTAAAGTAGGAAAAATACCTGAAGAAAAGCGTAAAATTACTATTGCTTATTCTTTGATGGGTGCTTTTGGCAGTAAAAATGGCTTGTTTCATGATATTTGCATACGTTCAGGTTTGCGCAACGGCGCTGCTATAGCCGGATTGAAGCGGGGAGAGCATCTGAGTAAAGAAAAAATTGTCAGCACTGATCCGGATTTGTTTATTTTCCCTAGGTACAGTGCCACGAAAAAAGGCGATGTAGATAAGCTGCGTGAGGATGTTTTAAATGACCAATCATTGCAGACGGTTAAGGCTGTAAAAAATAAGAGTTATTTTATTATTGCAGACAGATATCGCTACAGTGCTTCGCAGTATATGGCTGATGCTATTTTGTTCATGTCAGAACAGGCTTATCCGGAGCTTTACAGTGATGTGAATGCGGGCAAGTGATTTGATGGTATAAGAGTAAAAGGCGTTCTACCACGAAATGCGGTAGAACGCCTTTTAAAATTATTTATGCTTTAATTATACACTGAATTAATAAAAATAACACATGAAACAAGAAAGTTTTCGGGTTTTAATGGTATAATATAGACGATAAAAATGAATTGTCGTGCTATGATGGTGTGGAGAGATTGGAAGAGGGATGAAGTGTGATGAAAAAAAACTCTGTGTTGACAAAATATATCAATCTTTTGGAAAATGATAATGCTGGAGAATGGATTTGTGATAAGGAAAATGATGGTTCTGCGGAAAGACCGATACACGTTCCTTTCGTCAGTTATTCTATAGCGGTTAATAACTTGGCAGATGATATCTATAAATTTGCCAAAGAAAGTGATGAAATAGTACCGAGTAAATATGCAGAAATTCTTCAGGCTAATGGTATAGAATGGGGTTATGATTCCATGATGAAAGCCGATGCTTCTGAATTAGATGCTCAATGTATATTGGCTTTACTGATAGCTTCTCTTAGGGCAGAGCGCTTTTGTGATGGTGCGTTATTAGAATTTATCAAAAATGGCGCTGTTATAAGATGGTTGAAACGTTTGCAGGAGCTTGATGAGGCATAAAAATATATCCTTCTTTCCCCCGAATCCCCTTCGCCCTACCCGAATTCACGCTTTCGGGTGGGGCGCTTTTCTTATTTTCAAGTTAAAATATAATCAGGAAAACAACTGCCCGTAACGCAGATGGCAGGAATAGGAGGGATGGATATGCAAAAGAGAATATTCTTAAGCGCAGCGCTTGGTCTGGCAATATTTGCCAACACTGCCTTTGCCGAGGTCAACACAGCTTATTTGGCCAACGAGCTCAGGTCTTATCCCGGATGGCCGCTGGAGGTATATTGCAACGCAACCGATGTTAATGTCAGAACACAGCCTAACACCGATTGTGATGTTATCACCATGCTGCAAAGGGGAGATAAATTTTATGTAAGCAGAGTTGTGGATGTAGTAAATAGTGAATACAAATGGCTTCTTGGTACTACTGAAAAGGGCCATGTTGGTTTTATGGCAAGCAAATATCTTGATACAACCCCGAGAGCTGCCAGCGCAGCAGGACGCTTTAATGCTGCCCTCGAAGCAGATTGGATTATGGATCCCGAGATTTTTGCTTCAGGTGCTTATTACCCGGGGCCTGTGGAGCAGAATACTGATGATACTATCACCTATGCCGATAAGAAGCTGCAGGTCGGACCGCACTTGTTCTATATAGATTCGGCGAGAAACAAAGTAAATGAGGTGAAGATTAATAAACTTCATGGCAGCATGGCAGGCTATGCTGTCGGTCAGCAGCTTGACACAGACGGGCAGATTGCTCTGGACGGTTACCTGAAAATGAACGGCTGGGAGGATGATTATATGGGCGGAGGCCGTTCTGATACGCATCATATGATCGGCTGGTTGAAATATGCCTATAACGCAAGAGGGCAAAAATTCCTGCACAAGAGCTTTTATGTGAAATTGGATTCTAAAGATGTGATTTCGGAAATTATTTACTGCGACCATGACGTTCATTAAGCAAAGTGAAGGACAAAGCAATTTTTGCTAAAACATCTTTTGACAGGAGGTGGCGTAATGAAGCGGAAGCTGTGTAAGAGCATGTGTCTGGCAATGCTTCTGGTGGCGTTTGCCGGTTACGGCACAGAGAAAAATGCCGTATTACCGCAGATGGATTTGCCTAAGGCAGAGGCCGCTGCCAAAGCAGCGCCGGCCTATGAGCAGGAATATGCGAATGTTGTGGACGGCGTTTATGAATTTATTGCCAATGGTAATAGTGATAACCTGCCGGAGCAGGGAAGAACAGGCATCTGTGAGGTGCGGGATTTCGCCAAGCGGGAGGCGGCCCTGCAGCAGCTTGGCTACACGCTGCAGGACATCAGCGGCGACGGTGTTCCGGAGCTGCTTATCGGTTGGATTAGCCAAAAACGCGGCGTGGGGCATTACGGTAAGGAGATTTATGCGATTTATACCTTTGCGAACGGCAGCGTGAAATACGTTGCGGAGGGCTGGAGCCGCAGCAGCCTGCAGCTTATGGCAAATGACAACCTGGTGACACGAGGCGGCACCGGCATTTCGCATCAGGTGCTTGCTGTTGAGCATTTGCAGCCTGACGGTAACCTCGAGTGCTATGAGCTTTATTTTACCTGGCCTAAGGATGACGGCCTTGGCGTTTACCGCAATATGACCTGCAGAAGTGAGGCAGATGCTTCGCAGGAAACAGATATGACTGTGGAAGAGTTCAATGAAATGAGGTCTGAATATGCTAATCACAGTGTTGAGATTGAATTTTTGCCGTTGAAGGACTTCAAAAAGCAGGGCTTTAAGGGGCTGATGAGGCAGTATCTTTCTGCAGGAGGGTGAATAGAAGCGCTGATGCGCAGAGTCTGAGATAATTATGGCAGTAGGAATTTAACCGGCTGCCTTTTTTTGAGGTGAAATAAGGCTAAATTTATAGTATAATATACATAACTGTGACTGATATACGCTTATGCAGGCTATATATCAAAAATTTTTATGAGGTGATTTAATAATGAGCAATGAATTAACCGGACGTAATGTAGGAAAAACCTGTCGCGTACACTATAAAGGTACCTTTAATGACGGCAAGCAATTTGATTCTTCTTATGACCGCGGCGAGCCGCTGGAATTTGTTTGCGGCGCAGGCCAGATGATTAAAGGCTTTGATGCAGCTGTTGCAGACCTGGAGGTTGGCGCTGAGGTTGACATCCATCTGCTGCCGGCAGAAGCATATGGCGAGGCTGACCCGAAGGCTATCTTCACCATGCCGATTGCCCAACTGCCTGGTTCCGAAAACCTGACCGTTGGCCAGAGAGTTTACCTGCAGAACCAATTTGGTCAGCCTGTACCTGTACTGGTAACCGAAAAGGATGATACCAATATCACCTTTGATGCTAACCATGAAATGGCCGGTAAGGAACTGAACTTCCATATTGAGCTGGTAGAGGTAAAATAAAGCTTCAGTCTTGTTTGCGATAAAATATTACTTGCTCTTATAGTCTATGGAATTTGCTGTATGAATATGTTATAATAACACATTATAGGTGCAACTAATATTTGGGAGTGTATATTTTGGAATATAAAATTGTTATGCCCAGTGGTATTGTTTTTGACTTCAGCAATATGGTTGGAGCGGGCAGACTGCAAGCGCAGGAAGTGGAGCAGGCACTGCAGCAGCAGGGAGCGGCAGCAGATAAGGCTGTGTGCGAGCTGCGCCGCAGCGGCTTTGCCAAGAAGCATTTATCTAAGGACGGCACGCCTGAGCATGTTTACTTTCCACGCATGCCATATATTGCCGACGGCAATCCCAATACGGAGCAGTCGATTATCAAGCTGATGCGCTACAGCAAGCATCTTCGCAGTAAGGATGTCGTAATCTTTTTGGGCGTTGGCGGCTCCTACTTGGGCAACAAGGTGCTGTTTGATGCCTTTGGCGGTTATCATTGGAATACCAGTGCAACACTGCGCCAAGGCCAGCCCTGCATTTATTTTTCCGGCAACAATCTTGACCCGGTGGACTGCAATTCACTGCTGTTCAAGATGCGCCGTATGGCTGGAGTAAGTGCGCAAGAAGGCAAGAAGCTAAAGATTATGCTGGTGCCGATTTCTAAATCCGGTACTACGCTGGAAACCATTTCAGCCTTTACGTATTTTTATGATAACCTGTCTAAAAACGCTGACATCGACCTTGATTGCACGGTAGTTACCGATTTGCAGGCACCGATTGAATCTGCGCCGCTGCTGCAGCTGGCGGAAAAATTTGGCTGGGAGCGCTTTGACATCAAGGAGGGCATTGGCGGACGCTTCTGTATTATGACTGACCCGGGACTCGTAACGATGGCCGCTCTTGGCGGTGATATTGAGGAGTTTTTGCGCGGTGCGCGTGATATGGATATCTATTGCCAGCAGGCGGAGCCTGCGGAAAACCCGGCGCTTCTCAATGCTTTACTGAAATTCATGGCCTATGAGCGAGGACGCGATATTGAAGTGTTCATGCCGTACAGCATGCGCCTGAAATCGTTGAGCGAATGGTATGTGCAGCTGTTGGCGGAATCGCTTGGCAAGCGTTGCAATCGTGAGGGTGCAACTGTTCACTACGGCAGAACGCCGATTGTTGCTGTCGGTACGACGGATATGCATGCGCAGACGCAGCAGCATCAGGACGGCCGTCTGAATAAGGTGGTGCAGTTCCTGGAGGTTGCCAATCCTGAAGTTGAGGCAGTTTTGCATAATCCCTTTGCCGATGTACCGTTCTTCGATAAATACGAGGGCATGGATATGGCGAAGGCGCTCAAGGCGGCGCTGAATGCCAATGAAGCGGCACTGACGGGTGATAACCGTTACAATGCGCGCTTTACGCTGCCGAAGCTGAATGAGTATTATCTTGGCCAGCTGATGTACTTTTTGATGCTGACGATTGCTTACGAGGGCGAGCTGGCGGATGTGGATGCATTTGACCAGCCCGGCGTTGAGGTTTACAAGAAATTAATGAAGGCTCAACTGTAAATGTTAAAAGAAAAAAATTAGACGTTGTGTGCTTGAAAAAGCACGCAACGTCTTTTTGCTTTGTATTGAAATCACCGTTTACCTGTAAACAGCAGCTTTGCCGTACTGCATTTTGCAAATGCCTTCGTCAGCAGGATGCTGAGGGCCAGCGAGCCGAGCACCAGCAGCACGTAGGAAAGGGCTACCTTTTTGACGGTCATGATGATGCCGAAATGGTTATAGGCGCTGCTGAGCCAGTCCAAGAGCAACGGATGCACAAAGTAGATGAGCATGGAGTAGGCGGAAAGAATGCTGATGGCTTTATAGAGGAGGTTGGCGAGGGAGCCCCTCTCAGTCACCTTGCGGTGACAGCTCCCCGACGCTAAGCCCCAGCTTGTCGTGCTAATGTCGCTTGCGACGACAAGGGGAGCCTCTGTGCGTGATGTTGCTTGAGGTATAGCTTGTGATGCATTTGTTTGTGTCGCTGCCTGCGCCTTGCGCTCCAGCCAATCGAGTGCCAAACAGAAGAAGAGCAGCGAGCCTACGGTGTAGCAGAGTCCCTGCGGGCTGAGCTGGTGATAGGTGTTGGCCAGATCAATCAGCGTGTAGCCTTTGACAGTAACTGCCTCGTAACAGCTTTGCACGTCCCAGGCCACGCTTGCAGCAAAAATTACGCATACCATGGCGCTGTATCTGCGCAGGAGGGCGATGAATTTTTCCCAATAGCAGGCTGCCAGGCCGCCGCTTATAAAAATAAGCAAATAATGCAAGGGAAGATAGTTGAGGCGATAATCAAAGAAATTTTTAGCCAAGACGCTCCAACCCGCTGTGTTCAAGCCTGGATGTGTTGTCCACCAGTTAAATGCAAGCTGGAAAATGAATAAAAGCACTAGCATAAACGGTATGCTTTGATGTATAATTATACGCAGAAGCCGACGCCAGAGCGGATAGCTTGCATAAAACCACAGCAGGATGACCATAAAATACAAATGGTAGCAGCCCAGGCCGAAGAATAAAACATAGGCCACATGCAGCGGATTCCAGCTGACGAAGCCCGGTGGCAGAATCAGCCAGAAGTAGAGCATGTAAAAAAGCGACCAGCTGAGATAGGGCAGGCCTGCTCCCCGCAGACGCTTCTTCATAAAGTCGATATAGTTCAGCCGGCTGCCGCTTAAAAGGCCTTTATCCGTACAGGCCAGGCCGTAGCCGGAGATAAAGAAAAAGGAGGGGACACTGTAACGGCTTAAAATCTCCAGTAATAAGTAAAGAGTAAAGTTGTTGGGGGCAAGTGCCAGACTGCCGATATGAATACCGATGACGCCAAGCATGCAGATGCCACGCAGATTATCTATAATGGTGTTTCGCATAAGTACCTCGCTAATTTTTAATCTTCTTTATTATACTATAAGTAAAAAATTCCTGCCAAGATTTTACCTCGAAATATTTGACGTATTCTTCATTAAGGTGTAAAATATATACAATCAATTTGCACCTTTAAATTGGTCCTGTGAGACTGCAAGGTATAAGTTATTATGAAACCTAAGGCCTTTTTGCACCATCATGGGATGAGAAGGCCTTTTATTATGCAATTTTATTATAAAAAACAGGAGGTAAAGCTAATGGCTAAATCAAATGTATCTCTGGGTGGCAGAGATATACTGGATCTGGAAAGCCTCAGCGTTGAGGAAATCGAGCTGGTTTTGAAAACAGCTGAGGAAATGAAGAAGATTATGAAGAGGGATATCAAAAAGGTGCCCTCACTGCGCGGTAAATCTATCATCAATCTGTTCTATGAGCCCAGTACACGTACCCGTACATCCTTCGAGCTGGCAGGCAAATATCTGGGTGCCGATGTAGTAAACATCACTACATCCTCTTCCAGTGTTGTCAAAGGTGAATGCCTGCGCGACACCATCCTGACTGTACAATCCATGGCTTGTGATGCGATTGTTATGCGTCACCCCATTGAAGGCGCTGCAGCATATGCTGCTAAGGTTGCAGACCCTGTAATCATCAACGCCGGCGATGGCGCACACGCACATCCTTCTCAAGGCTTCCTGGATATGTTTACTATCCGTGAGCAGGGCAAAAACCTGAAGGGCTTGAAAATGGCAATTATCGGCGATATTCTCTACAGCCGTGTTGCCCGCACCAATATTGCTGCCTGGACTAAAATGGGCGCTGAGGTACACGTTGCAGGTCCTATGACTCTGCTGCCGCACGACATCGCTTCTCTTGGCGTTACCGTACACAAACGCGTTGAAGAAGCAATCGAAGGCGCTGACGTAATCGATATCCTGCGTATTCAGCTGGAGCGTCAGCAAAAGGGCCTGTTCCCGTCTCCGCGTGAATATGCACGTATCTTCGGTATTAACGAAAACCGCCTGAAGCTGGCTAAGCCTGACGTAACCGTGCTGCATCCCGGCCCGATGAACCGTGGTCTGGAAATCTCCTGGGAGGTTGGTTACTGCGATAACGCCGCAATCCGTACTGAGGTACAAAACGGCGTAGCTGTACGTATGGCACTCTTATTCTTGACTTTGACAGGAGGTAAACACATTGAAAACATTGATTAAAAACGGCAGGGTAGTAGACCCCAGCCAAAAATTAGATGCTGTAATGGATATCCTCGTTGAGGATGGCAAAATTAAAGCTTTGGGCAAGAATATTGCCGAAGCAGCTGATGAGGTTTTTGATGCAACCGGCCTCGTAGTAACTCCCGGTCTGATTGACGTACACACTCATATGCGTGAGCCCGGCCTGGAAGCTAAGGAAGATATTATCAGCGGTACCAAGGCTGCTGCTGCCGGCGGTGTAACCACCGTTGCCTGCATGCCGAATACCAAGCCTGTTATTGATACCTCCATCGTAGTAAGCGGTATTAAAGAACGCGCTCGCGAGGAAAGCTACGCTAACGTTGAAGTTATCGGCGCAATCAGCAAGGGTGAAAAGGGCGAAGAGCTGGCAGAGATGGGCGACATGGCAGAAAAAGGCGCTATGGGCTTCTCCGATGACGGCCACTATGTAAAGAGCTCCCGTCTGATGGTGCTGGCTGCCAAATATGTAACTGCTTTTGACAAACCTTTGCTGTGCCATGCGATTGATCCAGAGCTGGATTCCGAAGGCTACATGCATGAAGGCGCTGTTTCCGCTCGTATCGGCGTACCAGGCGTACCGGCAATCAGTGAGGATATCGCTGTTGCACGTGACTGCATCATCGCTGAATACACCGGCGCACATGTACACATCTGCCACGTTGCCTCCAAGGGTGCAATCGACATCATCCGCCAGGCTAAAAAACGCGGTGTAAATGTTACCAGCGAAGTAACCGTACATCATCTGACTCTGACTGATGAGGCTTGCGCTGATTACAATTCCGCAACCCGCGTTAACCCGCCGCTGCGCAGTGCAGACCACGTACAGGCTATGCGTGAGGCTGTTCTGGACGGCACCGTTGATGCTATCGTTACCGACCACTCCCCGCACGCTCCGGAAGAAAAGGATGTTGAATTCCGTTATGCTCCGAACGGCTTCTGCGGTCTGGAAACCTCTCTGGCAGTAATGCTGACTGACTTATATCACACCCATGTATTTGATTTGAATACTATTATCAGCAAAATGAGCTGCGAGCCTGCTAAGCTGTTCAAGCTGGCCGGCGGTACCCTGAAAGAGGGCAGCGTTGCTGATATCACTATTATGGACCTGAATAAAAAATGGACTGTTGACAGCTCCAAATTCTATACCCGCGGCAAATTCACCCCGTACGAAGGTAAGGCTTGCACCGGCAAGGCTGTTGCCACTATGCTGCACGGTAATTTTGTAATGAGGGATGGTGTAGTATGCACGAAAAAGTAAGGAAAGGAAAATTAGTTTTAAAAGATGGCAGCGTTTTTGAAGGCACTCTGTATGGTGGCAAACGCAATGCTGTAGGTGAGGTTGTATTCACCACCGGCATGAGCGGTTACCAGGAGACCTTGACCGACCCGTCCTTCTGCGGGCAGATTGTAGTAATGACCTATCCGCTGGTAGGCAACTATGGCTGCAACCCGCTGTTTAACCAAGGCAAGAAATGCTTCTTCCAGGGCTTCGTTATCGGCGAGCTGTGCGATTGCCCCAGCAACTGGCGCAATGAGCAGAGCCTGGAGGACTTCCTGACTGAACAGGATATTCCGACCTTAGCAGGTGTAGATACACGTGCTATCACCCGTAAAATCCGTAATCACGGCGTACTGCAGGGCGTAATCGTTCCGGCAGAAATGCCTGAGGAGGAAGTACAGAAGCTGCTGGCTTTACCGGCAGTACACAACCAGGTTGAGCAGGTTACCACTCCCGAGGTTTACACTATGGGCGAGGGTAAGCTCCATGTAGCTGTTATGGACTTCGGTATTAAACGCAATATCCTGAAATCCATTGAAGCTTTTGGCTGCCGCCTGACAGTATTCCCTGCTTCCGCTACCGCAGAAGAGGTACTGGCATGTGATCCGGACGGTATCTTCCTGTCCAACGGCCCCGGCGACCCTAAGGATTTGCCTGAGGTTATTGAAAACATTAAGAAATTAATCGGCAAGAAACCGATTTTTGGTATCTGCCTCGGTCATCAGCTCATGGCTTTGGCTAACGGTGCTGATACCTATAAAATGAAATTCGGCCATCGCGGTATCAACCAACCGGTAAAATACCTGACAACCGGCTGCATCTACATCAGCGCCCAAAACCACGGTTATGCTGTAGATGAAAAATCTCTGGAAGGCAAGGGCATCAACATCAGCCATATTTCCATGAACGACGGTACTATCGAAGGCCTGGAATACACCAAGCATCCTACCTTTACCGTTCAATATCATCCGGAAGCCTGCCCCGGCCCTGGTGATCATGATTATTTGTTTAAACATTTTGTTGATATGATGGAGGGTCGTTAATTATGCCGAAACTTAAAGATGTTAAAAAGGTTCTCGTTATCGGCTCCGGCCCTATTATTATCGGTCAGGCAGCAGAGTTTGACTATGCAGGCACCCAGGCTTGCCGTGCTCTGAAGGAAGAAGGCCTGGAGGTTGTACTGATTAACAGTAACCCTGCAACCATTATGACTGATGTGCATGTGGCTGACCGTGTATATGTTGAACCTATCAGCGTTGAATTCATTGAAAAAATTATCAAACGTGAGCATCCTGATTCCCTGTTGGCAACACTTGGCGGTCAGGTTGGCCTGAACATGGCTATGAAACTGGAAGAGCAAGGCATTCTGAGCAAATACAACGTTCGTCTGCTGGGCACTCAGATCAGTGCTATCAAACGTGGTGAAGACCGCGAAATGTTCAAGGAAACTATGGAGAAAATCCATCAGCCGATTCCTGAAAGCACTATTGTAGAAACCATTGAAGCTGCTTGCGACTTCGGCAAGGAAATCGGCTATCCGCTGATTGTCCGTCCTGCATATACCCTCGGCGGTACCGGCGGCGGCATTGCTGAAAACGAGGAAGAGCTGATTGACATCGTGCAAAAGGGCCTGGGCTACAGCCCTATCGGTCAATGCCTGATTGAACGCAGCATCGCCGGCTGGAAGGAAATCGAATACGAAGTAATCCGCGACGCTGCTGATAACTGCATCACTGTCTGCTCTATGGAAAACTTGGATCCTGTTGGCGTACACACAGGTGACTCCATCGTTGTGGCTCCGGCACAGACTCTGAGCGATAAAGAAGTACAGCTGCTGCGTCAGGCTTCTATCGATATCGTGCGTGAGCTGGGCGTAGTTGGCGGCTGTAACGTACAGCTGGCTCTCGACCCGTACTCCGAAAACTACTATGTAATCGAAGTTAACCCGCGTGTAAGCCGTTCTTCCGCACTGGCTTCCAAAGCTACCGGTTATCCGATTGCTAAGGTTACCAGCAAAATCGCTGTCGGCTACAACCTGGACGAAATCGAAAACGCTGTTACCAAAAAGACTAAGGCTTGTTTCGAGCCTACCATTGACTATATCGTACTGAAATTCCCGCGTTGGCCGTTCGATAAATTCGTAACCGCTGACCGCACCCTGGGAACTCAGATGAAGGCTACCGGTGAGGTTATGGCAATTGAGCGCAGCTTTGAAGCTTCTATGCTGAAAGCAGTTCGCTGCCTGGAAATCGGCCTCAATCATCTGGAAATGCCTGAGCTGAAGGCTTTGAGCGATGAAGAAATTCATGACCGCATCAAACGCATTGATGACGAGCGCTGCTTCGTTGTTGCTGAGGCTATCCGCCGCGGTATTACTCTGGAAGAGATTCACAATATCACTAAGATTGACCTGTGGTTCCTTTCCAAAATCCAAAACATCATTAAAATGGAAAAAGCTCTGGAAACTCACGAGCTGACTCCGAGCCTGCTGCGTAAGGCTAAGAGAATGGGCTTTGCCGATGCTGTTATCGGTAAACGCGTAGGCAAGACTGAGTTTGAAATCCGCGATATGCGTAAGGCTAACGGTATTCTGCCGACCTACAAAATGGTTGATACCTGCGCTGCGGAATTTGAAGCTGCAACCCCGTACTACTATTCCTGCTACGAAACCGAGGATGAGGTTGAAGTAAGCGACAGAAAGAGAGTAGTTGTACTCGGCTCCGGTCCTATCCGTATCGGTCAGGGCGTAGAATTCGACTACTGCTCCGTACACTGCGTATGGGCGTTGAAGGAAATGGGTTATGAAACCATTATTATCAACAACAACCCGGAAACCGTTTCCACTGACTTCGATATTTCCGATAAACTGTACTTTGAGCCGCTGACTGTTGAGGATGTACTCAACGTTATCGACAAAGAAAAACCGGAAGGCGTTATTGTTCAATTCGGTGGTCAGACCGCTATCAATCTGGCAGGCCCGCTCTCCCGCGCAGGCGTGAAGATTCTGGGCTCCTCCGTTGACAGCATCGACCGCGCTGAGGACCGTGAACGTTTCGACGAGCTGCTGACAAGCTGCAATATCCCGCGTCCGCAGGGCCACACCGTATTCGATACCGAGGGTGCGCTGGTTGCTGCCCACAATGTTGGCTATCCGACCATGGTTCGTCCTTCCTACGTACTGGGCGGCCGTGCTATGGAAATCGTTTATAATGATGACGAGCTGCGCAACTACATGACATATGCTGTTAAGGCTTCTCACGAGCATCCGGTACTGGTTGACCATTACCTGCAGGGCACTGAGGTAGAGGTTGACGCTATCTGCGACGGCAAGGAAGTATTAATCCCCGGCATCATGGAACACGTTGAACGTGCAGGCGTACACAGCGGTGACTCCATCGCCGTATATCCGCCGCGTAGCCTGAGCGAGAGTGTTATCCGTACCATTATCGAATACACCAATAAAATGGCTCTGGGCCTGGAAGTTAAGGGCATGATTAACATTCAGTACATCGTTCGTGACGAGCATGTCTATGTAATCGAGGTTAACCCGCGTTCCTCCAGAACCGTACCGTTCCTGAGCAAGATTACCGGCATCTCCATGGTAGACGTTGCTACCAGATGCGCAATGGGCATGAGCCTCAAAGAGCAGGGACTGCAAGCAGGCCTGCGCTTCTTCCCGGACTACTATGCTGTTAAAGCTCCTGTATTCAGCTTCAATAAGATGAGCAACGTAGATATCACCCTTGGACCTGAAATGAAATCCACCGGTGAGGTTATGGCCTGCGACTACCAGTACAGCCGTGCGCTGTATAAGGCCTGCATCGCTTCCGGTATCAATGTACCGCACGAGGGTGCAATCCTGATTACTGTTGCTGATATGGATAAGCCTGAGGCAGTTGCTATTGCCCGCGGCTTTGAAGAGCTGGGCTACACCGTTATCGCAACCGACGGGACTGCGGAATATCTGCAGCAATACGGTGTAACTGTTGAGGTTGCTACCAAAGTAAGCGAAGGTCATCCGAACCTGATTGATGATATCAAGAGCGGCCGCATCGGCATGGTTATCAACACCACCAACCACGGCCGTGACGCTGAACGTGACGGCTTCAAGATCCGCCGTTCTACCGTAGAGCATGCAATTGCCTGCCTGACCTCTATGGATACTGCACGCGAGCTGCTGAACGTTATGAGCGCAATGCGTCGTCGCAGCGTTGTACGCGTTACCGCTCTGCAGGACCTGACCTGGGAGGATTGATTATGTCTAAAACTATTGCGAGTGCCAAGGTAATTGGTCAACGAGTTTTAAATAGTACGACAAAATTAATAAATGTTTATGCACCGGAAATCGCTGCTGAGGCTGTCCCCGGACAGTTCGTCAACGTGAAGGTGTGCAAGAATACTGCTCCGCTGCTGCGCCGTCCCTTCGGCGTAGCAGGAGTTAACAAGGCTGAGGGCAGCATCACCATGATCTACCGTATCATCGGTGAAGCAACCCATATCCTGGCTGACGTTTGCAGCGGCGACGAGCTGAGCATCGTCGGCCCGCTGGGACACGGCTTTGATATGAGCGCAAAAAAACCGCTGCTGGTTGGCGGCGGTCTGGGTTTGGCTCCGTTGCTGTTTTTGGCAGAGGGCTTCGGTGAGGGCAATACCGATATCCTGATGGGCGGCCGCAGTGCCGAGGAATTGTTCTGGACCAAGCTTTATGAAAGCCTCAGCAAAAATATTTACCTGACCACCGATGACGGCAGTGTCGGCACTAAGGGTACTGTAATGGCCCTGCTGCCGCAGCTGTTGAAAGAAGGTGGCTATGACTGCGTATACGTTTGCGGTCCTGTACCGATGATGCGCGCAGTTGCCAACGCTTGCATGGAAGCCGGCGTAAAATGTCAGGTATCTCTGGAAAAATATATGGCCTGCGGTCTGGGTGCGTGTCTGTCCTGTGCCTGCGAAGGCATCGGCAAGCGCATCAAGGTCTGCAAGGACGGCCCGGTATTCTGGGCAGAGGAGGTAGGAGAATGGTAAAAGCATTGTATGATGGCCGTCTGGCAGTTGATATTGCCGGCGTGAAGATGGCTACTCCTGTTACTACCGGCTCCGGCACCTTCGGCTTTGGCCTGGAATTTACCGATTTTCTCGACCTAGAAAAGGTTGGCGCTGTTACCGTAAAGGGTACCTCTTTAGAGCCTGCAGCAGGCAATAAGGGCCAGCGTGCGGTAGAAACCCCGTCCGGTATGCTGAACTGCATAGGTCTGGAAAACCCCGGCAGCGAGTACTTCTTGGAGCACACTCTGCCTGAGCTGAAAAAATATAACGTACCTGTGATTGTCAACATCTACGGCCATACTCCCGAGGAATACGGCGCTGTTGCCAAAAAGCTGGATGTAGACGGTGTTGATGCAGTAGAAATCAACATCTCCTGTCCGAACGTCAAAGAGGGCGGTATTGTTTTCGGCACTGTGCCGGAGGCAGCTGCTGAGGTTGTACGTGCGGTTAAGGCCAACACCGGCAAAATGGTTATCGCCAAGCTTTCTCCTAATGTAACGGATATTGTGGTAATGGCCAAGGCTGTAGAAGCAGCAGGTGCGGATGCAATTTCCATGATTAATACGCTGCTCGGTACCAAGATTGATATTGAGCGTCAGCGTCCTGTGCTCGGCAATGTAACCGGCGGCCTCAGCGGTCCTGCTGTACGTCCGGTAGCAGTGCGCCTGGTTTATCAGGTAGCACAGGCTGTGCATATCCCCATCATCGGCATGGGCGGCATCATGTGTGCCGAGGATGCAATTGAGTTCATGCTGGCAGGCGCAAGCGCGGTAGCAGTTGGCACCGCAAACTTTGTACAGCCTGATATCGCTGAAACCATTGCTCATGGTATGCTGGCATATCTGGACAGACATAACGCGCAGAATATTTCCGAAATTGTCGGTCTGGCATTACCTGAAGGTAAAAAAAGCATGCCGTTGTATAACGACGCTGAATAACGACGATTTATAACGTTATTCTCCGGCGTTCTGAAAAAAATATATTTGATAGGGAGATTTTCTCATGCAACATGATGATAGATTAATAGTCGCACTCGACTTTCCTACCTTGGAGCAGGCTAAGGCTTGCGTTGTCGAATTGGGTGACGCAGTAAGCTACTACAAGGTTGGCATGGAGCTTTATTATGCAGTAGGCAGCGAAATCATCCGCTTCTTGAAGGAACAGGGCAAGCATGTTTTCCTGGACCTCAAGCTGCAGGATATTCCTAACACTGTTGCTCATGCACTTACCGTACTCAGCGATTTGGGTGCAGACATGATGAACGTTCATGCTGTCGGCGGAAAAAAGATGATGGCAGAGGCTGTTAAGGCTGTACATGAGGCTGCTGAGGCAGCAGGCCGTCCGGCACCGAAGCTGATTGCTGTAACCATTCTTACCAGCATGGATGATGAACAGTTTGCTGATTTGAATTATAAAAATACCATTGCCGAGCAGGTTATCAGCTTGGCTAAGCTGGCGAAGGAAGCAGGCATGGACGGCGTTGTTGCTTCTCCTAAGGAGGCTGCGGCTATCCGTGAGGCTTGTGGCCCCGAGTTCTTGATTGTTACCCCGGGCGTACGTCCTGCGGGCAGCTCTCTGGATGACCAGAAGCGCGTAGCAACACCGGCAGGCGCTCTGCAAAACGGCAGCAGTCACATCGTAGTAGGCCGACCTATTACTAAGGCTGAAGCAAGACAAGCAGCAGCATTGGCAATTGTAGAAGAGATTAAAGGAGTGTAAGCAAATGGCAGTTTTAGAAGAAAAAGATGTTATGAAAATGCTCGAGGAAACTGAAGCAGTTCTCCATGGTCACTTTTTGCTGACCAGCGGTCTGCACAGCCCTATGTATGTTGAAAAATTCAACGTACTGCAGCATCCTAAATATACCGAGCGCCTGTGCCAGGAAATTGCACGTCGTTATGAAAACGACAATGTTGAACTGGTAGTTGGCCCAATGACCGGCGGTATCCTGCTGGCTCACGAGGTTGGCAAGGCTCTGGGCACCCGTGCTATCTTCACCGAGCGTGAAAACGGCAAAATGACTCTGCGTCGTGGCTTCCAAATTCCGGCAGGCACCCGCGTACTGGTTGTTGAAGACATCGTAACCACCGGCGGCAGCGTTAAAGAGGTTATGGAAGTAGTTAAAGAGCATGGCGGCGAGCTCGTAGGCGTTGGCCTGCTGGTTGACCGCAGCGGCGGCAAGGTAGACTTCGGCGTTCGCACCGAAGCTCTGCTGCACCTTAACGTAGAAACCTTTGATCCGGCAACCTGCCCGCTGTGCGCTAAAGGCGTACCGTTCACCAAACGTGGCAGAACCGGTAAGTAAGCTCCAATTTGTCACGAGCTTTGCGAAGTGAGAAATTGTTGAGCGCGCTATCCTCGCTTGCGACCGAACAGGGAGCAAGAAAGAGGATAAATGAGACACAGTTTGTCGCAAGCGTAGCGCCGCGAGAAACTGAATGTCGAATTATCCTCGAAGAGGACAAGTAAGACCCGGGTTTTTATGAGCTTCGCGAATAAAAAACTCGTTGGTCGCGCTGTCCTCGCTTGCGACCGAATAGGGAGCAAGAAAGAGGGTAAGTAAGCCCCGACGAAAGGCTTTGCAAAGTGAGAAATTGTTGAGCGCGCTATCCTCGAAGAGGGCAAGTAAGCTAATCTAACCTAAACTTCAAAGCACCTGTTTATCAGCAAAATGATAGGCAGGTGCTTTTCCCTTACATCTCAAAGCTTTCCCTTAAAATTACCTTATTTTTAAGGAAAAACTTATAACTTCTTTCCTCTTGACAAAATCCGAAAAATCAGATAATATATATTCATAAGATTTTTGCACGTCTGCCTGGAGTACGGTCGTCGCAGCGTCATTGAGAGCGCCTTATGTATTATTGAGTAGTACATAGGGCGTTTTTTGTTAAGAAGGGAGCTAAAGTAATGCAAACAACCGAAGTAGGTCAAAACAGCGAAATCAAGCAGGTCATCGGCAGCCTTTGCATGATGAACAACAGGTTTATGAATTTTATGCTAGATGACAACAAAAAAGCAGCGCAGGTTTTCTTGCGCGTTATCCTTGGAGATGATAAAATTAAGGTGAGAAATGTCAGGATACAGAGCTTTATCCAAAACATCTACGGACATTCTTCTCAACTGGATATTTTAGCGCAGGATAGCAAAGGACGTTATTTTAACGTAGAGGTGCAGAGAAGCGATGAAGGCGCACCTGCAAGACGCGCCAGATTTTACAGCAGTATCCTTGATACACACTTCCTGCAGCCTGGTAAGCTCTACGAAGAACTGCCGGATACCTACGTAATTTTTATCACAGAAAACGACGTCTTGCACGATAATTTGCCACTGTATAATATCAGGCGCAGAATCGATGAAAATGCGAAATGCTTTGAAGATGGTTCGCGCATTATCTATGTCAACAGCCAGCGTCGAGATGATACAGCGCTTGGTAAACTGATGCAGGATTTATATTGCACAGAGCCAAAGAATCTGCATTATCATGAATTTGCCGAGCGCATGGAGTTTTTGAAATACAGCAAGGAGGGCGAAGCAAAAATGACTGATGTAATTGAAGAATATGCTGCAAGAAAGGCCGAAGCAGCGGCGAAGGCAGTAGAAGAAAAAATGACAGATGTAATTGAGGAATATGCTGCAAGAAAGGCAGAAAAGCTTGCTAAGGAAGCAGCAGAAACGGCAGCAAAAGAAGCAGCGAAAAAAGCTGAAGAAAAAGAGCAGGCAAACAGAATAGAGCTTGCCCAAGGCTTACTGGCTGACGGTATGAGTATCGAGTTCACCGTCCGTCACTCTAAGCTTACAGAAGCAGAGGTACGCGAATTGGCTTCCAAGCTGTCTGCGTAAGCTAAAAGGGTATTACCGCAAAAACAAAAATACAGTAAGTACAGGCACCTGTTTATCAGCAAATGATAGGCAGGTGCTTTTTTGCGCATTTTTTGCTATTTAACATGCTCTTAACATCGGCATAATACTTCCTTAACAATGATATATTATACTAGCATCATAAACCACGAACACTACTGATAAGGCGCAGAACTTATCGGAAATAAATTTTTTCACGATGGTTGAAGGAGGAAATATATTATGAAATTGAAAAAAGTCGCATGTTTAGGTCTGGCAGCTATGGTAGCACTCGGTGCTCTGGGCTGCGGCAGTGATAACAAGGCTGCTGATAACAAAGAAGGCAGCAAGGTTACCGGCAGTGTAACCGGCAGCGGTTCTTCCGCACTTTTGCCGCTGGCAAAGGATGCAGCAAGCAAATTCAAAGCGCTTAACCCGGATGTTTCCATTACCCTTAACGGTGGCGGCAGCGGCACCGGTCTGAAACAGGTTGCAGACGGCAGCGTTAACATCGGTAACTCTGACGTACCGGCAGAAAGCAAGCTGAAACCCGAAGTTGCCAAAGGACTTGTAGACCACAAGGTTTGCGTAGTTACCATGGCTCCGGTTATCAACAAGGACCTGGCAGCTAAAGTAAAAAGCCTGACCAAGGCTCAGCTGACTGACATCTTCACTGCTAAGGTAACCAACTGGAAACAGGTTGGCGGTCCGGATGAACCTATCGTTCTGATTACCCGTCCTGCTACCAGCGGTACCCGCGCTCTCTTCCAGGAGTTCGCTTTGGGCGGTGCTAAAGAAGCAACCAACAAATCTCTGGAGACTGATGACTCCGGCACTCTGCTGCAAAGCGTAAAGGATAACAAAGGCGCTATTGGTTATGTTGCTCTGTCCTACCTCGTAAATAACAAAGACGTTGCAACTGTAGCAATCGATGGTGTAGAGCCTACTCTGGACAACACCTACAACGGCAAATATCCTGTATGGGGTTATGAGCATATGTATACTAAAGGCGAAGCTGCCGGTGCTGTAAAAGCATTCCTGGACTTCATCCTCTCTGCTGATTATGGCAAGGAAATTGAAAAGCAGGGGTATGGTGTTACTGCTAAGATGCAGGTTAAACGTTAAGCCGGACTTCGGCTAAGGACGCATCTGCGTCGCGACGGCTCCTGGGAGTACGAATATGTACGCCGTCGTCGTCGTCGCATAGCATCTGCATCCTTATTCTGTGTCCGGGGACTTCGGCTAAGGTGCATCTGCGTCGCGACGGCTCCCAACGCAAAGACACATGTTGTCGCAAGCGTAGCGAAGCGAGAACATGTTGGTCGTGCTAATACCCGAAGGGTGAGGAGTACCATTTAGTACGCCGTCGTCGCCGCTCTTCGCATCTGACGCACTCTGCTTCGCCTTTGTGTATTAGAGTATTAGAATAGAGGTCTTATATAGCCTTTTGATGATTGAAGCAGACGCACTAAGTTTCATTTTTAGGGCTTAGCATAGGAGCCTTATGCTTCGCTTAAATTCTAATCTAAAAACAATCTTATAGCTTGAGGAGTTATCTTAAATGCAACAGGTAAATACCAGTGCCTATCGGCAAGATACCCTGTGGCGTTATATCATCAGTGGCTGTGGTCTGGCGCTTATTGTTTTGACCATAGCTATTGGTGCTTTTTTATGCTACAAGGGCTTAGGCACATTCACTACATATAACCACAGCATCAGCGAGTTTCTTTTTTCGGCAGATTGGGCGCCTAGTGACAGCGCTGAGGGCGGCGGCAGTGTTGGCGCAGCCATCTTCATCTTCGGTTCTGTTATTACCTGCGCATTGGCGCTGGCGATTGCTACACCGTTCAGCCTGGCAACCGCAATTTTTATGACGGAGATTTCGCCGGAGCTGGGTAAGCGCTTTGTCCAACCGGCTGTGGAAATTTTTGTCGGCATTCCTTCCGTAGTTTACGGCTGGATCGGCCTGACAATTTTGGTACCGCTGATTAAAAACATTTTTAACCTGCGCTTCGGCTTTTCCGTATTGGCTGCAGGTATTGTACTGGCGGTGATGATTTTCCCGACCATCACCAGTCTGGCGGCAGATGCACTGCGCAGCATCCCTAAAAGCTACCGCGCTGCTTCCTATGGTCTTGGCGCAACGCGTTGGCAGACTATTGCCAAGGTGGTAGTGCCTGCGGCAGTTACCGGTCTGATGACGGCAGTTATCCTGGGCCTGGCGCGTGCCTTCGGCGAAGCACTGGCTGTAGCGATGGTTATCGGCAAGATGCGTGCCTTTCCGAGCTCGCTGCTTGCTCCGACCAACAATCTGACGGCGGCGATTGCGGCGGATATGGGCGGCGCAATGGAGGGCAGCGAATACAACATCGCCCTGTGGACAATGGCGCTGCTGCTGTTTATCATCTCCCTTGCCTGCATCTTTGCGATTCACTTTTTAACTGCTAAAGGAGGGAAGCAGGCATGAACGACAGTATAGCGCGTGCAAAGTTTGTTGACAAGCTGATGACAGCAGTGTTTTATTGCGTAGCAGGCTTCTTTATCCTGCTATTGGTAGCCTTTGCCCTGTATGTTATCATCAACGGCTTCAAGGATTTCAGCTGGAGCTTGATTTCCTTTGAGGGCAGCGGCATCGGTAATTTGTTCTTCAACACTATTTATCTGGTTTTCCTGTCGCTGCTGGTGAGCGTGCCTCTGGGAGTCGCTGCCGGCATTTACATGGCGGAATATGCTAAGCAGGGCAAGTTCACCAAGTTCCTGCGTATGTGTATCGAAACGATGTCTTCACTGCCGTCTATCGTTGTCGGCCTGTTCGGTTACCTGGTATTTATCGTGATGACAGGCTCGCAGTGGAATCTGTTCAGCGGTGCTCTGGCAGTTTCTATCCTCAGCATTCCGCTGATTATGACGGTCACGGAGGATGCCTTCAAATCGCTGCCGCAGGGCTATAAGCGCGGCAGCCTGGCCATGGGCGCAACGCTGTGGCAGACTATTTACAAGGTGCTGCTGCCGGCGTGTTTGCCGCGCATTATGACAGGCGTTATCCTGGCTGCAGGCCGTGGCTTCGGTGAAGCGGCAGCTCTCTTGTATACCGCAGGCATGAGCACAGATATCAACTGGAACAGCTGGAATCTGCTGTCTCCGACCTGCCCGCTGAATCCCTTCCGTCCGGGCGAAACGCTGGCGCTGCATATTTGGGCATCGCGTACCGAGGCGTTGGCTGCGAATGCGGCGCAGATGGCTAACCTTTCTTCAGCAATACTGATGCTGCTGGTGCTGTCCTTTAGTCTGGGCGCACGTTACCTGAGCACTTATTTAGACACAAAAACCGGAGGTAGCAGAAAATGACGAATGATAACGCTGCAACTAAATTATTAGTGCAGGACCTGGATTTGTATTATGGCAAATTCCAAGCGTTGAAAAAAATAAATCTTGATATCAAGGAAAAGGAGATTACCGCGCTTATCGGCCCTTCCGGCTGCGGCAAATCCACCTTTTTAAAGACACTGAACAGAATGAACGACCTGGAGGAGGGTGTGCGCATTGAAGGCAGCATTGCTCTGGACGGCAAGGATATTTTTGCGGAGATTGACCCCATCAGCCTGCGTCATCGCGTTGGCATGGTGTTTCAACAGCCTAACCCCTTCCCGAAAAGCATTTATGACAATGTTGCTTACGGTCCACGTATTCATGGCGTGACGAAAAAGAGCGAGCTGGACGAGATTGTGGAGCGCAGTCTGCGTCAGGCTGCCATCTGGGACGAGCTGAAGGACAGACTGCATAAGAGTGCATTGGGCCTGAGCGGTGGCCAGCAGCAGCGCTTGTGTATTGCGCGTACCCTGGCCGTGCAGCCGGAGGTTATCCTCATGGACGAGCCTACCAGTGCGCTGGACCCGATTTCTACGATGAAGATTGAGGATTTGGCTCTGGAGCTGAAAAATGATTACACCATTGTTATTGTTACCCATAATATGCAGCAGGCTGCACGTATTTCCGATAAAACCGCTTTCTTCCTTTTGGGCGAGCTGATTGAGTTCAATGAAACGAAGCAGCTGTTTGCAAATCCGTCTAATCCCAAGACAGAAGAGTATATTACCGGCAGATTCGGTTGATGCAGGGAGAGGCGCGTAAGTGCGATACGGAAAGGCTCTCCTAGGGGACAAAGTAAGGTATACTGTCGAAATGCTAATGAGTGCGGTTGCACTAGTCAACAAATTTTAGACACAAATCATAAAAAAA
>ULTX01049508.1_pt1 | contig 34394 bp, 25 predicted proteins | sample 1958041 | NCBI WGS metagenome assembly ULTX01 (sample SAMEA4835747, study PRJEB28245) | human gut metagenome | biome: gut microbiome; material: fecal sample | place: Denmark | collected 2008
TCGGTATTCTGTCGTCCATGTTGGGATTTGACGAAAACGCACAGGCCTTGATGATTGCCTTGTACATCGCCATGGACAGTTTCGGCACAGCGTGCAATGTGACTGGCGACGGGGCCCTGGCACTCATCATCGACAAATGGTTCGGAACATCAAAAATTCCATCTGACTCTCATTCTTGAAAATCCTTTAATAAAATTTAACTCTGCCCCGACCTGGTTTTAATCGAATAACTTTATGATATACTGACAATCAGTACTTATATTTTCTGACAAAATTCTATTAAGAATCCACTCCTGAAACGTGTGTTAAATATGTATTAAAGCATCTGGAGAAAATATCTCATTAGGGGTATTTTTTCTATCTTTAAAGTTGGAAACTGAAAAATTCCAACAACCAATCTTTTACTAACAGTTAAACATTACTATTATGGGATTATTTGACAAAATCTTCCAGGCTGCACCGGAAGAAACCAAACTGACACAACAAGAAGCATTTGCCGGAATCGCCGTTGCTATGGCAGGAGCAGATGGAAGTATCAGCACCTCCGAATGGGACGGTATCGTAAACTATATCCGCCGTTTAAGAATATACGATAATTTCTCAGGGCCAGCTTTTGATAAGCTATTCGACAAATTATTCAAGATTCTAAAAAAAGATGGTCCCGGTGCTTTGGTAAAAGCTTCTTCCGAAGGACTATCTGATGAATTGAAACTCACTGCTTTTGCTTGTGCTGTAGATATTGCTTTGGCCGACGGCGTACTTGAAGAAGAAGAAAAATCTGTCATCAACCAACTGGCAGAAACGTTACAGATACCAGAACAGACCGCTGTCTCTATTATCGAAGTAATGATTATCAAGAATAGAGTATGACGAAAATCCAATAACTCAAAAGGATTCAGAAAGACATACTTTTTCAAATGAATCAGGGCTGACTTCTTAATCATAAAGTCAGCCCTGATTTTATTAAATAAGCGCTTACGTATAGCGTAGTATTTCTTATTTATTTAATTTCCAGGTAAATCCGTCTTTAGTGTCTTTTACCTCAAAGCCCAAAGCAGCCAGATTGTCACGAATCTTGTCACTTGTAGCCCAATCCTTGTTGGCCTTGGCCTGCATACGCTGTTCCAGCAACATATCCACAACTTTACCGTAAGCTTCCTCACGGGCAGCATTGTTCTCAGCCTCAGCCTTCAGACCCAGAATATCAAACACAAAGAGATGGAATACCTCCTTCAGTTCTTCCAAGTCGGCTTCACTGATACTTGCCTTCTTATCGATGACTGTATTAATCATACGGGTAGCATCGAACAGATGAGAAATGACAATCGGTGTATTCAAGTCATCGTTCATGGCCTCGTAACACTTCTCACGCAGCCCGGCCGGTTCGATGCCCGAAGTCGTCTTCGCCGGTGTAATCCGCTCCAGATTTTTCACCCCTTCCAACAGACGTTCCAAACCCTTTTCGGCAGCCTGCAACGCTTCGTTACTGAAGTCCACTGTACTGCGGTAATGAGCCTGAAGGATAAAGAAACGGATGGTCATCGGCGAATAAGCCTGAGCCAGCAACTTGTTCGATCCGGTAAAGAATTCATCCAGGGTGATAAAGTTACCCAAAGACTTACCCATCTTCTGTCCGTTAATGGTAATCATGTTGTTATGCATCCAGTAACGCACCATATCATGTCCCTGCGAAGCCACACTTTGAGCAATCTCACATTCATGATGCGGGAACACCAAGTCCATACCACCACCGTGGATATCAAATGTCTCACCCAGGTATTTCCGCCCCATAGCAGTACATTCACAATGCCAGCCAGGGAAACCGTTGCTCCATGGGGAAGGCCAGCGCATGATGTGTTCCGGCTGCGCGCATTTCCAAAGGGCGAAATCGGCTGGATTATGTTTTTCCTGCTGACCGTCCAGCTCGCGGGTCGTATTGATGACATCGTCCAAGTTACGTCCGGACAGCTTTCCGTAGTGGTGATCTTTGTTATATTTGGCTACATCGAAGTAAACGGAACCCTGACTCTCGTAAGCATAACCGTTCTTCAGGATTTCCTCTACCAACTGAATCTGCTCGATAATGTGTCCGGAAGCGTGCGGTTCAATGCTGGGTGGTAAAACATTCAGCGCTTCCATGGCCTTGTGATAACGGTTCAAGTAATATTGTACCACTTCCATCGGTTCCAATTGCTCCAGACGAGCCTTCTTGGCAATCTTGTCTTCACCGTCATCGGCATCATGCTCCAAATGACCTACATCGGTAATGTTCCGAACATAGCGCACCTTGTATCCCAAGTGAGTGAGGTAACGGAACAGAATATCGAAGGTGATGGCAGGGCGTGCATGACCCAGATGAGCATCGCCATACACAGTAGGACCACATACATACATGCCTACATGCGGAGCATGCAAAGGAACGAACGCTTCCTTGGTACGGGTCAGTGTATTGTAAATGATTAGTCTATTTTCCATAATGATTCCATTGTTAAATGTGCAAATTTATAAATTATATACAGAAAAGCGTGATTTCTTATACAAAAATCACGCTTCAGTTTTCCTTTTTCTACCTGATGGCACAGAATGTTCATTTTATCTCTCCTACCTTGGCAACAACATTTTTTCATATTGACATTTTGATAAGCCAAGACACTGAGAATAAAAGAATACGCCTACAGATTCAGATATTCCCGAAAACAACGAATCTCGCTCAGCCTTAAATACACAAAAGAATTCACTTTTTAGGTATATGGAATCATATTAACAGAAAAATATGAAATAAAAAATTAAAAGACTAAGCATCATCGCCTATCATAAATCAAACTATCATTCCAAAACCAGTTCCTTTCTCTAAGCTTTCAGCTCAGGCATTCCTCATTTTTCCGCATCCGTTTTCAATTTCAAGCGTATGCGTACTAACATCCGGACGTTTAAGAAGAAAGAATCAGTTGGATTTGCGCATCTGTCTGCATGTTTTTATGGAAAGATGAGTTCGTTTTTCTGTTAACCAAACGAACTGTTTTAACAAGTTACTCTGTTATAATATCCTTTTTACACAGTTAGATAGGGAATATGTTAACATTTTCGAATTATCTGTAGCTATTTGCGGAAATAGTGAGATAGTATTTTTCATTTTTTAGAAAAAAAATGAAAACCTATTTTTTAAAATAACGAACACTATGTTACCGAAAAAGAGAAGTATAACCGTTCCACTATTCAAATACAGCCTGACGAATTACCTCATAAGGAGCATCCTTTAATATCACCTTCTTGTCTTTGTCCAACAGATAAATGGTAGGCATGGCTTTCAAATCGTACAACGCCTTATCTCTGACTGCTCCTTTATCCTGCCCTATTATCCATCCACAAGGCATCCCGTTCAGATACTTTTTCCATACGGCTTCGTCATCTTCGGTATGCACGGCCAATACCGTTACTGCTCCATCCACAACAGCCCTTCGCAAAGCCTCATCGGCAAACATACCCGTCAATATATCGTGACAGGAATGGCATTCCGGGTCATAAAACACCAGTACCAGCCGGTTTCCTTGTACCGGTGTAGCATACAAGGAGCTCCGTGTACCATTCGGAAGATAATAAACGAAGTCCTCGGCTTTCGTCCCTATCCGGTTCTTCCGTATCAGTTCCAGTCTGAAAAGGTAGGAAGAAACTTGCGGATTATCTGTCCCCAATCCGGCAATCATATTTTCCAGGTATATGCCATACAGATTCTCGTTATAATACGGAGAGTTCGGGTTATACAAATACTCTTCTACATAATATTTCAATGAGTCCGTCACTTCCGGATAAGCTGTTATCCCTTTACATAAAGTTTCTATCCCAGCCCAGACTACCTCTTCACGGTCCTCAGGAACTTCACGGGACAGAGTCACAAAATTGGCCAATCCTTGAAGTACCGACGGCTTATTCTCCAGCTGCAGCGAATCCGAGAAATCAAACCTGTCCCAGAAGTGCGTCACCAAATATTCCCGGATATCATTCTCGCCCATCAGCATGGCAGGCAGTTCCGGCATCGGAAAATCCTTGGCAACTGTCTCATCAGATACCGGATGAGACGCGTCAGGATTCTTTGCTCCCTGCCTGTGTCCGGTCTGCCCACAAGCGGTCATCGCCAATAAAAAAAGTCCTGTAATCAATCGGTTCATCATGGTTCAAATACTGTTTAAACACCGTTTTACTGCCTCAGTTGCCAGTATCCGTTGAAAGGGGCTCTTCACCCACTTCCTGATACCGGACGCAACGTACCGGTGAAGCCGACGAGCGGTTGGCGTAATCATTGGTCAATGCCTGCTTATAAGCCGGAGAGACATCCTGAACCTTGTATTCTCCATTCACAAACAGATTACTACGGATAAGGAAACTCCTTCCTCTATGATTCTTATAAGTGGTAGAATTCTTGCAGACCCTGGCATCCTGATAGTCACCCAGATTCCCTACATTATACCAGGCATTGGTCTTGTCGGTCCGGCTTCGGTCATGTCCTCGCCATCCGGAAAACGGGAAATAATTATCCTGATTACCAACAGTAACCTTTATCCCCTTACCGTCAACCTGTTCATAACTGTTGTCTTTATATGCACTATAGAACAAAGCGAACAATTCATCATCCGCTATCCGGTAACCATAAGGACAAGGGTCGTAAATAGTCTTCTTCACAACCTCTTTGGCACTGGGACTATATCCCCACAGCTGGTCAACCGACGTATACAGCCAGTCATTAGGATAAGTCTCACCAATCTGGGCAGTAGCAATGATATCTAACGGATTAAGAGCCCCAGTTTCCACCGTCGGATAAAGTTCCAGATGCCTGTACACACTGCTCTTCTCTCCTTCGTCCATGTAATAATATGGTTTGGTGGTCATGTCACTCTGTCCATAATCATACGAAGGAGGTAATGGCGACGGGTCTTTCCTTCCCCACTGGTAATACAGCCCATAGCAAGCCAACGGATCTTCTCCTGTACTCCACGAAGCCTTGGTAGCCCCCAAATTCATGTTTAGAATACCGACATCCGTCAATGTTCTAGAAGTAGTGGTAGAAGGATTATCTCCGTATTCGGCACTATTCTCCGGATCTAAGAAACTCAAAGAAGCGTACGTGATATCTTTCAAGCCGTTATTTACCCACACATGCCAGGACCAGATAATGTCCCCGTTTTCATCCAAAGCGGCCAGAACCGCATTGCCTTGAAGTCCGTCTGTTTTACATTTATCATTCAAGGTAAACCGGACATACCCGTGTACCAGCTCCACATGAGTAATCAGATACGGGACATCCTGCCAAAGGATACGGGCAGAATGTGGCGTAAAGAACATATTCTTGGGATACAAGTCGGCTCCGGTCCCAATAATACTTCCACGTTCTCCACATCCGGGTACCATCGCCTGGAAATAGAAACCGTCATACCATTCCGAATCCGATTTTTTCATCAGTTCCTGTGAAACCACAAAACAATTCGAATACTCGAAATCGCTGATACTGTTGTTATAAGGTGTCAGGTTGCGGTAAGATTTGGAATCTTCATTCCCCACCACCATATCCAGACTGCCATCAGCTTTCATATCTACCACGATATTATAAATATAGCCAGCTTCCAGAATCCGTTCCTGCTGCTCTCCAAAAGTGGCAGGAATCGTTCCCCGATAAACTCCCGCATCGGTATGGATTTCGAAATCCGTATCTTTATCGGGTTGCAACAGGATATACCCCATATAGGTTTTCTCAAGCGATACCGTATTGTCTACCGTCAAAGGATAAGAAGGTACCTCCGCAAACTCCGGATACGAAGGGTCATTCTCAGCCATCGCCGTCTTGATGATAGGCATATTGGTCTCATCCTCCCAAACCAAAGGCTCACCAAACACTGGATCCACCCCTTCAACCGGTAATGTAGGGGTAGTTCCACCGACCAAAGGCGTACCAGAATCATTCCCTCCTCTACTTTGCTCTTTCGGCAATGCGATGGTTACCGTCTGCGGCTGATTCAGGAAAACAATATCATTGATATGCCTCCACGACACCAGACTCAGGTCACTATTATCGACCTTGATATACAGCCGGACAGCGGTCAGATAATGCTTGAACGAAAAATAGTTGCAATAGGTATAACTATTGCCGTTCATCATGTGTCCATAGGGCTGTATATCCCAGTCATTTTCATTATTCTTGAAGCCTTTTGACGACAAGTCATATCTACCCTCCCGCATGTCGGTCATCATGACATCCGTTTCACCGTCCAGCTTATTCTTGAAAACTACACAATCGTAAGCCGTACCATCATCGGCTGTCACTTGTTTATAAGAATCAGTTTCTATAAAAGAGACATCTGCGGCTACTCCTTCCTCATCGACAAGCACCTCCTCTGTTCTCGGATACCAGCCCACCATGCGACTGATATAGCCTACAGTCTCTTTCTCCTGACCCGGATTCTCGATTACTTGTATCTGATAGGTCTGTTTCGGACTGAATGTCACCGACCGAAAATGGATATCCTGCGTATTATCGGGCGATGAAAATACGGACGCATTTACCAGTTTCGTTTGTTGACTATACCATGTATCATGCTTCGTAGGAACATAAGTAGCACTTATAACACCTTCCACTATGGTTTCATCCAGTTTTATGAAATTGGCATCCAGCTGCGTTACCGTTTCCTGCCCGATAATACCTCTGGAAGGAATTCCCCGGCTATCATTATTCACCGAACGGACAGAAGTAACCGCACAGCTGGCCGTTATTTCCTTTTTCTGCTGAGTAACAGCCTCCTGTCCCGCTGCGTTATATACATCCTCCCGTATACAGGAACACAATGACACAATGCACAGTCCGATTATAATTCTTTTCATAGTTCTATCCCATTATTCCATCTGACATCTTACCACTTTCGCATCCGTTGTCCAGTTATCCGTATGCATTTCCTGTAATGTATAAGAGCCATTACTGTTTTTCCATACAATCATACGTGTCATAAAAGGACTCCCGTCTGTATAACAAGGAGTTGCCGTAGACAAGCGGTGTCCTCTTCCATGACCAAAATTTCCTTTACTCTCCATTGTCCTGCAATTAGGGAACCATACACCACCGGCAGAAACAGCACCTTTCGCAGTCATACCATCTTTCAGGTAAATTCCCCAATCATGACTATAATTCTTTAACTGATACGAATTATCACTGTTTGCGTCACATATGTTTGCTGACTCAAACACATTGTGCTGCATCACCCGGTATCCGGGTGGACAGGGGTCATACATTGTCTTGGCAAAAGATTCACCTTTCACCCCTGCAGCTCCTACATACCCCCACAGGTCATTGACCGCCCCTTTACTGTCCATATACGTAGTTTGCCAATATGTATCACCTGATGTATAGAAGCTAAGCGGATGCTGTACAGACTGCTGGATAGAACCTTTAGACGCCGTTTCATTTGCAGACTTTTTTATCCAGCCATCAGCTGTTTTCTTGAACCAAGGCTGCGTACTGGTATCTGTATTCGTAGTCGTTGAAGGCGGGAAGTAAGGGTCCTTCCGTCCCCATTGGTAATACAATCCCAGATTTGCAAAAAAATTGTCTGAATTAAAATCAGTATCACTTGCAGGCGCATAAGTAGCCCCCAGATTCCTGTCCATTACGGTATAATCTCCCAACCGGACTACCTGAATCTCGGGATGAATCCAAATGTGCCAGGACCATAAAATATTTCCATTCACATCGTATGCCGCCAGACCTACATTTCCATACGTATGCTCATTAGCTCTCACATAAATCATGGCATAACCGTCTTCAACACGACCGTTGTCCAATATAATCACCGGACACTCCTCCGCAATCTGTTCGGATGAAGGATTCCCTGCCACAAATGTAGAGAACTGGCTTCCTTCAGACAAGTCACCCTGCCACCACAACACATCCACTTTATCAATATCAGAGATGCCGGCTCCCAACCCTGCATCGAATGTCCGGTAGAAAGAACTGTTTCCTTGCACAATATTCAATCCAGTCACTCCATTTCCACGAGTAGTCACCTTGAACTTATAGAAACCAGTCTTGGATACTACATAAGAATTGGCAGTCTGTACGGCACTCAAATCGGTCACTACTGCCGCCGAATTTTCAATGACACACCTTACCGGATAGGCAGCCGAACGCTTGGTATGATACTTGTCCGGATCATACACCATAACAGAAGAATATTCCTGTCCTATCGCCTTATCATTATACCTGAAATGATAGGCCAGTCCGTCATATTTCGAATTCGTCTGTCCATACAAACCAGGTTCATACGGAGTGGCAGAATATAAATAGACAAAATCACGGATATCTGTCGTTGCATCAGCCACATCATTGTTCTGCAACGTCCCTTCCGCCAGACAAACTGTACCCGGATAATAGATATGAATCATATCGTTCAGCGTAAACTGATATCCGGCAAAATCAGTTCCATTCTGCAATTTCTTTACCGCCATGCTTTCACTATAATTTTCCCAGATAGGATTATCCGGTACCCGGTAACCGGGAGGACACGGGTCATACAGTGTCTTCTTCACATCATCCCGAATGGAAATATACCCCCAGAAATGATCGCTGTTTTCGGTATCTGTAGTCCAATTGTTCGAAGTAGGACTGTAAAAATAGGTAATCGGATTCCGATGCGCTTCGGCCACAGACACTGTATGACTTTTCACACTTATAGGCCAATATTCACCTCCTACACTCGTATCTACCGTAGGTCTGAAAATAGGATCTTTCCTTCCCCACTGATAATACAGTCCCGACCATTGGGAACGTGCCGGTTGAAATGTATTATAATCCGTGGTAACCGCCCCCAAATTTCGGTCCAATGCTACATAACCGTTAGAGTATCCCTGATTCATAGGCTGGTCCGTCACCCAGACATGCCAACTCCATATGATATTGCCTGCCTTATCACATGCGCCTATTTTTACATTTCCCCGGTATTTCAACCGGAAATCATCCGGATTATCCGTTCCAGGCACCGTAAAGACAATTTTTCCGTCTGTCAGTTTATCCGAAAGTAATTTGATAATAGGAGTATTGACCCTCTCTGTATAATCTGCAATGAGCTCCATTTGCCCCGTAGTCGTGTTCAACTTCATCATCGCATCGCTTCTCAGTATCTTCACCTTATCCACTTCCAGACGTACATCGGTGTCCGGCAAACGGATGATAGTCCCGTCTCTTCGGGTCAGGGTATTCACTCCATTTCCTTTGATGGTCGCGTCAAAGCAATAGCCTCTGTTACCCGAAGATACAATGTAACAGTTTGCCGTACCGTAACGGGACAAATCAGTCAGCAAATCGAAATCCTGTATAATTTCATACTCCTTGTCCTTTTCATAAACCCAGTCGGTTGTCGATACCTCGGCATTGATAATTCCTTTGGAAGAAAATTTCAGGTAGATATTATAGGCATGTCCCGGCATAAAATCTCTGGCAATAGCTACGTTAATACCCTCCGGCTGCTTTTCCGTAACAGCACGAATGCGGAGTATACCGTCGACAGGTGCTCCCTGCAAACGGGTTCCAACCAGCCCGTTCTGGGTTGCCGCCGAAAAACTGGTCTGCATGTCGACCGACTGTCCATCCTCCAGCAAGGAATACGATTGGGAAGTTACCCCTTCCGTTCCCGATACCGGTAAAAAGCTGAAAGCAGGTTCATCCGCACTTACCACCGTAATCGGTAAGTCTACACGCAACTGTCCCGGCAAGTTTGATAATGTCACCTGAGTAAGATTCCCCCATTCTTCCTTGGTTTCAGAGCCTACGGCATAAACATAGATATTATACATGCACAGCGCATGACGAAACTGGAGGGTCGGAACCCCGTTTTCGAAATTACCACGTGAAAAATCACTGACCATCACATCGGTTTCTCCGTCCAGGTTATAAATCATATACGTATCCGTACCATCTGAAGTAATGACATTACCACCGTCGTTTTTTACCCAACCGTCATCTTCAGAAGCCGGATACCAAGCTCCGAATCCTACCTCCGATGTCTTGTCTTTATAGAACTGGGCCTTACCGGAATCAAAAGTGATATCGCGTAGCCACGAACCGTCTGCCGACGGTTTTCCCATCGTGGCCCCCAGCTCTTCCCTTCCTGCTGTCACATCGCCGTCATTGGCATCCCATCGGATCAGAGAGATATCCAGCTCTTCCTGGGTATCATAATCAAGACCTGCTCTCGATACCAATACCGCAGAGCCGACCTTCGCTCCCAGGTTGATACGCATGGTTTCTGACGCCCATTCATCTTCGGGTCTAGTACAGCCTGTCGTGCAAAGTACAGCCAACAACAACAGGCAAAGGTATGCAAACGGATAAGTCTTCATCGTTTCAATCATTCGGTAATAAGGTAGTTTCAATATAATCTACAGATTTCCAGGGAACAATGCTGTCTTCCAAGTCGATACTGGAGTCTATACCGATAAAGTACCGGATTTTATGTCCTCTGCTCCAGGACTGGGGAGTGTAATCAGACAATCTGAACACAGATTCATACGTGGATTTCTCGTTATTTTCCTGTACAGTATAGTTTATACACAATTCCGCTCCATCTATCAGAGACTGATGTACGGTAAGGAAGCGCATCTGCCGGTATTCGGCTGCAAATTTATCGGAAGAACTGTCATAACCCTTTAACTGCAAACCTCCATTCGGACTATAAGTATACGTCTCTCGGGAATTTTCATCGGGGGTTACAGTCCAGATATTCTTCATGCCATAAATTCCGTCATTATCACCGGGCACGGCATGATACTGCAGATTATATTGCGCTTTGGTCAAGACGTTATAGAATTTTATCCAGTTCACGGTTACAGCTGTCATGTTCCGACTCATGGCCATATACAGCTCTACACAGGCCGTCACCCTTTCCAAATCCAGTTTGACCAGTTCTTTCTTTGCCCCTTCCGCACTCACACGATAAGACAACAGGAAATCGGCCCACACATCATCCGACGATGTATAAGTTGCCGGCTGCTGGACAGTCACCGTCTTGGCATTGTCGGTCACAGTCACTCCTCCCTGCGTATCTGTGGCCGTTTGATTCGGTGAGGCAATGTAAGCATAAAATTCGTAGGCTCTGTCTGCCCATTCCATATCCGATTTCCAGACACCATTATCCGTATATGCTACTTCTTTATCAGATATCCCTGAATTTTCTGTGTTGTCTGTGACATACAGCGGTAATCTCAGATTCAGCAATTCCTCTGTATCATCCACCAAAGCCCGCGAACCTTCCGATACGGTCGGTTGGGTCTTTACATAGAACGCAATGGTATCTGTTCCTGTCTGTGTAACGACTTCCGGCGTACATGCGGCAAGGACACCTACAACTCCCAATGACAATATGTATTGAATCTTCTTTCTCATCATCCGTCTATAATTACATCGTCTTCCACCCAGGGAACAACCGTTACCTGGAAGGTTATCCGGTTATCCTGGACATACAATTTATACGAATACTTTTTCCCGGCATCCCATTTCTGCGTACTGCCGGCTGCCAGCGACACTTCTTTCGTTGCCTCCTTACCCTCGTAGGTATATGATATGCTTGCCTTGATACCTGTAAAATAACCCGTATCATGCGGCCACATCAGGATATACCCGTCGGAACCGATGTTCCCCTGACTGGCCAGCAAGGTCAGGGATTGGTTGAAATCCAAAGATCCACCCGGTGTGAAAGTCTGAGAAAAGGCTTCACCGCTGTTATCTGTCAAAGCAATGACAGGTGTACCTGTCTCCGGAATTGTAGCGCTACCCGTGTGGTACAAACCGGTCAACTTGAAACTTTGAATAGTGATATCGCCTACAGGCATCAGATTCACGACCTGGAAGCGTACCGCACAAAGCAGATGGTTCATGGCCAATGCTACGGGTCGGTAAGGATTCTCTTCAGTCATGCTGCGGGTATGGGTTGCATAAAGGAAATCAAACTGGTTGGCATCGGTAATTTCCCAGGATGATACGTTCAGAGAAGAAGTAGTTTCATCGTATGACACGGTAGGGTAATTCCCTTCATTCAATTTGATATCACCCTGCCTACTGAGGTAAGCCAGAAAAGTATGGGTACCGTCGGCTGTCCAGTTCTTCATCGGCTCATACGTCCACGAAGAGCTGTTGCGGGTTACGACCACTCCATCCATGTACAATTCGGACTGGCCGGCAGTAGAAGTATATTTATCATACACTGTCAGCTCGTTTCCGGACTGATTGATAGCGGCATCGTCCAGCAAAGTCCGGCTTACCGGGAAAGATTCATCGGCAGAAAGGGCGTATCGGCTCCCGGTATCTGCTACATCCGACAGATTGAAACTCATGGCAGGCAAAGCTTCCGCTTCGGGCAGATACTCGGTCTGTACACAGCCGCACAGCATCGTTCCTAATAGTCCTATCGCACAAATTACTTTCCGCATCGTCTCTGGATTTATATTATATAAATAGGTGTAGCTATAGCGGGACATTCAACCCGCTATAGCTTATAAGAATGATTATTCTTTTAAAAATTAGGAACCTGGTGTAACAAGCTCTTCTTCATCTTTATAATCAGCCCAATCTTCAACACTTGGTTCATCAAACACTATAGGAGTCAAATCTACAGATTTACCATCGATAGTAAGTGTATAGTGATAACGGTTATTAATAATCCAATTGGTAGTTGTGCCATTAGGAATAGACACGTCAAAAAGTTTATCGCTTACAATTTCAGTACCAGCTGCATCTGCTACCGTTACATTAAATTTGACTTTCACAGTTCCAATAGTTTGTGGAATCACAATAAATTCATTGGAATAGGCTTTTGAAGTAGTACCATCTTGACCTGTTGTCCAAAGTTCTGTTAAAGTAGCACCTGCACCATCCTTAAATGTAGAGGTACTTTCAATTGTACCTTGATCACTCCATGTTCCACAATTTCCTGCAGAAAATTCTGTCGATGCCGTCGTAAAATTACCTTTTGTATTAATGCCAGTAATCTCGAAATTGCTAATCGCTACCTTTACTCCATCTGCAAAACCATTCCGCAGAGTTACCTTAATCATAGACAAGGCATGGAAGAAATTAAACGTCACTGCAGTGTTATAAGTATTATTACCCGGAGTAATTACTTCAGATTTTGCTACGATAAAATCTTTCTGATTATCTGCCGTTCCATCAATCGTAACACCTGTAAATGTTAAGGTGGCATCATTTACAGAAGGGGTACTTGTTGTTCTATACTCAAAAGTCGGAGTTACACTACCCATCACCGGTGCATAAGCCACAAACTTATAATACTTATCCTTAACCCAATAACGTATCGGACTATATCCCCATTCAGGAGTACTACCACTACTGTAAGTCACATGAGTATTATCAAACACATCCGTTACAGTTTCATATCCGCCATAAACATAAAAGCCTTTGTCATCTCCATGTAAATCAGAAGCTTTATCTACAATAGTAGCGGTAACTCCTCTGGTAGCTTTCCCTACAAACACATCTTCAAACCCGATGGCACGGTTTTCCGCCACCTCCAACACTTCATTCTGTGTACAGCTTGTCATAGCTGCTGCAGCCAGACCAAGCATCCATAAACCTTTCTTCATATTCATCGTTTTTCAATTTATATATTATTCTTTTTCAGTTCAACGGCAATTCAATGTCTTCGTATTCTCCCCAGCCATCCACACTGACATCGAATCCGCCACCTCCCTCGGTTCCGTCTTCATCGCTCACCTCAATACCGCTCACGGTAATCACACCTCCCCGGGGTTGGACGTTCACCTGGTCCGTTACATCGAAATCATAACTCAGCATCTTGCCGTTAGTGAGCCGTACCTCCAAGTTCAGCGTGTAGTAGGCCGGCGTACCGTCGGCACGGGTGTAGTGGTCGCCGGGATAATTCGGTACACCGAAGCTCTGCATCCGCACATCGGCCCCGAAATCGGTAAGATCGCAGTCGAAAAGAAGCGTAGCCGCACTTCCATCGGTATGTCCGTCGTTCAGATACACCTTCTCGGCCATCCCTGCCAAGGCTCCTCGTGCCAAAGCCACATATTCCAGTCCCTTCGAAAACTCATAGCGTATCAGATAAGTATAGGTAAGCGGACGCAGGGTAACGGGCAATTCCACTTTCTCCAAGGTTCTTTCTCCTAGGCACTCCTCCAGATAGTATCCGTATAACTGGTCGGGCTGGTTCATGGTACGCTCTCCACTATGCAGTTCGGCCAGACTACTCCTTGTCACCGAACGAGTAGTCGCCACAGCCGATACAGAAGCCTTCAGACTATCGAATACGATGTATTCCGTATCGTTATTATAAAGCAGTACCTCATGCAACCCTTCGCGCAACGGCAACCTGCCACCTTCCGAAGGGAGATTCGCTTCGCTGTAATAATCATCCGTCCCATACGCAATGGCCCGGATACCCGTTGCCGGCTGCGGACGGAGGTCATCGTACGTATACCTGAAAGCATCTTGCCACATATCTTGCCAACCGTACATATCCATCAGTTTGACTGTCGGATAATAGGTACGCTCCCACTCCAGCTCCCAAGTGGCTATAGCATGAACTTTTACACTCGGAGAGTGTTCATCGTGGTTGTAACACAAGTCCTTCCGGCATCCTGTAAGCAAACAAGTTCCTAACAAAAAAGGGACAGCTACCTTTAACCGTTGTTTCATGGCCTCCCTCCTTTCCGGAAATAACGGTTTAAGTCGAATACCAAAGCAAATTTCAGTCTTAATGGACCAATAAAGTTTGTCCGTCCTGTCTGTTGATAAACATAATGTCCTTCAATGGGTAGATACTCTTCGTATTCAGTACATAAATATCCTACACCGACACCTGCCTCGAATCCCAGCAAATCGTTCACCGGGAACGAATAGGTATACCCGATTCCAACGGTCCAGCCTTCCCCTTTATAGCCACGTCCTCCATTTTCAAGGTCATACCACGAAAAGCTACCGAAAACCCCGATAGAATGGTAATGTCCTGGTTTCCTGGCCGGTATCCGATATCGTATATCCGGCATCAGAGTAGCCAACTGGTAATACCAATGTTTGCGGTCGCAATGCCACCAGGCCATACTAGTCTCTACCGTTGCAGACCAATGTTTAGCAAATAAATATTCTATCTCTACGTCAGGCATAAGGATAGCATCGTAAAGCAAATTGGTCTTCAGCGATACAGGAAGAAAAGACATTTTTTTATCGGATACGGAAACTGAATCGAGCACAACGCGTTGTGCAGAAACAGAAGAGAAGTTACATAATAAAAACAGTACTCCCCACAAACGACAACAAAAACCTAGCAGCTTAAAAACAATATCGCTCATAAAGTAATTATAGTTCGGTTTATAGTTGAGGGGCAAATATCTTTTGCCGGTGCAAAGATACTGACAGTAAACATTATAATCTAAGCTCGCCTCTACTCATTAATGTTTATTAACAAATAAGTTTCCAAAAAATATCCAAATCATACCACCTCTTAATGAGAGAATATTCGATAACAAATCATTAGCAAAAACAAACGGTTTTATTGGGCGTTATGAACAAATTTAATCTTTTGCACCACACACTTCGTTTTATTATCACAAATCATATCGTCAAAATCACAGAATCTATATATCGATTGATGAAGATGTCCTGTTACGTAAATAATCGGTAGGAAGAATTCCTGTGTATTTCTTGAAGCACCGCAAAGCAGTCTCACGTGAGCGAAAACCTACCTGAAAAAAAGCGTCCTGTATACTGGCTATCTGTCCAGAATCGGCCAGTTTCAGAAATTCCATAATACGACGTTGGTTAATCAGATCCGAATAATTTTTGAAACCTGCCTCCTGGATGGCTTTCGAAAGATAACTCCGGTTAGTATATAGCTTCGAAGCCAGTTCCGGCAAATTCATATCCGGATTCCTCCAGATTTCCTCTTCATCCATCAACCGATACAGTTCCTCTATCAACGGATTAATCACTTTCGGTTCTGCTTCCGGAATATTCAACAACGATGTAGATTGAATTTCAGAAACTTCCTCTTTGGGCAGTTCGAAACGGATAAACAATTCATAATAAGTCGTTCTGACAGCCACACCAATGACTACCACCTGATGTAGTATGCTGACAAGAGCAGAACCTGTCAGCATAAACAGAATAAAAAGAAAAGCTATCAGTTGAATACTCAAAGAAAAACGAATAATTTCCTGATTACTGACACTAGTCTTTCTCCAGTTATAAGGAATATAAAACAGCAATACAGTATACGGTACTATACAAAAGAACAAGACAAACATCCTGAACCATACATTGAATTCACTGATATATAGCCAAATATCTGCAAATGAAGTGAGTTCTCTGCAATATGGACGGAGTACCAGTAACAACACTATCAGAATCATGCCAGGAAAAAACAGTTTTACCCTCAGCTTCCAGACAAACCAACTGCTGTTGATAGCTTCCATTGGATATAAATAAAGCATCAGTAAAGCAATAAGTCCACCAGACAAATTTTCAGGAGGAAGGACACGTCCAAATATTGGTTGGTCCAATGCCGAAATAACCAGCCGTATCAGAAAGGCCACCCCAGCCACCACCCACGTATAACATAAGTAACGTCGAGACCGGTCTCCATAATCCCTCCGAAACCATAAAAACAATCCACACAACAGAAAGGTACATGCACTACAACTAACCAGTATTTTCAGTTCTTCCATAGGCATCAGTCACAAACATTCCCGACAAACTCAAATAGTTGCACTTTATTATAAATAAGAATCAACTTTCTCAATAGACAGACATGTTTCATTTATACAATTCGTTGATTTCAAAAAATAAAATAATCCCATAATAATCTGAAAAACAGGAATAATCATTTTATTTACTTCATCTGCGAATCTGTCTGCACAATAAATATAACCACTTATCTCAAACCTTTATACCCCTATATCGAACAATGTATCTTTTGAAACTTTTTATATACGAAATGGCACATAGTCGTATAATACCAGATACTCAGAAATATAACAAACAAGCGGGCAAAAGATAAAGGTTATGATTATCATATCAGAACATTCGTTGTTTCAAGAATTGTTTAGGGGTAAGTCCGGTCAGTTGCTTAAACTGTCTGAAGAAAGTAGTTCGTGAACCGAAACCAGCCTGCTTATACAGTATATCCAAATTAATGGAATCATGATTAGTCATCAAATGGATGGCATAGTTAACACGGTATTCGGCCAACCACGTACTGAAATTGTTTCCCGTCATGCGGTTGATAGCCGTAGATAGGTGGGTACGGTTGGTAATGGCTGCCTTAGCAAGTAAAGAGATATTCAGTTCCGGATTCAGGAAAGGACGATCGCGTTCCATCACTACCAACACCCGATAATACAGGCTCCGGTAGAATTCATCTACTCTCGCATGCTCAGCCAGAACAGACTCTTCATTTGTATCATTCATATCTATAACATCTTCTTGTAACGGTACATCCGATAGAAGTGTACGTTTTTCCAGGTTATCTGCCAGAAATATCTCCATTTCCCGCCACCCAATATACCGCCTCATCAAGGTTTCGAAAAGTATACGGAGCTGACGTTTCTTATATCTCCAGTAAAAGATCCCCCACACTATCAACATCACCAAAAGAATAATTACCAGAATAAGAATAATTATTTCCATTCGGCGTTGTACCAATTTACCTTCTACTTGAATCACCTGTTTTTCCATACCAGCTACATCAAGTGCTACCGAATAATAGGCTAACATACCATTCAACTGATTGTCATAGTTTTGCTCAACAATTTTCTTCCATACTGACAAAAATTCCAGTATATTATCGGTATTGTTCTCTCGTATAAAAGTACTCATCAATGGATCTGCTGTTTCAAATAACTGATAAGAAACCGGACGAGAAAGAATTACATCTTTTGCTTCTCGATAATATATATCAGCCTTTGAATAATTGCCTGCCAGCTCATAAGCTCTTCCCAACCGGTAACAAACAGATTCAAAAGTTACAGCCTGTTCTTTATGCAGATAATATTCATCGTATAACCCTTGCAACATACTAATACCCCGCTGTAGTGAATCCGGAATCTCCGTCAAACACCATCCTCTATAAAGGCGCATCGTGTAATCTACAGATTTATACGAACCAGGCAACATATCTTCCGGAGCTATCTTCAATGAATCAATAGAGGAAAGATAATACAGAGCCGAGTCGTATTCTGCGGTATAAACCAAATGAATAGCTTTGGCCAAATAAGCATTAGCCGTTGATAAGACGTCATCTTTATCCGAAGTAGCAATAACCTCATCAAAAAGTTCATTGGCCTTATCATTCAGTTTCCAATTGGAATAAATCAATGCCAACATGCTGATAGAGCGATTCAAGCACGCTCTATCTTCTATTGAGTCAGAAAGCGCTATGGCACGTTGAAGACTGACAAGGCCTTTCTTCAACTCATTATGATTGATATAAACAGATGCTGCCAACGCATGGGAATAAACCCATAATCTGATCTGACGAGGTTCTAACTGAGAAGGAGATACAGCAGCCATCTCGTCACACAGTGCTAACAATGTATCCATATTCTCATAAGACATCAACATATTATTGACCACATAATGATACGTACTGTCGAAACGAACTTGTGTTTCCCGATTTTCCGGCACTGAAGCAGTTCTCGAACAAGAAAAAAAGATATTTCCCGCCAAAAGACAAAGAAGAAAATACCACACTGAATAACGGGCAATTGTTCTCATAATAACCAATTTATAACATATAGTACATGCAAATGTAAAAAAACAGAAATACATACCCAATAAACAAACACATTTTCATATCCAATACGCAAGGCTACCCCCGAGGTTATCATAAAATTACATTTTTATTACAGAAAACCATCTCCAAGCAAGAAAAAAAATGGAATCAGTTAATAAAACTTTCACGGTTACAAGCAACCCTTAAACTATGTTATGAAACATAAGAATATAATTGGATTATTTGCTCGTTTTACAGGATTCCGTATCTTTGCATCGTGTTTTTCATAGTATTAGATTTTAAGGTTAACAAAGGTTGGAGTACAGCGGTACTCCTTTTTTTATATCCATAAGTAAAGTACTATTTGTCGGTTCCGATATTTTTCACAACTTTATTCTTCAACCTCTCAAGCAGAAAATATCTTCCACCTCTAATTCTTAACAAACCTAGAAACTAAATAAGGATTCCTTAAAACATGTTATTAAACATGATTTTTAAGCTCCATTACTTGCATATATCCAGGTATTCCGTACCTTTGCATTGTGTTTTTCATAGTATTAGATTTAAGGTTAACAAAGGTTGGAGTACAGCGGTACTCCTTTTTTTATGCTTATAAATGAAGTGTCCTAAAAACAAGATGAATTGACCATGGAATCTCCTAAAAGTGTTTTGCTCGGTATGAGCGGAGGAACAGACAGTTCAGTAGCAGCTTTGCTGCTACAGGATGCTGGTTATCAGGTAACCGGTATCACTTTCCGTTTCTACGAAAAAGACGGAAATACCGAATATCTGGATGACGCACGGGAATTATGTGACCGGTTAGGAATCCATCATCTTATATACGATGTACGGGAAGAGTTCCAGCAACGCATCATCGATTATTTTATCCGTGAATATCTGGCAGGACATACCCCTGTTCCCTGCACCTTATGCAACAATTACCTGAAATGGCCGCTCTTGCAACAGGTAGCCGATGAACAAAATTGCAATTATTTCGCCACCGGACATTACGTCCAGAAACAATTGATTGACGGGTACTGGCACATCACGCAAGGCGCTGATCCCGACAAAGACCAATCATTTTTCCTGTGGGGACTTCCCCAGTCTATTCTGGAACGAATGCTTCTCCCGATGGGAACACTGAACAAGATACGAGTACGCGAGATAGCAGCCGAACGAGGTTTCCTAAAAACGGCACATAAACGGGACAGCCTGGGAGTCTGCTTCTGCCCCATGGACTACCGTACCTTCTTACGGCAACATACTACAAACAATCGTATCACTTCTGGAAATTTCTACGACGAACAAGGAAATTTTCTCGGGAAACATGAAGGTTATCCATTCTATACCATCGGTCAACGGAGAGGACTTGGTATCCACCTCAATAAAGCAGTTTTCGTCAAAGAGATCCATCCGGACACCAATCGAGTTATTCTCAGCGATAACCTGCAAGCGCTGGAACAGACCGAAATGATACTGACAGACTGGAATATCACCAACCCTTCTGCCCTGCTGGGAAAGAACGATGTCATTGTCAAAATACGCTATCGAAAGCAAGCCAATCGCTGCACTGTAACCCGTACCACCGATGGCAACTTACATGTCCAACTGCACGAACCGTTGGCTGCCATCGCTACCGGACAGGCAGCCGCTTTCTACCGAGACAATATAGTATTGGGAGGCGGAATCATCTCTTCCAGCCGCTAGATAAGAACAAGCTTATCAACTAGAATTATCCACAACCTCCTATTTAGTTATCCACAAGCTGTTAATAATCCAATACTCACTGAGTATCAAAACTCTATTACGAGTTATAAGAAAAGTTTTTCTAGTTTATCCACATATCTGTTGAGAACCTTAAATACTTATCAACAGGTTATAAAAAACACCTGTAACGCCCTTCCGAAACGCTACAGGTGTCTTCTTCAACTCTATTTTCTATTACAAAGAATTTACGTAGGTATTCAGTTCCTTCACCATATCGGATGCCGACTGATGAGTATAACTTTCACTACCCGGCATAAATCCTCCCAACAACTTGTTCAATTTTCCCAATTCACGGCGGGCATTCTTACGTACCAGTTCATCACGCAGGATAAGTATCTTTTCACAACACTGCAGGCCTTCCACTAATCGTTCAAAACGAATACTGCTTCGCGGACCCGGATAGATACAATAAGTATCACCGGCAGCCCATGTACGGAAACGGGAATCGTGTAGCGGATCGGCAGGCCAACTCATGGTAGACCAACGCAAATAGCCATCATATCCTCCGGCTACGGCATGAATGGCTGTCCAGGCAGCTTCAGCTGGAGCAGAAAAAGTAAAGATATTCGGGAAAGGTTCTGTACAACAAGTATAATAGGTACTGATTTGCCCTTTCTGTTCGCGTTCTGCCTTTACCTTGGTCGGGAAGGTCTGCCCATAGGGAATGCACAAATAATACAAATCCGACTGAATTTCCTCGTGATAATTTCCAGCTAGCATAATCTTGAAATCCGGATCAGCATCTTTGATGACTTTAATAGCTTCCTGCATGTCTTTCAACGGACGTTCATCCATGGAAATGGAAGTCTTTTCAAACCAACCTTTTTCTTTGAGATGACGGGCAAAATCTTTCAGAAAAGTACCCCAATAGTCTGCATAAGCTTGCTCACCCGGCTTCGCTTTAACAAACTGTACCCGGTTAGTAGCCTGGTCATAATAATCGAAACTCAATTCCCAAGGTACCATCGTATAACAACTTATCAGCCCATTGATACCTACATCATTCATCATGAAATCTATCCATTTGTCGAACACCGTATAATCGAACACCCAAGTACCATCCAGCTTCTTCATCCGGAAAATCATGCTGTCATAGTGATCGTATGTCTGTCCGGCCCAAGGCTTGTGCATGATACTGGTCGTAATGGTACGTTGTCCGGCATCCGCCAACATACGCATGATGGGGCGCATGGCATCAAAATGTTCCTTACTCCATAACGGTACCTGGTAATAACGTGCTACAGCATATGGATTCTGCCATAAATCAACATACATCTTCCAATCCTTCGGTGCAGGCAATATTCTTTCGCCGACCCGTACTTCTACAGTTAACGATTTCTTTCCAAGCTTTTCACTTGATACGGAAAGTTTTCCCCGATAAACACCTGGTTCGGCAGTAGCAGGAATCCAGACATTCACCCATACCGGTTGTACTGTACGCGCCTTAACCGGAAGCAATGAACCAGTATCCAATATATCGGCCACCATCGATGAATCCCAATCAGCTTTGTTCGGACGTGCCCCACAACCTCCTTTCCCGTCCTTATTCAATTCATCGGTCATAACATATCTTACAAAATGAGTCCGGACTGCAGAAGCAGGAATTATCTTCTTTCCATTTTTAAGTTCAGACATTTCCATTTTCACATCTCCCAAATTTTCCTTGGTCCACAACAAAGCCTGGGCATTCACACGTTCTCCTCTCCAACCTTCCAGACGAATACTGTTCTGTTGCTTTACATCTGGAACATTCAGTTTCTTATAACGGACATCCGTAGTCGCCCAACTGAAACAAGCTGTCTGCTTCATCTTATCCCATACAGCGGCATCGTCATGGGGTTTAGTATCGGTCCATTCCTCAAACTGAGCCAATGGAAAGCGTTCGGTCTGCTGGGCACTGACACAAGTACCCGTCAACAACAGTGCTAAAAGAAGTAGTTTTTTCATAACAGATTGAGAATAACAAACAACAAATAAAAATGCCTTGATACAATCAAGAGCATGTCAGCATCTAGCAACCGATACAAGCACACTGATTGCACCAAGGCAGCGAACAAATATACTAAAAGGTAAGCGGAGAGGCAAACGAAAAACGAAATTTTTCAGATTTGACTATCCCGAACCGCAACCCGCTTCCACATCAATATACAAAGAATCCGGGAACCCCCGGATTCTACCATTTATTTCTTCTTCAATTCTTCAGCTGAGACAATGCGATAGAGTTTATCACTCGGACGGATACGTTCAGGAACCTTAAACGATACATGCACTCCTTTCTTCACTACATCCACCGGTTTCAGATCTACACGGGCTTCTTCCAAAGTAAGATACATCGCACCGGTAGTAGGCCCCGTAATGAGCAGCTTATCTCCTACCTTAATTTCAGCAGCCTCTATCAGGAATTCAGCCACACCAATGTTAGAGAAATATTTGATACCGCGTCCGGCATAGACTTTCCGTTCGGTTGCCTCCGAACCGTAGTTCTTGCTCCATTCGCCCAAACGCTGTCCCAAATAATAACCGTTCCAGAAACCACGGTTGAATACTGTCTTCAAACGGGTATCCCAATCGGCCACTTTTTCTTCCGTAAAGGTACCGTCCAGATACGAACGGATAGCTTCCTTGTAACATTCCACAACAGTCTTTACATACTCAGGTCCACGAGCACGCCCTTCTATCTTGAACACCCGCACACCAGCCTCTATCATTTCGTCCATGAAGTGAATAGTCTTCAAGTCTTTCGGCGACATGATATACTTATTGTCTACTTCCAGTTCGATGTCGCTTTCCTTATCCTTCACGATATAAGCCCGGCGGCATACCTGCATACAGGCACCCCGGTTAGCCGAAGCATTCAGTTCGTTCAGACTCAGGTAACATTTTCCGGAAACCGCCATACACAAGGCACCGTGGCAGAACATCTCGATACGTACCAGTTCACCCATCGGACCCTTTATCTGCTGCTCCTGGATAGCCTCGTAAATTTTCCGAACCTGCTTCAGATTCAGTTCACGCGCCAGCACCACCACATCGGCAAATTGCGCATAGAATTTCAAGGCTTCCACGTTACTGATATTCAATTGGGTAGAAAGATGTACTTCCTGTCCCACCTGATTACAGTAAGCCATCACTGCTACATCGGCGGCAATCACTGCGCTGATACCGGCCTCCTTGGCTGCATCAACAATCTGACGCATCAGTTCCAGATCTTCATCATAAATAATGGTATTGATGGTAAGGTAACTCTTCACTCCGTTCTCATCACAGATACGAGCTATCTCTCTCAAATCATTGATAGTAAACGTGCTGGCTGAGCGTGCACGCATGTTCAGGCTTTCAATTCCGAAATAGATGGAATCTGCTCCGGCATGAATGGCAGCCGCCAAAGACTCACGAGAGCCTACGGGAGCCATGATTTCAAAGTCTTTTATTGAATAACTCATTTTCTACAATTTAATGGATTGCAAAGGTAGTGATTTTCCACCAAATGATACGGCAATTTTCGTATCTTTGCACCTTCAAAAGTCATGCAATGAAAATAAGAAACATCGATTTAGGAGAAAAGCCGGTATTGCTGGCTCCGATGGAAGACGTAACCGACCCAGCCTTTCGCCTGTTATGCAAGGAGTTCGGTGCCGATATGGTCTATACAGAATTTGTCTCGAGTGATGCCTTAATCCGCTCGGTCGGAAAAACCATGCTGAAGCTGAACATCAGCGACGCGGAACGTCCCGTAGCCATCCAGGTATACGGAAAAGACACCGATACCATGGTAGAAGCGGCACGCATCATCGAAGAAGCCAGACCCGACATTATTGACATCAATTTCGGATGTCCTGTGAAACGGGTAGCCGGGAAGGGTGCCGGTGCCGGTATGTTGCAGAATGTACCGAAAATGCTGGAAATAACACGTGCCATTGTTGATGCCGTCAAGGTTCCGGTTACCGTCAAAACTCGCCTGGGATGGGATGCCGACCACAAGATTATCGTAGACCTGGCCGAACAGCTGCAGGATTGCGGCATTGAAGCGTTGACCATCCACGGACGCACCCGCGCCCAGATGTATACCGGCGAGGCCGACTGGACCCTGATAGGAGAAGTGAAGAAGAATCCACGCATGCGTATCCCGATTATCGGAAACGGTGACGTCACGACTCCCGAACGGGCCAAGGAATGTTTCGAGAAATATGGAGTAGACGCCATCATGATCGGACGGGCCAGCTTCGGCCGTCCCTGGATATTCAAGGAAGTCAAGCACTATCTTCAGACCGGCGAACTGCTTCCACCCCTTTCCTTCAAATGGAGAATGGATGTCCTGCGCCGCGAAATAGCCGACAGCGTAAATCTGCTGGACGAGCGTCGGGGAATTCTGCACGTACGCCGCCATCTGGCCGCCTCTCCGCTATTCAAAGGTATACCCAACTTCAAGGAAACCCGTATTGCCATGCTCCGCGCAGAAACGGTAGAAGACCTGAATAATATCCTGAACCATATTGAAGAGACTTTCGGAAAAGAAGCATAAAAAGACAGAGAGACGATACACTGAGCAACCAGTATACCGTCTCTCTATTTTTATAATATATCCGCTGTATATCCTACATCCGTGATGCCTTCTTGACATCTCCGGTTATACGGGCCGGGGTACCTGCATAGCTTACCGAACCGGCACTGGAAATATGTACGTCCAAAGTACCGCTGGCAGAACAGGTTATGTCACCGGCAGAAGAACTGCTGGCTGTCACATCGGCGGCACGTAACTTGTCGGCACGGACATCACCGGCAGAACCCGACTCAAGGACAGCGTTCCGGCAAGTACCTTCCAACACGATGTCGCCCGAAGAACTGGCAGAAGCCTGCACATCGCCTCGGCAATCAATACCTTTAATCTTACAGTCGCCCGAAGAAGAAACCTCAGTTTTCAATTGAGTGCAACGCAACGACTCCATCTTGACATCACCGCTACTGGAAACATCTACCGAAGCACGCTGACATTCTACCCGATTGAGCGCAATATCTCCACTGCTGGAAATCTGTGCGGTCAAGTCACCACATTTTACCGACTCAGCCGTAATATCGCCACTGCTCGAAGCCGAAAGACTGACAGGCTTTTGGGTTGTCAGTCCGTTAGCCAATTCAATATCTGAAGAACTTCCTGTCTCAAAAGAAACAACTTCCGGCGCATAGACACGTACTTCGTAAGTACATTTCCCTTTGATAGAAGTACCACGTTGCATACCGACATTCAATGTTCCATGCGATTCTTCCACACGGATACGTTCTATCAGATTATCCGGTGCATAGATTTCAGCGTATGGAGTTGAGGTAGCCGTCTGATAATAGACCACATCTACCGAAGAAGAGGAGCTGATAGCCTGGATATCCGAAAGAGATACCTTTTTCGTTACATACGTTTTACTGGGAACAATCCCCTGAGTCTGGAACAGACCGTTTCCATTACTACTGCTTCCAGCGAAACAGCTTGATAAACTCACTGACAAAGCAACGATGAACGCTGCCAATTTCACTTGTTCAAATGTTTTCATTTCTGTTTGTGATTGATTTAAAATTTCTATTTCTACCTATTAAACGTAGTTTTCACTCAAAGGTAACAGAAAAAACAGATTTTTTTATTCTTTTATCCGAAAAACCGGCGAAATGAACCAACGCTTGTACATCAGTGTAGCCAATTGGTAAACGAAGAAAGCTGTAACAAAGCCTACCAAGGCATCAATCAGATAATGCGCCTGAATGTATACCGTTGCGCAACACAACAGGATATAGAACGGAGCCAGTACGTAAGCTAGCTTATGGTTGACTCGCCAGGCCATTATCATCACAATGGTAGAGATTCCCACGTGCGAACTCGGGAAAGCTGCCGTAGGACGTTCTCCCACTTCCTGCGAAGCTTCTACCAGATTATAGAAAAAGCCATGTTCATAGCCGGGGCCCGGAATCAGGTAATCGTTCGTATTAAAATAAGTACCGATAGCCGGAAAATCGCAGGCATTCACCTTATCCATACCGATGGCCGGAAAATAGAATTGAGGTCCTGCCACCGGAACCAGGATATAAAACAGGTAGTAAATAAAGAAGGATGTCACCAGCACGAAACAGATTTTCTCAAACCACTCGAAACGGTTCAGGAAATAATAAACTACCACCACCAGAATCATAGGATAATAAAAGAAATACCCCATATTGAACGGCTCACTGAACCAGGCAGACGGACAGAGCTTACAAAACTCCACCGAAGGTTGGCAATGAAACAACCATTGTTCCAACCGGGCAAATACATGATCCAGATTCGGAAACAGGCGGTTAAACTCAAACGTATCAGGGTACCAGTACGCCAGCAAAGACATCTGCACCGCCATACGGATAAAAGCTGTCAGCCGACAAGGGAACAACTGATACAGATAAATCAGCCCGAATGTCAAGACAACGATACCCAGACGCTCCATCAGCATCAGTTCCGGATGGTCCATCCTAGAAAACAGAATCAATATCAGAATTGATGTCAGTGCATTATATATCAAGCTGATACTTTCTACGGCAAACAGTCCTCTACCACTGTGGACCCGTTCAAACAATTTCAATTCTATAGCCATCCCTCTTTCTTATACCAAGCAATTATTTCTTTGACTCCTCTCTCCAACGAATACTCCGGACGATACCCTAATTCCTTTTCCAGCGGTGTAATGTCACACCGCCAGTTGCGCTGCCTCATGATTTTGTATTTGTCACAATTCAACGTACTTGGCTTACGAAGCAATTTCGCGATATTTTCTGAAACAAATGAAATCACTTTCAACAACCACAACGGACAGATGAAACGAATCATCCACGGATTTCCCAACTCCTTCCGTATCAAATCCGAGAACGTACGACTACTGTAAACATCACCGTCCGTCACGAAATAAGACCTGCGGACTACCTGTTTGTCAATAGCCAGATAAATGGCCTGTACCAAGTCCTTCACAAAGACAAAAGTCAGGTCTTGCCGACGGAAACCGGCCATGAAATCCACATGTTTCTGAATTGATTCTATCATCAGGAAATAATCTCTTTCCCTGGGACCGTACACACCGGTAGGCCGGAAAATGACATACGGGAAGTCCCTCAGAGAGGCCAGATATTCTTCTGTATGCAATTTGCTCAGCCCATACGCAGTATCAGGTTTCGGGACATCTGTTTCTGTAATAGGCTGATAATCTTTTTCATGAATCGGGCCAAATACACTCAACGAACTGAGGTACAAGAACTGTTCGGGCACCATATCCAATTGCTGCAAGGTTTCTATAAACAGACGGGTAGCCCAATAGTTACCCATCTCGAAATCGGCCTTATCCAGACACTTGGTTACCCCCGCACAATGAATAATATAGTCCCATCCACCGTGCTGGAGTTTGTGTTTCTTCAGTTGTTCTGCCAGATGAGTACTATCCGTAAAATCCAGTTCCGCAAACTGGATACGACTATCCTGCAAGTACTTCCGGCTACTTCGTTTCCGTACACCGGCCCATACCTGAAACTCACGTTCCAGTCCTCCCTCCACCAGAAAACTTCCAATGAAACCACTGGAACCGGTCACCAATATTTTCTTCATAACACTTTGTTTCGGTTTCTAATACATATAACTGTCCATCGGCTTCACGCCCCTATTGCAAAAAAACAATTTCAGACCCGTTACATTTCAATTAAGAAAGCACAAAGATAAACGTTTTTTCAGTTTATTGTCAGAAAATAAACCGACGAAATCGCCGATGATTGCATTTATTTTGCTTACTTTGTAGATACTAACTTTAAAAAAGGAACGACATGGCTAAAAAAAAGAAAGAAAAGAAAGGCGGAAAACGCATGAAGAAAAAAGAGCTGGTAGAAATGCTTATCAGCTACATCCGCATCAGGCCGTTGGAAGCATTCAGCCTCAAACAGTTGTTTCAAGGACTCAACCTGACTACTCATCCACTGAAGATGCTCTGTACAGACATCGTTCAGGAAATGGTTGAAGATAATTTCCTCATCGAAGTAGAAAAAGGCAGATACAAGCTCAATGACAAGGGACAAATACTTACCGGTACTTTCCAGCGCAAAAGCAATGGAAAGAACTCGTTTATTCCGGAAGACGGCGGCGAACCGATTTTCATCGCCGAACGAAACTCTGCCCATGCTATGAATAACGACAAGGTAAAAATAGCCTTGTGTGCCAAATGTAAGAAGAAAAGTCTGGAAGGACAGGTCATCGAGATTCTGGAACGGGCCAATACGACTTTCGTAGGAACCCTGAAAGTCAACAAAAACTATGCTTTTCTATTGACGGAAACCAGTACACTGGCCAACGATATCTTCATCCCCAAAGACAAGCTGAAAGGTGGTAAAGACGGCGACAAAGCCGTAGTAAAAATTACGGAATGGCCTGAAGAAGCCAAAAATCCACTTGGAGCGGTCATCGATATCTTAGGCAAGGCTGGTGAAAACACAACCGAAATGCATGCTATCCTGGCCGAATACGGACTTCCATACACCTATCCTCAGAATGTGGAGGCAGCGGCCGAAAAAATTCCGGCTGAAATCACTCCCGAAGACTATGCGGAGCGCGAAGACTGCCGGGAAGTGGTGACCTTTACCATCGACCCGAAAGATGCCAAAGACTTCGACGATGCTCTCTCCATCCGCCAGTTAAAACCGGGATTGTGGGAAGTAGGTGTACACATAGCCGATGTATCGCACTATGTCAAGGAAGGTAGTATCATCGATAAGGAAGCTGCCCAACGGGCAACCTCCGTATATTTGGTAGACCGTACTATTCCGATGCTTCCGGAGCGCCTGTGTAACTTCATCTGCTCCCTGCGTCCGGATGAAGAAAAACTGGCTTATTCGGTCATCTTTACCCTGAACGAACGGGCCGAAGTGAAAGACTACCGCATCCGGCACACCGTTATCAAATCTAACCGCCGTTTCACTTACGAAGAAGCACAACAGATTATCGAGACCGGCGAAGGAGAATATAAGGAAGAGATTCTGACCCTGAACAAGTTGGCACAGATTCTCCGCGAAAAACGAATGGCAAACGGTTCCATCAATTTCGACCGTTGCGAAGTACGCTTCGAAATTGACGAGACCGGCAAACCGTTGAGTGTCTATTTCAAAGAATCAAAAGAAGCCAACAAACTGATAGAAGAATTTATGTTGCTGGCTAACCGAACCGTTGCCGAACATATCGGGAAAGTACCTAAGAACAAGAAAGCGAAAGTACTTCCATACCGTATCCACGATTTGCCAGACCCGGATAAACTGGACAATCTGAGCCAGTTTATTGCCCGTTTCGGTTACAAGATACGAACCGGAGGCAGCAAGACGGATGTTTCGAAATCCATCAATCGCCTGTTGGCCGACATCAATGGAAAGAAGGAACAGAACCTGATAGAAACGGTTTCACTACGTGCCATGCAAAAAGCCCGTTACTCTATCCATAATATCGGACACTACGGACTGGCATTCGACTATTATACTCACTTTACCTCACCTATCCGCCGGTATCCGGACCTCATGGTACACCGTCTGCTGACCCGTTACCTGGCCGGAGGACGTACCGCTCAGGCTGACAAGTACGAAGCGTTGTGTGAGCACAGTTCTGCCATGGAACAGACGGCAGCCAGTGCCGAACGTGCTTCCATCAAATACAAACAAGTGGAATTCATGGGTGAGCGCATCGGCAATGTGTACGATGGTGTCATCTCTGGTGTAACGGAATGGGGACTTTATGTCGAAATCAACGAAAACAAATGCGAAGGTATGGTTTCCATGCGCGATCTAGGCAATGACTATTATGAGTTTGACGAAAAGAACTACTGCCTTATCGGACGTCGCCACCACCAGAAATTCAGCCTGGGTGACCCGATTCAAATCAAAGTAGCCCGTGCCGACCTGGAAAAGAAGCAACTGGATTTTGTATTGGCAGACAATGTACTGAAACCGGATGTTCCGGAAACAGAAACAAAGGCAGCAGAACCGGTCAAGGAAACGAAGAAGTCCGGTAGCCGCCGTAAAAGTTCCAAGAAACGCTAAAACCCCATCAGACGAATTCAATTATCATTGAAATGTCAATTGAGCATCGTCTGAAAAGTATTTAAAAAGGTCACAACCTCCGTATTACGGAGACTGTGACCTTTCTCCTTATTTCACCCTTCTATTCAACTGATTGTTCGCCTTCTCGGGACGAGATTTCCCGATACGCTTTCCACTGGGCTTCTTTTTCTTCGACAATTTCGCTTTGTAGGCAAACGGATTTTTCTTGTTAACTACCATTTTATATATTAAGATTAATGATTCAAAAAACAGGAACTCATTTTCCCAATGTTACAGGAATTCCTGGTCTATGTGCCGTTTCCACCACTTCCCGACAATTTACTTCTACCTTTCCTTTCACCAGTTCCGGAATATTAAATGAATACAGGAAACGCCGGTAAAAATCTGGAGACTCCTGCGGCACTATAAAAGGCTTGCCGCACACACCGTTTGCATCGATATGTACCAGATAAGGATGAGTATACAACCCGTCTATCCGACGGCTGCTGAATACCAGCCACCGACTGTTACTGCTCCAGGAATGATAACTTTCTACATCCCGACTGTTGGCAGCTGTCATCGGAATACATTTCCGGGTATGCAAATCCATCAGGTACAAATCGGCATCCTTGTGCCAGATAGAGAAATTACCATAAGAGGCAGCCGTAAACACCAGAAATCTGCCATCCGGCGATACCCGAGGAAAAGAAACACTCTTTTTCAGATTATCGGCCTGAAACAAAGTATCCACCTGATTCCCGAACTTCCTATTTTCAGAGTCGAAGCCGATGGCACACAAGTTATACCGTACCTGTTCAAACTCGGCAGGCATCGGCCGGGCCGTTGCCGAACAGAAATAAAGGATTTTCCCATCGGGAGAGAAAGTCGGGAAAGTTTCAAAAGCCCCGGAATCCGATAGCAACGAATCTGTCACCACCTCATGCCGACGGACATCATATACCACCACATCCGATGCCGAATCGTACACCTCTATCCGGTTGGGGTGATTCATGTGGAAAGCCTGACGTGTCTGATTAACCGAAAAAGCCACATAACTGCCAGAAGGATGCCACGACGGATAAACCAAAGTCTGGATATCCTCGTTCACCTTGGTATCCAGCTTTTCTACTCCCTCTTTTCCTGCCAGATAAGTTCCTCCTAACTTGGCACGCATATGAAACAGCATCTCCGACGGGTCTTGCGAACGAAACGAATGACAATTCATACAGTTATGCTGTGTAGATTCATTGGTCAGAATAGCCGTCTGACGGAAACTGGTCAAATCACGCTGATAAATACCCATGGTATTCCATAATTCATATCCAGGCTCTATAAGGCGATACACCAGATACGGATCGACCCTATCGGTAGAGACATGCCATCGGAAAGGCTGATAGACTACCCATTTCCCCTGTCGATTGACAAATACTTTCACTTCCAGATCCTTCCCGACCGCCATTTCCAACAACCGTTTCCATTTCTTTTCCGGAATCCGAAAACCGTCTTTACCGGAACTGACTACCAGTTTCTCCGTTCCGCAAGACACGGTTGCCACAGCTTCTTCTCCAATTTCCGTTTCCAGGCAGAAACACAAAGGAGCAATATTCGCCGGAATTGTCACATCCAGATAATCCGGGAAAATAGCCGGCTGCTCAGACAAGATTTCTTCTGCCACCGGCTCAGACGAAGAACATCCTGCTCCCATGAAAATCAACAGCAGGAACCATAAATATATGAACCGACTCTGTATCATCTGTTTTTCTATTATTTCGTAAACATGTAATAAAACCAAAAAGTATCTCCAAAACGATTCTGCAACCGATAGGCCAGACTATTATCCTGCCGACCCACGGAAAGCTGTCCGCTGTATTCCTTAAAGCGTCCGGCTACTTCCTCTGATACACCATATGCCGCCCATAAATCCGGCTCATCGGCATGCATAAAAACCCATGCTTCCTGAAAAGCGACCGGCAAAGAATAACCTGTTTCTGCTTGCTTCCAACATTCCATCAACTCACCAAAGGACTTCAAATCCTTACATAACAGACAAATAGCTCCGCAATACTGAAAAGCCGGCCGATATTCGGGATTTGAGCGGACCAGCTGAAACAGGTCCACTGCCGCTTTCTGTGAATTCGTCAGCCCCGAAACATGCTGTACACAGGCTTGCCGATCCCCCAGTTCTTCATCAGCACGGAGTAACTCCGGATGATGCAGGAAACGACGGTAAGCGCCGGCCTGTTCCGCATACATGCAGGTTTCTTCCAGTAACGATATATATTTCTCGGCCACCGCATCATTGCCACCAATCAAATTAGTCTGTACCAAACGTAACAACAGACGCGGATTCACCGCCCGTTCCGAAGCAATCATCCCCTCGAAAGCCATTTCCTGAGCCAGAGCAAGGTTTCCCATCTGATAATAGACATCGCTCAACAGCATGGAAGCATTAACCGTTTTATTCCAGGAAATGACTGCTCCCCATCTTCCACACTGCGAATAGTGGAATAGTTCATCTCCCAACTTACCAAGATGAGAAAGAGCCAGATTCTGATAACAGGCATGCATGGCATTCTGTCCGGCACGCAAGCCCGGATAATCGAGCATCTGCTGCCACTGTCCGGTACGACTGTAATAATCCAATACCTTGATTTCATAATTTCTGGCATTGTTATAGTGCCTGATACCCTGATGGAAAATTCCAGCCAACAGACATACCTGTATTCCCCAAGAAGCCCAAGACTTCCACCCGGACAACGATTTCCTGTTCCGGTGCAGTACACAGGCAACCAACACGTTCAGCAATACAAAAATTCCCGGCAGGTAATTGACTTTCTGAGAAAGCAGCAACGGATGATAATAAGCATCGGGAGTTGCCAACAAACGCCATTCTCCGCCCCATCCCAGACCATATAGCAGCAAAGGGAGTCCGAATCCCCAAGGAATCAGCAACAGGCTTCCTCCTTTCCACCGGCTCTTTCCGCAACAAATTTCCCAAAGCACAGCCGCTATCACAGCCAACAGCAGGTGAGGGCCCGCCAACAGATATCCCACCCATGCAGTAACAGCTCCATATACCATCCGCCAGCAGAAACGACTTATCCGTAAATAACCGTTCAGACAAGTCAAAGCCAGTATCAGACTCAGCACTCCATCGACATGATAATTAAAATCTATACAAGCCCAGACCACACAGATACCCGGCAACAGATACAGCAGCGGAAGAGAACAGGCCGCAGACACTTTTCTCCAGACACACTGCATCAACCAGCCTAAAGATACGACCGACACCCCCATCACCAACGGTCCGATAAAAGGTATCAGAAAAAACTGGACAACGAAAGCAGCCAGATAAGCAGTTGCACCTCCTACCTGCCACAAGGTATCGGCAGCATATTCCTTACTGAAGCGGAACATGTAAAACTGTTCCTGATAAAAGAAATGATAGGCCAGAAAAGACTGGCAATAACCGGCTACCGCTAATCCCAACAGTAACCAGCCTCCCCCACTCATGACATGTTTTTTCCAAGTATCCATGTAGCTTCTTTAAAAATTCCAGTGTTTCGTATAAACGCCCAAAGGTATAAAAGATTCCTAAAGAACACATAAAAACGGCCCAGGAAAAAGACCGGTAAAAAACGAACGGACGTATCAGACAAAACAAACGGACATCTTCAGTAAAACATCCGTTCGTCTTAAATCAAACAACCGGACATTTTTCCAGCAAATATATCAACGGTGTGAGGTGTACTGAATTTAGTTGACGGGTTAATAATTAAA
>ULTX01011354.1_pt1 | contig 34329 bp, 32 predicted proteins | sample 1958041 | NCBI WGS metagenome assembly ULTX01 (sample SAMEA4835747, study PRJEB28245) | human gut metagenome | biome: gut microbiome; material: fecal sample | place: Denmark | collected 2008
CGGACTTGGTGGGACTGCGATTTTGTTTCATTGCCTTGAAATTTTTTGAAGTTGATAATGATTCATGTTGCCAGCTGCGTTGCTGATAACGTCTGCAAAATTACGAAATGGCGCAACCGAATGCAAATCCATTCATAACCGTTTACAATCCGTTTACAATCTATTCATAATCCGTTCATAACCGTTCACAAAATGCGGCATAACGCATGAAAATCCTTGTGGAGTTCTTCTCGTGTTGTTTACCCTTCGGAAGCCGTTTTGTGTCCCGCATGGTTCCACCCTTCCATGTCTTCCAACACGTTTTCTACGGATTTTCACTTTAAAATTTGCCGTTGTCATAAAAATCCCATACCTTTGTAAAAAATCAAAGTTATGCGAAATTCAGAAGAACGATATATCAGTTTGCTGACCGATTTCGGGTTCAAGCGTGTCTTCGGCACAGTTCCCAACAAGGACTTGCTTATCGACTTTCTCAACTCCCTCTTTGATGGCGAGCAGGTCGTAAAGGACGTGACGTTTCTCAACAGCGAACACGTCGGGGATGTTTGCTCTGAACGCAAGGCCATTTTCGACGTCTATTGTGAGAACGAGCAAGGTGAGAAGTTTATCGTCGAGATGCAGAATGCCTATCAGACTTTTTTTAAAGACCGTTCTCTCTACTACGCAACCTTCCCAATCCGCGAGCAAGCCGAGAAGGGTGACGTTTGGAACTATCAGCTCAAACACGTCTATGTGGTGGCCCTGGTCAACTATGAGATGAGCGATCCAGCCTTCTCTACAGAAAGCATCAACCACGACATAGGCCTACTTGACAAGCAGACTCATCGTGTGTTCAATGATAAATTGACTTTCAAGTACGTTGAGATTTCGAAATTCAACAAAAGTTTAGAGGAGCTTGAGACCAACTATGACAAATGGCTCTATGTCCTTCGCAACCTCTCCCGCCTTGATAGCCAGCCAGACTATTTGCGCAATGAGATATTCAACCGCCTGTTCACCGAAGCCGAGATAGCCCAATTCTCCAAAGTCGAGCTCCGCGAATATGAGGATAGTCTCAAAGCCTATCGCGATATTAAGAACTCATTGGATACTGCAAAAGCCGAAGGTCGTGCTGAAGGTCTTGTTGAAGGTCGTGCTGAAGGTCGTGCTGAAGGTCGTTCAGAAACTCTTGTTGAGGTCGCCAAAAACCTCTTGTCAATTGGCACCCCCATTGATAGTATCATGAAAGCGACGGGCATGACCGAGGAAGAAATCAAATGTTTGATGTAGCATCTCTTCCCAGTACCAATAGGAAACATATCCCCATTCGAGTGGCGGCATAGCGCAGAGCGATACTGCGATGGGGAACAATGTTGTATTACTGTCCGAATGACGGAAAAGTATTAACGACAGATTAATGTTCGATTAATGGCGATTAATGTGAAAACCCTTGGCAGCGTGCCTGCCAACTATCCTTACAATGTAGGAACTTGTTCCATTAGAAGGTAAACGTCCAAAAACGCACTTGTGTCTTGACAAGGATGTTCAGACATTCTTGTTCCGCTGCAAAGCGGAAGGGGGTACATGGAATTTCAATTAATTCCTTTTGGGCTAATCAAAGTGCTCCATACAGGCAATTCTTATACGTGTTTCAAAAAGCATGACAATATGAACCGTCCCATGGTATGACAGAAGAAGAACTACATAACTTTTGTAAATTCTTGTATTCGCAAGTTCAGTCCAAGGATGAGGAGATAAGCCGCCTTACTGCCAATATTAAACAGTTGACGGATGAGGTTCGTTTGTCTCGTCTTCAACAACAAGCATACAATGATAAAAACAAGTAAACCACCAATACAGCGTAAGGTGGGTTGAATGAAAAATATTATCTTTGCTACCGTTTTAAAATTCACGTAAAATGGAAAGCAAAGAATATTTTGAAAAGGTGATGCAGGACTACAACCAGAACCGAAAGGGGCGTAGCCTGCGTAAGTATTGCAAAGATGAAGCTGTCGACTATGACTGGCTTATCCAGTACAAGAAGACCTATCCTTTACAGGAGAAACAGCAGGAGCCATCGCAAGATGCTTTTATTCCTATTACAATAAAGGATGATGCTCCAAAGCCAGCAACCTGGCAAGTGGAGACCTTAATTCTGAACTCTCCTGATGGAGAACAGATAGAGCTGAAGAGTAACAGTTTGTTTGTCGTGGCAGAATTGCTGCATAAAATGTCGCAGCCATGATAAACTTCTCCGGTAAAACCAAGTTTTTTATGAAGTCCACTCCGACCGATATGCGTAAAGGCTATGATGGTCTGGCTTCAATAGTGCGTGATGTCATGGGGCATAATCCTAGAAACTACAATGAAGCATTTGTTTTTTACTCAAAGGATTATCGCAAGGTTAAAATCTTGCACTACGATATTAATGGATGGGTACTCTGTTCGAAATGGTTTACTGATGGTAAGTTCCTTAAGCCTGAGTTTGAGGAATGTAAAACAACCCATGAGTTATCAAAGCAAACTTTGATACTTCTAATGTCAACGTCAGTTCAGACGAAAATAAAGATATGAACATACAAGATGAAATAGCAGCATTGGAGGCTGAGATAGCAGCCGCCAATGCTCGTATTGCCAAGGCTAATGCTGAAGCCAGTAAGCGTAAGGCGGAAGAGTATAGCAATCGTGCTTCCAAAGTTGAAGCTGAGGTGCTAAAGTTGATTTCTGCCCCAAACTTCCCAGAGGCAGAGAAACAACGAATCCTAGCGAAAATGCGAGCTTCTAAGGATAATTAATAGTAGTGTATAACTAATTAAAAATCAGCTTGTTGCGCACAATATTTAACTGTGAATATTTGCGTATCTCACTGATTTTTAGTACCTTTGCATATATGGAAACAAGAGACAACATGCAGTTAGAACTCCAGATTTTACGTATGGAGAACGTTCGTTTGACCAATGAGTTGGTCAAACGTAACGAGTATGTCAGTTTCTTGGAGGATGAAAACAGGGCGATAGAGGAAGAGACTCGTAATGAATATGAGGCTAAGCTAGCCTTTGTGAAGAAGGAACGTGATAATGCCTTGGGAAAAGTCACCGAGGCTGAGTCTGAAGCCAAGACCGCAAAAGCCAAGGCGGAAAAGGAGAAAATGCGTGCTGATAATGCAGAGCAAATGCTGGACGAGGCACGTAAGGCTCTTGAGGAGAGCAATAAAAGAATATCTGTTCTTTCAAAGAAAGTGAAGACTATTGATGACTTGAGGGAAGTGGCTGGCGCTGCCGATAAGGCTGCGTTGGACGCCAAGCAAGTGGTCGAGCTGATTAAGCGTAGAGTGTTCCAACGCAACAGTGATGCCACTCGTTTCCTAAACGTTGAGGTCGATCCTAACTGCCCATTGTTAGAGGAAAATGGCCTCGCTGCTATTGTCAAGCATGTGATGGCTGTAACCAGTGGAAAAGATCGCACAGGAATGGATGACTCTGCAAAGAAGAAAACAGATAGACCAAAGGTTCGAGTTCCGAAACAAAAGACCGACAAGACCAAGTCTTCTTCGGATACAGAGTCAAACACTCCTCTTCGCCGTCGTGTATATACGGCAACCATCTTGGAAGAAATGGGTATTGATACCAGTAATCTCCCTAAAGGCTCAAAGCTGATAAAACGAAAGGACAAGGTGACAGGTGAGGATACGTGGTATATCCAGCTGTTCTTCCATACTCCTGCTAAGGTAACTTGCCGTGAATACAAGATTGGTCGATTCAATGTTCCTAAGAGTGACCCAAGGTGTAGCAAGCACCCAGTTAGAATCTTGGAGGGCAATCCTGTCATGCCAAGTTTCGCAAGATTCTACCTGGAGTCAAAGTTTCGCTATAACCTTAGCGAGAATCGTATTCTTGATATGTTGAAGGGGATGAAAACGAATATCCCGCAGTCTTCCTTGAACTTATGGATGCATCAGATAATGGAAATGTTGAGAGAAAGACTTGAACCGTTGATGCTGGAAGTCATCCGACAGTCTCAGTTCACCAACAATGATGCAACTCGTTTGCTGGTACGTAGCAGGGAAACACCTGAAGACCCTCTGAAATATACAATAGAATACGTTCAGGCAGCCCTCTCCTTGGAGAAGAAACTTTGTGTGATGCTATATGATGAGGGGACCCGCGATCACATGTTGCAAGAGGAGAAAATCTTCAAGGATTCTTCCATTGTCGGTTTCGTTGCAGACAGGGCGCCTCAGTATTCTGCCATAGTCAAAGATTTGGAGGCTCAGGAGTTGTTGCGCCAGGCTTGTTGGTTCCACGCTCGCCATTATCTGGTTGATGCCTACTTGGTAGATTCGAGAATGGAAATGCTTTTGATTTTGATCAATGCCTTGTTCTATATCGAGCGGGTCTTCCTGCAAGAGAATGACCAAAGTCCAGAACATCGCCTGGAGTTCCGTAAAGAATGGAGCGAGCCTATCGTTGATCGCATCATGGAAATGCTCAAAAAGATGCGTGCAGCAGGTGACGAATATGGTCAGATGGTTCACAGAGCCGTAGATTACATACTTGATGACGAAGATGCCTTCCGAACATTCCTTTCGGACGGCCGAATCGACATGCACAACATAGCCATAGAGAGATGTTTCAGACATATCGCTATGGGAAGACGCAATTGGCTTCAGACAGGAAGTCACTTCTCAGCCCAGAATTTGGCATTTATGTTCGGGTTGTTGGAAAGTTGCAAATTGAACAACGTGAACTTTGGTGAGTACATTGAGGATATCCTTACTCGCATTCTTTGTGGCGAGGAGGTTGAGGCCTCGTTCCTGCCATGTGACTATGTTCGCCATTTTAAAGATGGTACGGATGCGGAGGTAACGAAGACATCCCAAGCCGTCGCTTGATGGTTAAATTTTAGAAAATCAAAACTTTATTCAAAATACAGGTACGGCTAACTCGCTGATAAATAGTGGGGACGCTGTATTGGTGGTTTACTAAAAACAAGGCCTTAGGTGCCACTCATTCTCAAAAGTTGGATGTTGTGCTTCAGCAATTACAAGAAACCAAACAAGAGCTTGCCGATACGAAGAGAAGGTTGGAAACTGCTGAGGCCCTGCTGGCTGATACCAACGAGAGAAATCATCAGTTGGAAGCTGAGCGAAAGAATAATGCTAAGGAACGCAAGGCCTTGGAGGATGAAATAGTTCTACTTTGTGCCGATCTTTGTAATGAGAATATGAGCCTGCAGTTACGTCGTTCAGTGGAATCGGAAGTGTTCAAGGAGCATTGAAATCGGCTATGAACAGTATTTGTCTAGACTCGCAAACAAGTCGGAGTGTCGTGCAGGTAAATACCTCAAGGCTTTGCCTAAGGCCGTGAAGTCTGGTAGGACGGACTACGAGAACTTGCTTCCGATGACAATTAGTTTGGAGCGATGATTTTTTAGTGAAAGAAAATTAAATATGAAATTTGCGGACTTTGCAAAAGGCCCGCAAATAAAGGCGTTTTGACATTTTTGGACGCTTACTTGTTGGCCTCGTTTATCGATGATAATATGACGGCAATTCTCAACTCTATTTATTCGACATACATGCGAAAATTAATCTGTTTTTATGATTGGAAGAAGTATGGATGGGAGTAGTTTCCTGTTCTCTATTAGTCCTTTCAAAAAATATGAGAATTATGGCAGAAAAGAAAAGGTTTAAAATATTATGTATCGATGGTGGGGGAATAAAAGGCTTGTATTCTGCCACTGTCCTTCAGGAATTTGAAAAGGCTTATCGCATTACTCTTTCTGACTATTTCGACTTGATATGTGGTACATCTACCGGTGGTATCATTGCGTTAGGAGTATCTGCAGGAATCCCAATGAAGAAAGTGGTCAAGTTCTATAGAGAGTATGGTCCAACGATTTTCCATTCCAAATGGAAAAAAATGGGTAGTCTAGGAAATATTTTCTTAGGACTTAAGCAAGCTATTTGTAAAGCTAAATATCCCCAAAAGCCATTGCGCGATGCTCTAACGTCAGTATTTGGTAAAAAAACGATATCGGAAAGCCAGAATCTACTTTGCATACCGGCTTATAACATAACCGAAGGTAAGCCTCGAATATTCAAACGCGATTATGGAAACTTGAATATGGACAATGAAAAAACATATACAGAGGTAGCGCTGGCCACAGCAGCTGCTCCAACTTATCTACCAATCCAAAACATTAATGGTACTTGTTATGTGGATGGTGGGGTATATGCTAATAATCCGGTTCTGATAGGCCTTACCGAATACTTGTTCAAGTGGTCGGATTTAGGTTTTGATGGAGTCGATATCCTATCAATTAGCAGTTTAGAGAAAAGTCTTGGGTGGAGTCCAAAGAGTAAAAGCCTCTCCTTTTTCAAATGGAGAGAAACTCTATTTGATTGCTACTCTCACGGGCAAGAAGTAAATGAAATGTTTTTCCTAGATCAACTTCAGAAAAGTGGAACCATAAAATTCGACTTGAATATTGTCCGGGTTGCTAATGAAAAGATCTCAGGGGATCAAGAGAGGTATATTTCAATGGATAATACCTCTGATCATTCACTTGAAATTCTCTACTCAAAAGGCCAAATAACAGGAGCCGCCTTCAAGGATAAAAAAGAAGTAGAGGCATTCTTTCTAACAAAGAAAACAATAAATCCAAAAGACTATGGCAAATAACAACGAACAGTTCAAAGCATTTCATGATGTGATTAAAATGACGTCAGCTAAAAAGGAAACACTTCGCACAAACCGAGATGCACTAAGAAGTAGGATAAGAAATTATTTCAAAACGAATCATAGCGATTACATTCAGCCTAAGTTTTGCTGGCAAGGCTCTTTCGCAATGGATACCATTTTGAATCCGATTAAAGACGAAGACGGTCTTGGAGCTTATGACTTGGATGATGGAATTTACTTTATTAGTAACGACATTACTGATAGGAAGGATTTGGAATGGTATCATAATGAGGTCTATAAAGCTGTAAATGGACACACAGATCAAGCTCCCAAAGATAATGATCCATGCGTGACGGTTAACTACGCAGATGGGCATCATGTGGATTTACCTACCTATTTCATGATAGAAGATGAAACTCCACAGTTATCTCACAGGAAGACACCTTGGTTAGAGTCTGATCCAAAGGGACTTAGAGAATGGTTTAATGAAGAGTGCCGTCAAAAACAAAATCTAAAGCGAATGGTGCGTTATTTAAAAGCATGGTGTGATTATTATAACTCAGAAACAGGTAAGAAGATGCCAACAGGCTGCATTCTAACAATGCTCGCAGCAGAACATTATGTTGTTGTTGCAGAAGAAAACAGGGAAGATGTACAAATGAAGGATATTCTGGTAAAGATGTATGATTCATTAAGCGCGGAGAATGGCTTTCATTGTAATCGTCCTACAGCGCCATATGACGATCTTTTCGATGGTTATAGCATAAAGCGAAAAAATGATTTTCTTGGGGAATTGAAGGCTTTTAAGGAAGATGCGGAGCGAGCTATAAATTCAAAGAACCCAAGGGATGCTTGTGCAAAATGGCAAAAGCATTTTGGTCCTCGATTCAGTTGTAGTACAGCAAAAGATGAAGATGAGGATGCTCAGCAGAAAACGTTTGCAGGCGTTATAAAAAACGAAAGTCGATACGCTTGATCATGTCAGAATTACTTGACTCTTGTTTTTCTTGCGTTGAAAAATATGAAATAATTGAGCGTATAGAATCAATTCCTAGGATAACAAGGAAATATGTCGAATGTTGGAAAATCTCAACTGAAATACTTGTTGACGACATCTCAACTCCTATCGTATTATATGCTGGGTTCAATAGTAGTTTCCCTTATTCTCTGCCATCTTTCTTTTTTCAATCTTCTCAATTTGGTTATCTTCCACATGTAGACAGTCATTGTGGTAAACTATGTCTGTTCGAAGATGGGGGATGCTATAAAACAGATGCCCCCGAAGAGATAGTCTTGTATTGCATTAAGAAAGCAAAAACTCTTGTTCGTGAAGGCGCAGAAAAGAAGAATTTCTCAGATTTTGGTGCTGAGATTGCTAGCTATTGGGTAAGATCTTATAATAGCGAAGAGCCAGTCATTGGAAGTTTTGTCATCTATGATAAGATTCCTTTGTCAACAACAGCTCTTAATGTGGTCAAATGCTCCGAACCATTATCGGGTGTTACCCAAATGATACCTCTAGATGCGATATTGCTTTATGAGTCTAATGAAGAGCCGTTTAATTCCTTTGTGTCTAGGAATTTTTCTGTTAATCGAGGCAAGGCTTTATTCATATGCAGTTTTCAACTGCCTTCAGAAGCGCCCTTTGATATTACATTCCGTGATTTTTTGGATAAAACAAAGAGTGAAGATGAAAAAAGAAAGGTGGTTAGTTTTGTAAATCATAATAACGGGGGCTATATATTTTTTAGACTTACAAAAAATCAAATAGGTGGTGTGGTAATTCTTCCTGCCAAGTTTAATAGACGTGGATTCCGAAATGGAGCAGTAAAAACAAGTGACGTCTATTTAAAGTTTGAAAGACAGAAATCGAAGTTAAATAGATTATATGGTTCTCTTTATTCAATGACACGCATAGGTGAAAGAACATCAGGAACTCTGATGCCTGAGCATAAATATGCCGTTGCTGGCCTCGGAAGTATTGGATCTAACTTAGTTCACTTTCTTAATGGATACAACAATACTTCATTTACGTTAATTGATTATGATCACTTAACTATAGATAATATAGGTAGGCATCTTTTAGGTTTCCAATACATTAATCAGTTAAAGGTAAATGCTGTTGCCGAGCATCTTCACTCTATTCGGCCCGAGCAAGAAATCGTTGCAATAAATGATACATGCCAAGAATTTATGTGTAGTAAAATTTGCGAGCTGAATAAACATACTGCACTTTTTGTTTGCACAGGTGATACAATGACTGATGAGTATATCATCAACACTATCAATCAAGGTATAATCAAAATACCTGTTTTTTTCTTATGGTTGGAACCGTTAGGAGCGGCAGGACATTTGGTCTATATTAACAGAACAAAAGGTGAGCCATCAATAGAAGTATTCGATTCTGATACATTTCTCTATAAGTTTAATCTGATAGAAGACTCTGAGTACAATAAGCCAAATAAGCAGTTTGCTAAAAAAGATGCAGGTTGTAATGGGACATATACACTATATTCCGAAAATGATGTGCTAGAGATGCTGTGTGCATTCTACCCAATCATATGTAAATTGCTCGTTACACCAGAAGCATCCAAATGTTATAGATGGATAGGAAACATCGAAGAAATCGCAAAAAAAGGCATTACATGCAAAAGTGATGTCAAAACACTTCCGAAAGGGACGGTCGAACAATTTTCGATATGAAGGAGTGGAAAGTTACAATAACAACCGAGTGTATTGAATTACTCATGAGCAAGAATCAGGTTGGCGGTAGGGAAGATTGTGGGCTTCTTTTCGCCTCTCAAATTTCGGATGATTGCTTAAGGATCAACTCTGTATCAAGCTCTTGTGTCGTTCAGACTTCAGCAAGTAAATGCTCATGTAAATTGGATACAGAAAAGGCAAACGCTGTTGTTGTAGAGGAATTTGAGAAATCAAATCACACACGCTTCTATATTGGAGAATGGCATACACATCCAGAGGACAATCCAACACCATCTATCCAAGATATCAATTCTATCAAAAAATCATATCAGAGAAATGAGCTTGTTATTCCTAATTTGTTATTTATGGCAATAGTTGGAATGAAATCTATTTGTTGGAAAACGTATAATGGGTCGAAAATATGCAATGTAGTCTTGGATCATGAGAACGGGAAAACAGAACTTGCAAGCGATTAGCGCACAAGTGCATGACTGGGCAGCCGAAAACAGGCTGCTTCGCAAGGAACTTCGTGCCCGTGAAAAGCGAGTAGAGGAGCTGGAGGCTATGGTTTCAAGCCTGAACAAACAACTGTCTGAAAAGATAGACCAGATAAATGACATGATGCAAAAGCTCATGGCTTTTATGACAGGAGATGGAGGTGTAAATATTTCGGAATCCCTTCGCCATTCAATCGCCGCTGAAGTCAGTGCAGAATTTAAGGCACGCGAGCAAAAGCTGAAGGTAGCATACGCCCATGAGCGCGAGAAACTTGATTCCGATTTCAAAGCCCGTTTAGCAGCCACGCAGAACGAGCTCAATCAGCTGAAAGGAATATATGCTGAGAATGATCCGGCAACCATTTCAGAAAACAAAACTAAATAAATTTAGACGTTTAAAACAAAAAATCATGATTAACGTAGGAATTATCGGATGTGGCTTCGTCGGTGGAGCCCTGAAGGATTGGTTGGAGCACAACAATCCAGAGTGTAAACTGTTTATCAGTGACCCCGCAAAGGGATATCATGATGATCTGAGCCACGTGGATATCGCGTTCTTGCAGATCCATGTGCCCACGGAAGATGATGGAACACAGGATTTGACGCTCATGAAAGAACTGATATCAAACCTGCCAGATGTCCCCGTTTTTGTCAGAACCACTATTCTTCCAGGAACCAGCGATAAGCTCTCTCGTGAGACGAAGCACCAGGTCTGCTATATGCCAGAGTTTCTCACTGAACGTACGTTTATCGAGGACTTCAAGAGGCAGACTATGGTGTTCACTGGTGCGCATGAATTGCTAACAAAGATCTTTGTCGGCAAGAAGTTTACCGTCATGTCTCCTTTGGAGGCCGAGCTAACCAAATATATGCACAATGTGTTTGGAGCTTACAAGGTGACTTATTTTAATGCCTGTCGTGAATATTGCGAGCAGATGGGTGGCGATTGGCGAAAGGTACATACGGGAATGCTCCTCTCGGGCTACATCAATGATACCCACACTTATGTGCCTGGTCCTGACGGTAAGTTTGGTTATGGTGGAAAATGCTTCCCCAAGGATGTCAATGCCTTTGCGAAGATGACGGAGGGCACGCCACTGGGCACCCTTTTGGAGCATCTCCATGAACTGAATGTCCACTTCCGTGGTGTGGAAGATCATATCTAACATTTTTTGGAAGCCGTTGTGCAGGTAGAGCGAATGCTTGTGGTTCGATACCACCAACGGCTGCAACATACTGATCGTATAATATGAAACGATGTTATACAATAATTCATACTTTCAAAAATGGTAAAATATAATATAAATCTCGAGGACAAAACCATTCTCGTGACAGGCGCTGCTGGTTTTATCGGAAGCAATCTCGTCAAACGACTCTTCCATGATGTCAAGAACATCAAGGTCATTGGTATTGACTCCATAACCGACTACTACGATGTCAATATCAAGTATGAGCGCTTGAAAGAAATAGAGGCTTTGCATGGCAACTGGACTTTTGTTCATGCCTCCATTGCTGACAAAGACGCAGTGGAGAAAATCTTCACGGAAAACAAGATTGCCGTTGTCGTGAACCTTGCCGCTCAGGCAGGAGTCCGCTACAGCATAACCAATCCCGATGCTTACATTCAGAGCAACCTTATCGGCTTCTATAATATCCTGGAAGCTTGTCGTCATCATGAGGTCGAACATTTGGTCTATGCTTCATCCTCCTCGGTCTATGGCAGCAACAAGAAGGTGCCGTACTCCACGGACGACAAGGTGGATAACCCCGTATCCCTCTATGCCGCCACGAAGAAGAGTAACGAACTGATGGCGCACGCCTATAGCAAACTCTATAACATCCCGTCAACAGGTCTTCGCTTCTTTACCGTCTATGGTCCTGCAGGTCGCCCCGACATGGCCTACTTTGGTTTCACCAACAAACTGGTCAAGGGCGAGACCATCAAGATTTTCAACTACGGCAACTGCAAGCGCGATTTTACTTATGTCGATGACATTGTGGAAGGAGTCGTCCGTATTATGCAGCATGCCCCCGAGAAACAGAACGGCGAGGACGGTCTTCCCATTCCGCCATACAAGGTTTATAATATCGGCAATAATTCCCCCGAAAATCTCCTTGACTTCGTCACTATTCTTCAGGAAGAATTGGTGCGTGCAGGCGTCCTTCCCAAAGACTACGACTTTGAGGCCCACAAGGAGCTAGTCCCCATGCAGCCTGGCGACGTACCCGTCACTTATGCTGACACAACACCGCTGGAGCAGGACTTTGGCTTCAAGCCGAATACAAGTCTGAGAGAAGGATTGAGACGCTTTGCAGAGTGGTATGCAAAGTACTATTGTTCAATCTTCGTTTCTGACCATGAAAAATAGAATAAGGATTATTATTAATTCATACAACTCCACTGAAATGTGGTAAATAATATGCAAACAAATAGATCCAATAATACCTTGTACGAGGTAGTTTATGTTCGACTGTTTTTGATAACAGCCCTTGTCTTCTATCATGCCTTTGCTATCTTTTCAGGGGCTTGGGAACCTATTTCTGGATACCCTAAGATTCAGGTGTATAGTGTAATGGATAAACTATCTTACGCATGTTTACTTGAAACTTTTGTATTTATATCTGGATATATTTTGGGGTATCAAGTAACTAAAAAAGGAGAAGAATACATACACACAAAGTGCTTCATAATAAAAAAGATAAAGCGGCTTCTTATGCCGTCAATATTGTTTAGTGTCCTTTATATACTAATGTTTGATAAAGGTGACTGGTTAGCACTCCCAACCATATATGAGGTTCTTTCTGGAGCAGGACACATGTGGTTTTTACCAATGTTATTTTGGTGTTTTCTGTTTGTGTATCTATTTAAGAGGGTAAAGGTGTCAAACAGGACCTTGTTGATAATTACTCCTTTGTTAATCTGTTTGTCAGCACTATCATTGCCATTTAGATTGGAGAGTGCAATGTATTTCTTTCCGTTCTTTTGGGGAGGCTATTGTGTCAGAAAGTATAATTTGAATTGGTCTTATAAGGCTAAAATGGTAATTCCAGTCATAGCAGTGTGCTTTGTATTAGTATTTATACTGAAGCTCAACTTGAATGCGTTTTACCTAGTTGAGGGGGGGCTTTAGTTAAGATTATTAATGTTACTATGACCCTCTTTTGCAGATTTCTTTGTGCAGTGTTTGGAATTTATCTACTGATAATTTCTGCCCTAAAATTGGCAAAAACGAAGGTTGGTATAAAGCAAATGATTTTGGTACAGCTTAGTGATTGCTGTTTTGGAGTATATATTTTCCAACAGTTCGTTTTGATGCTTGTAGAACGAACAGAACTCTCTAAAAATTTAAGTCCATATATATATCCTTGGGTAACTTTTTTAATTGCATTGTTTATGTCATTAATGTTGACTATATTTTTAAGAAGAACTAAAGTGGGTTCGAAAATACTATAATCCTTCTAGGATAAACTTGATTATGAAATAGTAAATGAAAAGGATTTCGGAAATTAAAAAACAAATAAATAAAAGCAAGGATGGAAAGACTGTATTTGCCAATTTTGGTTATCTGTCTTTATTGCAAGTAGCTGGCTATGTGTTTCCTTTAATCTCTATGCCATATCTTGCTCGTGTGATTGGCGCGGATGGCTTTGGAAAGATAGCTTTTGCTTCAGCCATTGTTGTTTGGATTCAGACAATCTCCGATTGGGGATTCAACCTTACGGCAACTCGTGATGTAGCGCAAAATAGGGATGATACAGAGTTGGTTTCTAGAATTATCAGTAATGTTTTGTGGGCTAGAAGCATTTTGACCCTGCTGTCTGGTATAATTCTGTTGGCAGTAGTATTGTTGGTTCCATACCTTAGAGAGAACGCAGATATCATTTTTGTCACCTTTTTGTTAGTCCCTGGGCATATTTTGTTTCCTGAGTGGTTTTTTCAAGCAATAGAAAAGATGAAATATACCACACTTTTCAATCTTCTTTTAAAGTTGGTATTCACAGTAGCAGTGTTTGTTTTCATACATAAAAGAGAAGACTATCTAATACAGCCTCTTTTGACCACCATCGGCTATCTATTATGTGGTTTCGGCGCCTTATATCTGATTTTCAAAAAGTGGGGATATACTTTGTATAAGCCGCAATGGTCTGAGATTTTTAAGACGATACGAAATAGCACAGATGTGTTTATTAACAATTTGATGCCGAATCTCTACAATAGTTTTTCTGTTATGTTGCTAGGATTCTTTGGGGGATCTACGGCCAATGGCATATATGATGGAGGAAATAGGTTTCCTGTTATTTTCTATCAATTTCAATCTGTACTGTCAAGGGCGTTTTACCCGTTTTTGTCAAGACGGCCAGATAAACATTCTTTTTATGCGAAGTTGAATATCGCATCGGCGCTAATAGGAGCTGTTTTTCTTATTTTATTATCACCGTTGTTCATTAAGATAATGTTAGGTGATGAGTTTGAGAAGTCAGTTGTTGTAATGCAGATTCTTTCCTTTTCTGTAGTATTTCTCGCAATGGGTTATACGTACGGAACTAATTTCTTGATTATTAACCATAAGGAAAAGCCATTGAGGAACCTCACCTTTATCTCATCTATAGTAGGTATGTGTGTTTCTGTTCCTCTTGTATATTACTTTTCATATATCGGAGCTGCTGTAACCGTACTATTGTGTAGAGGATTATTGGGAGTTGGGTCTTATGTGTTGGCAAAAAGGATTAAATAGACGTTTGTAATTAACATCATTATGAAAATAGGTATCATTAAAGAAACAAAGGATCCTGTTGATAACAGGGTTGCGTTAACTCCAAGTCAGGTTGCATTGCTAAATGAACGGTATCCCAATCACCGCATCGTTGTGCAATCAAGTGATATAAGAGCTTATACGGATGAGGAGTATCGCCAACATAGGGTTGAAGTAGTTGACGATTTGTCTGACTGTGATGTGTTGTTTGGCATTAAAGAGGCAAGTATCCCGACTTTAATTCCAGGCAAACACTATGTGCTTTTTGGGCATATTGCAAAAATGCAGTCATATAACCGTCCGTTGATTCAAGCCATGATAGAGAAGAAATTGACTTTCTCTGATTATGAGTATCTTGTAGATGATGACAACCAAAGAGTTTGTGCATTTGGATGGTGGGCTGGAGCTGTTGGAGTTTACTACACACTAAGAGGTTATGGCTTAAGGACCAAGTTGTATTCTTTGCCAAAGCCGGATATTCGTTTTACACTTGAGGAGTTGCTGGGCAATTTGTGCAGTGTCTCTCTACCCGCAATCAAGTTGCTTGTTACTGGCAATGGTAGGGTATCACAAGGTGCTCAATATGTTTTGAATTATATCAAGGCGAGACAATTAAACGAGGACGAATACCTGTCTTCAAAAGAGGTTGATACTATTTCTTTTGCCGTGGCAAAAGCTGATGCTTTGGTAAAAAGGATTGATAATCAACCTTTTGACTCTATGGATTTTAGGGCCAACCCACAGAATTATAAGAGTGATTTCATGCGTTGGGCAAGAGCTACTGATGTCCTTATATGTGCGCACTATTGGGCAGCAGACGCTCCTGTATATCTTTCCTCTGAAGAACTACAAGATGAGGAACTTAGGATAAAAATGATAGGAGACATTACCTGTGACATTATGGGAAGTATTCATTCTACCCTGCGCTCATCAACGCATGCCGACCCGTATTATGATTATAATCCCGTCACAAAGACCGAAGAAGCAGCGTTCTCTAATGACCACAACATTAGCGTGATGGCTGTAGATACGTGTCCCAATGCTCTGCCGCGAGACACAAGTGAATACTTCGGTGAAATGCTGATCAAGCATGTCTTTACTCCCTTGCTTGAAGGAAAGCAATCGCCGGTGATAGATCGTTCTACTATACTTAGAGATGGTAAGCTCACTGAACGTTTCGCTTATCTGAGCGATTTTGCAAACGGTAAATAATTTACATCATATACGTACTATAAATGGAAATAAAGGATATAATTTGCCGAATCTTAGTAAGGTTAGGTGTCACGAAGAATCATTGGCCTATCTGTTTACTCGAATATGCCAATATGCAATTGTACAAACAAAAGCAAGGCTATTCTTTCGATCTTGACTCACCTCGCACGTTTACAGAAAAGATACAGTGGCAGAAAACCCGCTTCAAACGTCAGGACATTGTTAGATATGTTGACAAATTTCTCTTCAAGCAATTGATCAAAGAGAAGCTTGGAGATGGTTTTACGATACCGATGTATGGGGCGTGGACGAATGTGAATGATTTTAGAAATGCCTGGGATTCTTTGCCAGAGAAGTTTTGTTTGAAGTCAACGCTTCAATCGGACGGAAAGTATATAAAAGTAATAGAGAAATCTCAAACAGATCTTGAGGAGCTATGCAATGAGGTGAAAGAATGGCTGCGGCCTAAGAATCTTTTAATCCATTCCTTCTGTTCAGCATATTACAAGGCGGTTCCCCGAATCCTTGCAGAGGAGTATATGGAGTCTGTAAAAGATCAATTGTACGACTACAAGTTCTTTTGTTTTGATGGTAAGCCCTATTGTATCTATGCTGCAACAGAGCATTTCCAAGACGAGTTCTATCCAATCTCGTTTTATGATTTAGAGTGGGGACAAATGAACGTCCAGTACGGCAATCACCGTAAGGATTTTATACCTAAGCCTCTCCATTTCGACGAGATGAAGGAGATAGCATTCAAACTGTGTCAAGGTTTTCCATTTATTAGGGTGGACTTTTTTGATACTCCAAACAAATTGTATGTAGCGGAACTCACATTTTATCCAGGAGGAGGTCTTACGCCGTATCATCCCGAAGAGTTCAACGAAAAGTTGGGAAATATGCTCCATTTAAAAAATAAGTAAAAATGAATCCAATAAATAGAATATTGAAAGGCATCCTCCGCCGTGGAGGAAGACTCTTTCCTGATAAGTTTCAAATCGAGATGTATTATCGTTTGGAAATGGGAAAGAAACTGGATCTTAAGAATCCAAAGACGATGAACGAAAAGCTTCAATGGCTTAAATTATACAACCGCAAAGAGGAATATAGAGATCTTGTGGATAAGGTGAAGGTTAAGGCCATTGTTGCTAAGAAAATTGGAGAACAATATGTTGTGCCCCTTCTTGGCGTTTGGGACAGTTTTGATGATATTGATTTCGATAAATTGCCGGATCAATTTGTGCTAAAGACCAATCATAGTGGAGGAAACACTGGCGTTATAGTAGTTCCTAATAAGTCGAAACTCAATAAAGCAGAAGCGAAAGCAAAACTTGATAAATCTCTTAAATCAGATGTTTATCGAGCCTTTCGTGAGTGGCCTTATAAAGATATGGAGAAAAAAATATTTGCAGAGGCATATCTTGGGGAAGATTTAGTGGATTACAAGTTTTATTGCTTTGATGGAAATGCTGATTGCGTTCTTTTGTGTATTGATCGTCAGATAGGTGCTTCCAAATTCTATTTCTTTGATAAGGATTGGAAACTCTGTCGTTATAATAAGCGTGGTAAGGAAGCTCCTGCAGACTTTACTCTTCCAAAGCCTGAAGGTGTTGATGAAATGTTCAGATTGGCTTCTGAAATGTCAAAGGGATTCCCGTTTGTAAGAATGGATTTCTATGATGTGAATGGAAAGATCTATTTTGGAGAATATACGTTCTTTCCGGCCTCTGGGTATGATGCCAATCGGTTACCCGAAGCAGATTTGTTTTTTGGAAGTAAGATAGATCTTCCAGTAATGACAAGATGATGATGTTAGTTACGGATTTCGACTTGTCGCTTCTAATTAACATGTTTACCGAATGAATAAGCTTCTAAAGAATCCCTGTAATATATATATATTCCTTTTGGCATATTATTCGATGCAGGGTGCGATAATCCCAACGGGTGGTAGTTTGTTATCACAGTTGATTCTTCTTATTGCCATGTTAATGGGACTTTATTACACTGTCAAGACGATGCAAATGAATGATAAGCCTATATATTTCAAAGGTTTGAATCTGCTATTCTTGATATTGGTAGTGTATGGAGTGATTTTAGTGTTTAGTGATCATCATTATGTAATCAAAGCAAAACTATTTGATAATGAAGTTCGTAATTCTTCATATCTCAAGAGTTTGTTTCTCTCATTTCCTAACATCTATACATTCTATTATTTTTCGAGAAAAGGCCTTCTGACAGAGAACTCTCTCCGAAAATGGTTCATTGTTTTCGTTGGCATCGCAATATTTAGATTCTTCGATTATCAAATTACAAGCCTACAGACTCTGTTACTTAACGGAGAGGATGTTGAAGAGACTACTAATAATATGGGCTACCTTTTTGTGGCATTGATGCCAGGAGTAGTGTTATTTAAGAATAATATCAAACTTCAATATGGTATCATGATAGTTTGCATGATTTTTATCATGATGGGAATGAAACGTGGTGCTATCATCGTGGGAGTGGTTTCTTTGATTTATTATCTCTATTTCAACTTTACATACAACAACCAAGTATCTAAGGGAAAAGTATTATTTTTCTCCATCCTAATTATTATAGCTGCTTACTTCATCACTGAGCACATGATGGAGTCCTCCGATTTTTTTATGAGTAGAATTGCTCAGACCGAAGAGGGTAATAGTAGTGGACGTAATGATATTTACGAGCATTTCTGGAATCATTTCAAAAACGAAATAGACACTTTCAAGTTTCTATTTGGAAATGGCGCTAATGCTACTTTGGATATAGGAATAAACTATGCACACAATGATTGGCTGGAGTTGGCTATAAATCAAGGCGTGTTGGGTTTAGTTGTCTATTCTATATATTGGTTATGTTTTTGGAAAACTATAAAAGCAATAAAAAAGAATCAGTCTGCCCAACTTGTTCTTACACTTACGTTTATATCATTTTTTATGATGACATTATTTTCTATGTCATATACAGGATATTCAATGGTCTCTTGTACCATCTTTGGATATTATTTGGCTCATTGTAGGGAGGTGGAGTGTATATAATAAATATGAAAAAAATACTTTTAATAACAGAAAATATTGGCTCAGGTGGTGCTGAGCGTCAATTATGTGGTTTGGCCTCGATGTTAACAAAGGCTGGTTTTACCTGTCGACTGATAACGTACATTGAAAATCAGTTCTATGAACCTTATCTTCGTAAGAATGGGGTGGATTATGAGTTTGTTCCAAAACTATTCGATAAAAAAACTCGCATTCTAATGGCCGTAAAATATGTTAGGAATTATAGTCCTGATGTGGTGATTTCATTTTTGCCTTCGGTGAACAAAATGATGTGTCTTGCTAAATTATTCTTTAGGGCAAAGTTGATAGTGTCAGAACGCAACAACAATACTTGCATCACCCGTAGCGATAAAAATCGATTTAATCTTTATCGAATGGCTGACGCGATTGTTCCTAATAGTAATAGTCAGGGTAAGTTTATATGTAACAATTTTCCTTTTCTTAGCAAGAAGGTTCACCCGATTATCAATTTTGTAGATATGAAACGCTTCACACCATCAGAGACCCCCTCAGAGAATAATACTCTTCGTATTGTTACTGTTGCTCGCTATGCCCCGCAAAAGAATGTGCTGATGTATTTAAAGGCAGTTCGTATAGTTAAGGATATGGGGCTCAAGGTGCATTTTGACTGGTATGGAGACAAGATTCACTATGCAGCCTATTATGCAGAAATAGAAACAGAATATCAAAGACTTGACGTTGCCGATTACCTATCTTTACATGATCCCAACCAAAAGATAGAAGAGGAATATCGAAAGTCTGATATGTTTTGCCTACCAAGTCTTTTTGAAGGATACCCAAATGTTGTAGTAGAAGCCATGTCTTGTGGCTTGCCAATCATCTGTAGCAATGTATATGAAAATCCGTATATCGTTGAAGAAGGAGTAAATGGTTTTTTGTTTGACCCAAATAAACCAGAAGACATTGCTGGTGCTGTCAGTAAGATGGTAGGCTTATCACATGGAGAGCGACAAGAAATGGGAAAGCGTAATCGTCAACTATGCTTGGAGCGCAACACCGAAGATGCTTTCTTGAAATCGTATATTGATGTTATAAGGAATTTGTATGTCAATGAGTAAATTTAGACTATTATATAATGCAGACATTGCACGTTATGGAGGGAAACTTGAATTTTATATTAGGATTTTCCATTTTCTCCATCGTAAGGCTGCTGTGCCATCTCATTCTGTTGTGTTTGGCAATCCTTGCATAATAAAGCATAGAGATTGGGCGACAGAGGGGTGTGTGAATAATATGAAGGAATAAATGTATGAAAATTCAAAAAAACTTGTGCTTAGTCACATATTACGGCTTTGCAAGATATTTGCCAGCTTCAACAAGTCCAATGACGCACTGGGCAAGAACAATTAGATATATGGTGTGCCGCCATATTTTTGATCAATGTGGTGATAATGTGAACGTAGAATGTGGAGCTCGTTTTGCTACAGGGGGAGGTATTTCTATTGGTTCAGGTAGTGGACTTGGTGTCAATTGCTCTGTGCATGGCCCACTCGAAATAGGTGATAACGTTATGATGGGGCCAGAGGTAACAATCCTAACTCACACGCACTGCATAGATCGAACTGACATTCCAATGTCAAGACAAGGTTCAATAGTGAAGAAGGTATGTATTGGTAATGATGTTTGGATCGGAATGCGCTCAATTATTATGCCTGGTGTGAAAATAGGTGATGGTGCCGTAATCGGAGCAGGGGCTATTGTTACAAAAGGTGTTCCAGCTTTTGCTGTTGTAGGTGGTGTACCCGCTAAAATAATACGATACAGGAAATGAAAATACTTTTAGTGTCAAACGAGTATCCAAGATTCGGGAAAGCCGGCAATCCTATAATAGGTAGGCTAAAGAATGCTTTGGAATCGGATGAAAGGGTTTCCAAGGTGGAGTTCTCTCCTTTTACGAATAAGGTTTCAGACTTTTGGAACATTCGTAAGAGGGTAAAAGATGCTGATATTATCCATATTCAATTCGGTGGTTTATATGCTTTTTTGGTATGGGGAAGCTTGGTTGGTGTGTCAAAGCCCAAATTGTTGACATTCCACGGAACAGACATACACGCTAAGGCAGTAAAGACAACGAAGTCATATTTGACAAAGTTGAAGATTTGGCTAAGTCAAAAGAGTTCTTTCTTGTCTATCTTGTTGTTTGACAAGTTAGGTTTTGTATCTGATACATTGATTCCATATGTTCCGAAGTGGATTCAGATAAAATGTAAGGATAAACTATTTATACAACCTTTAGGTGTGGATTATAAATTATTTATTTCTACATCAAAGGCAGAATCTTTGGAACGATTGGGATTAGATGATTATAAATACGCCTTATTTTCAGATATTTCAGGGACACCAATTAAGCGTCGTGACATAGCTGAAGCCATAGTTAATAAATTGGGTTGCGACTATAGACTATTAATCATGAGTAAGGTAAAACCAGAAATGGTACCAGTTTATCTAAACGCTTGTGACTTCGTTTTGCTAACATCAGATGAAGAAGGCTCTCCTAATATTACTCGTGAGGCATTGTCTTTGAATAAACGAGTTTTCTCTGTTGATGTTGGTGATGTTAAACAACAGTTGAAAGGATTAAAAAATTCAGCTATCATCAGTCGTGATCCAGATGAAGCTGCAAGAGTAATGCTTCAAAAATTAGCAGAACCTTATACAGATAATACACGAGAAAGTTTAAGAGGAAAGATTGATTTTGAAAAAATAGGTAGCAAAATGGTCGACATTTACGAGGGCTTGCTTAAATAGAAAGGTTATATAAAAATAAAAGCTATGTTATCAGTAATTTGTCCAATATATAATGAAGAGAAATATATAGCACAATGTATAGAATCGTTGTTGCTGCAAGATTATCCGCAAAATGATTTGGAGATCCTTTTTGTGGATGGAATGAGTACGGATAAGACCCGTGGGATTATTGCATCATATACGAAGAAATACCCATTCATCAAGATGCTAGACAATCCTAAGAAGATAGTGCCATACGCTATGAATACTGGTATTAAGGCTTCAAAAGGCGAAATAATTATCCGTTTGGATGGGCATGTGGAGTATCCAACTAACTACTTTTCAGCATTGGTAAAAAACTTAAAAGAACTGGATGCTGATAATGTGGGCGCGTTGTGTGAAACCTTGCCTTGTGGGCCCTCTTCCAAGGAACTGGCTATTGCTGAGGCTTTGAGTAGTTCTTTTGGTATGGGAAACTCCTATTTTCGTATTGGTCGTAATGAAGTAAGACAAGTTGATACGGTTCCTTTTGGTTGCTTCAAGCGTGAGGTATTTGATAAGGTAGGACTATATGACAATGAGTTGATACGTAATCAAGATGATGAGTTGAATGGACGTATTATAAAAAATGGGGGAAAAATATATCTCATTCCGAGCATTGTGACTAAGTATTATGCGCGTGACAAAATAAGCAAGGTTAGGAAAATGTTTTATCAATATGGTTTGTATAAACCCTTGGTGAATAAAAAATTAGGTGCGCCTGCCACCATACGTCAATTTTTCCCTCTTGTTTTTGTTCTTGGATTATTCTTTGGCGCTATATTGAGTTGCTTAAGTTTGATTATTGCAGTGATGTACCTTTCTGTTGTCATACTATACTTATTGTTGGCTTGTTTCTTTACGTTTAAATCTGTAAAGAAGACAGGGAGGGTTGGTCTGTTCCGGTATCAGCCTTTTATCTATCTGACGGTGCATGTCAGTTATGGTTGGGGGTATTTGGTCGGTATTTATAAGATTCTGATGCATAAGCCCTTTAATGCAGAGTCAAATCGATAATTTGCCATATTGATAAATCATGAGAAAACAGGATGGAAAGCTTGCTAAGTACAATCTAAAGCCAAAACGTAAGGTTAATGGCTGGGTCCTTTTGTCAAAGTTAGGCTCTGGGGGGAATGGAGAGGTATGGAAGTGTAAAAATGACAAGAAAGAGGAGTATGCCATCAAATTCTTTAAGTTTGGTCGTTATGGTGCTGCTTATGAAAGGTTTACAGATGAGGTGGATTTTATGGAGCATCATCAAGGAATTCATGGTGTGCTTCCTGTAATCGATAAAAACCTTCCTTCAAAAAATAAGAAAAATGTAGATGCAAATATTCCTATATATTATGTAATGCCATTGGCTGAATCTGTCGAGCAAAAAATAAAGAAGTTCACTTTAGATGAAAAAGTAGAAGTAGTTCGAATGTTGCTGAATATGCTTGTCGATTTGCATCAGAATAGCATTGCCCATAGAGATATAAAGCCTGCAAACATTCTCTTTTATGATGGAGAGTTTGTGTTGTCAGATTTTGGACTAGTACACTTTAACAAGAAAACATTCAAGACACCTGCAGGGAGGAGGATTGGAGCGAAGCAAACTATTTCTCCTCAAATGGAAAAAGACGCACAGAGTGCCGATAAGTATAAAGCAGATGTGTATTCAATGGCCAAAACCATTTGGATTATACTCACAGGAGATGACTTCTCTTTTGGTGGCCAATATATAGCAAATTCAGAAATTGGTTTGTCACGCAAACTGAAATGTGATAAATACCTGTATCCATTGGACAAGCTGCTGGCGCAATGTACAGATTATACAGAAAGTACACGTCCAACAGCAGAAGAAATGAAGGACAAGTTTGAGGAATGGATACAGATAAATGCAAATTGGGGAAAAGAGAATTTGATGCAATGGAAGGAAGTGCAAGAACAGTTGTTTCCAACAATCATTCCTGCTCACGCAGAATGGGATAATGTTGAAGACATAGTAGCGGTACTTCGACTTTTGGGAAAGTATGATAGCTTAAATCATATGTTTTTTCCGGATTTTGGCGGGTTGGATTTGACGGGTGCTGCTATCTCGTATGAAAGTGGTTGTATTGAACTAATCTGTGGCGAACTGGCATATATAGTTAAACCCAGAAAATTGTTTTTCGAGTTTATTAATGATGAGGCGAAATGGAGCTATTTCTTTTTGGAGACAGAAAAACTCGATCCCCTTACACCCGATTTTTGCCAGCAAGATGATTATACGGAAGAGGTTTATGACATATCTCATGCGCAATATATTTCCACGCAGAAGTTTGATAATTTGTCAAAGGCGGACTATGATAGAATAAAGCCGCGGTATATATGTCGATACCTAAAAGGTTCATTTGTTTTCTTTCATAAAGATTCTATCTATAATAAATCAGTGTCAAAATATAGGGGAGAGCATGATAAAATCTCGAGAGAAGAATATCACAAGGCTATCGTGAAATATGCAGAGATGTATCAATAGAAATAAGGTGGTATTTATGCAAGATCGGAAAAACGAGAAAATCATATTATCCCTTATTAGACTAGCATTAGGTCAAAAAAACGTACATACATTTCCCGATTATGCAGATTGGGATAAGGTTATGTCTTTGATGCAAAACCAAGGTGTTCGAGCGTTGCTAAATGAGGCTCTGGAGGCGATCAAACAAAACAACATTGATATAAAGACCTTTCCTCTGAGGATGCAAATAATGCAGAGTTACGCCCAGACAGTTCAAGTGGAAAAAATGTATTCAAGGCATCTAGCATTGGCAATTAGCATTGCAGAACTATGGAAACGTCATGGTATCAAGACCATTGTTTTCAAGGGATTGGCACATAGTCGCTATTATCCAAATCCAGCACATAGGGAGTTTGGCGACTTTGACTGCTACTTGATAGACGCGCATGGCAACTGTGCTTATAGGCAAGGCAATGAGATGGCTCGGGAGAAAGGGTTAGTGGTGGACGATGGTTGGTACAAGCATTCGCATATTTTATATGATAATCTGACTGTTGAAAACCACCAGTACTTTACTTCGGCTCGTCGTGGCGGTACAGACAAGGCTTTGCATCAATATATGGTGGAGGCGATAGGGGATGGAACCCGCCTGGAAAGACTTAACGGTACAGAGCTTTATGTGTTGCCTTTAGAGGCAGAGGGCTTGTTTATGCTTTACCATTCCTTGACACATTTCTTGGTGGAGGGCATCAGTCTTCGGCATTTTGTGGATTGGGCTTGCTGGATTAAAGCTAATCAAGACAAGATACAATGGAAAGAGTTTTATTCGCAGTGCAAGCGGTTTAGATTGGACGGTTTTGCTGATGTCATGAATACGATAGCCGTGAAGTATCTCGGTGTGGAACTGCATGATAAATCTATATTTACTGACAGCGAGTTTGCTGAAAGGACTATAGAGAGCGCTTTGTATGACGACTCTTCTATTTATAATCGTAGCAAGGGACAATGGTATGAGCGCTTGCATGTTATCAGCAACGCTTTCAGGTATTCATGGAAATTCAAGGATGTGGCGCGCTATAGCATGATTGGCTATGTGTGGCAGTTTGTGTATGGGTATCTCTGTAGGCAAGAAGACTAATATAGTTAACACTATTGAATCGTATGAGTACACCACTTACGAAAGAGGAATTTATAGCTAGGCACTCTGCTTCTTTTCAAGCATTAGGATTTGATGTGCAGTTTGTTGCTTTTATCTATTACTCGTTTGATATTGGATATGAGGACGTTATCCATTATGAAAGTGAGGATGACTTTGTTATAGATAGAGTTTCCAATGGGCAGGTAGTGAAAGAATACTATCAGGTTAAGCATAGTAAAAACCAAGGTGCAAAAATGACAAATGCAGATGCTGACTTTTGGAAAACAATTGATAATTGGCTAGAACTTTATAATCTTTCAAGCGCAAAGGAACAGAAGTCGTTCTTTAGAAAGGGAAAGTTTGTAATTGTAACAAACAAAGAGGTGAGTAATAAGTTCTATGCAAGTTTCGAAGGGCTCAGAAATGGAGATTGTCAAATAACAGATGTGATTGCCGAATTAAAAACGGCATACAAGAAAAGCCCCTCTTATAAAGGGACCATAGAAAAGTTAATGGAATTAGGTCAGAAAGAGGAGCGTCTCCTTAATCAGTTTTTGCACAAAATAGAAATAGTCAAATTCGACAATTTTTTAGAATCCTTGTATGAATTGTTCCTGCAGAAGTACCAAAGACCAGCTCAGGCAGATAGAATATTAAAAGAATTGATTGGAAAAATGTGGAGCGACAAACTTCAAGGGAATGTGTCATGTTATACCGGAGAAGAGTTTACAAGAAGATACAAAGGTGTTCTCGAAAGGGTCGGTTATGATGAAGTTCTCAGTTTGGAATTTGAAGAAGAACCCAGTTTAGAGCAGTTGAACGAAAATGAAGCCGATAAGATGATAGAACAGCTAGAGTCTGTGGAGGCAATTGGAGCAAGGAGTACTAAAGAAAAATTCCTTTTGGGCTACTATCTAACAATCTTTTTCAAGATAAGAAGTGCTATAGAAAATTTCAAGAAGTTGCAAATATTAACAAATGATTCAGAGGAACGACTGTGTTTGTCGGCAATTGAGCAATGGAAAGGCATTTTTGTCCATCACCATTCTAAAATAATGCAGAACGAAACTATCTATAGCCCTAGGGATAAGGTTGAGGCTGGCTCGTGTACATGCTTTGAAACGTTAGATAAACAAATAAGCATTAATGGATATAAGATAGATCCTGAGTTTTCCAAAGGATGGTATCTGTGGTTGTCTAATAAATTGAAGGTCACATGGCATTATGACTGGTTCAAGAAATATATTCTGAATAATGAATGAGCAATATGTACTGAAAAATGTCGCATTTGTGGTAGGGGCTTTGCATACAGCGATAAACGCGGAGGAAGGGATCGAATTGTCACGTTTGGCACTGCTAATGCCTCTATTGATGGATGATAGAATTGTCTTTAATTTGAATGACGAGTCACGGCAGTATGAGTTTGAAACATTGGTGTCAACACATCGCATTCTATTGGCAAATTATAATGAGCGTTATCTTTCGGTTTTACCTCTTTTATATCAAGCGATAGCTTTGTTGTTGGATATAGATGCGGTCTCTATGAGAAATGGTATGCTTGTAAAAACAGGCAAAGATGTTCTTGCTGACATGATCGTTTCTTGTCAATGCAACAGTCTAACACGAATAAGTATGGCAACATCAAAACTCCTCAAATTGACAGAAGGCAAGAGTATTGTAAATATGTATAAACGTCTAAATGTTGAACTATGAAGTTTCATGTTGAGAAAATATATCTATGGTTTAGTCCAGAAGACAAACGTTGTATAACCTTTGAGAACAATAAGGTGAATGTCATCAGAGGAAACTCATCCCGTGGTAAGAGTAATCTATTCGCTATTATTGATTATTGTCTTATGTCGGACAAGCCTAATATTGTAGAGCCTATTATCAATGAATGTACGGAAGCTTATGGGCTTGAGTTTGTGCTGAACGATACTTTTTATGCTGTGTCAAGAAAGAAACCAGAGGCAGGGACCGCTTCCCAGTGGGTTTGGGTGCAAAATGAGCCTTTTAAAGAGGATTACTATCCTATAGAAAGCAATACAAAGCCTTTTGATTTTAGAAGACAACTTGATATTAAAAGTGGTCTGAAAGAGGATTATTTGTTTCCGTTGGGATATGATAATGGAAAGCCTGTTTTAGTGGTTTCTTTCCGCTCGTTTCTGATGTTCAATGCATTAACAGAAAACATAATCTCATCTCAGTATGAATTTCTGAATTACAAATTCTTTGAGGAAGAATATGTCGATTCAAGAGAAAAAAGGGCTTACTTGATGGATGTTCTTTTAGGCATTGATAATGTGGAGGAAGGAAAACAAAAAAGAATTTTGTCCGAACTTAACACTGCTAGAAATTCTAACAAACGACAAAAGAATAAATATAAAAAAGCCCATCAAAAATATGACAAGTATAGAAGTGAAGTTATAGAACTGCTTGGAGAAATCAACAAAACAACAACTGTTGACTTGGAAAGTCTTCGTGGTGTCGAATTGGTCGAATATATCGAAGAGACGATTCAAAAATATACTCCTCATAAAGACGCAGATATTGCAAAAAATAGTTCAAAGATCAGTGAACTTTCCACCGAGCTGTATAAGAAAAAAATGCTTTTGTTTAATATAAACAGAGCAATAATGGAATATCAAAACTATTTGAAAGAAATGTCTACTATAGAAGAAAGCCTCAAGCCTGTAGAATATCTATGTCATCATTTGCCAAAGAATGGTGTCACTATTTGGGGAAGGTATATTCTAGAAGAACTAAAGACATCTCTGTTAAAACTCAAACCGAGAAATGAAACCCCAAATGTAGCTTCTATTGTTACATCTAAAAATATTGAGAATCTTGAAAAGGAAATATCCGAATGTGAAAACCATCTTAAAGAATTGTCAGAAATAAAGCTAAAACCAATAGAAGAATCATCCGTTTACTTAGCTTTGGGACAATTGAAAACACTTATGCCAATGGTTGGCGAGGCTTATAATCAAATACCCCAAAGTGTTCCAAAGGATTATGATTATGTCAACGACAGACAGCTACGGACAAAGTGTAATTCGATCTTGGAAGAAATTGAAAAACGGAGACGTTCTATAGTTCGAGGCGAATTTGACAATTCCATACAGAAGGTATATGATTCTTTGCGTGTCAATGAAAATTTTGAAAACTGCAAGACTCGTTATAATCGCGATCATGAAAGATTAGAACTTAGCGATGGAAACTCTATCTTGACTTATAACAATATTGGAAGTCAGTCGAATTATATGTATTTACATATCTGTTTCTTTCTTGGTTTGCATAACTTCCTATTGGACAATCCGTGCGAGCAAGTAGGGAACTTCCTTTTTATAGATCAACCAAGCGTGCCATATTATGAAAATTCAGATAATGACAAGTCAAATGATAAGACGAAATTATTGGATGTGTTTAGAGTTATTAATGAATTTGTTGAAGAGCGTTTGTCAAAGGGAAATGAGTTTCAGATTATTCTTATTGAACATGCCGAAGAGGCCTATTGGACAGGCGCTAATTTGCTTTCGTGTTTTTCTACACGTGCGAATTTTGATGGAGATGAAGCACTAGTTCCGTTAAATGTAATAAAAAAGCATCGCAATGAAAGTAAAAATCAATAGCGTTAGTAAAATGGTTGTTCATTTTGTAGGCAATAAGGCAAAAGGAAATGGCGTTGACTTTGGTGGGAATTTAATACCTGTAGAAGATATTGAATGCGACATTAAGAAACTCGTTTTGAAGGCGTTTGACTTTTCTGATTTGTATCATTTTTATTTTGAATCGACAGTAGAGTTGAATCCTGTATATACTTTTGTTCGGAATATTTTTCAAGATAGCAGTACTTTTTTGCAACAATCAAAGCATATAGCAAAAATGCTATATGAGAACTCTGTACATCCTAAAATAAAAGAGGGTGAACTAAGTTTGTTCTACCTAAATGGTTGCGAGTTGGACGGGAAGAACTGTGATGCGGTGGCCATTATAAAATCGGAAACGCAACAGCAACTACTACAAGTGAGTAGAAATAATCAACAAGTAACGGCAAGGAAAGCTACAGGAATTAGTCTAAGCAAAGTAGAAAAAGGATGTGTGATTTTTGCTAAAAATGAAGACCAAGGCTATCAAATAGCAGTCGTTGACAATAATAAAAAAGGTGGAGAAGCAAAATTTTGGAAAGATAGTTTTTTGCATGTTAAATCATATAATACTCCAAAACACCAAACCGTTTGTCTAGCTGATGTTTGCAATGAATTTATAAATACAACAGTTGCTGATTCTGAAAGAAAGTCGATGGTGGATAGGGCTATGATTTCTGTAAGAGCTAAACAAGTTTTGCAGGAAAATAAAACTCTTTCCATTAATAACTTTATCGGGGAAGTGTTCCAAGATTTTGTTTTAGAAACACAGTTCAAGGAGTTTGTTTCAGACAAAGGAGTGGAGGACGAAATACATGAAAATGGTTATATAAATGTGGATCATGCTGCTCTGAAAAAAGTAAAAACTAAAGTGGAAACGATAAAGTTGGACTCAAACTTTGATATTCGTATAAAGGGAGGCCAGGATCGCATTGTTAAGGGGTATGATAACAATGCAGGAATGTACTATTATACGCTTTATTTTGAGAAAGAGAGCTAATCAATTAAAGAAAACGTAAATCGGGAGTGAGTATTCGTGCAAGTTGTGTTGTATGTCATCTAGAAAAGCTACTGCTTTGTTTGGTAATATGCCATACATTGCTCGCTGAACGCTAATTCAAAAACTAAAAAATGAGAACAGAACGATTTTCTTTGCTTAGGGTAGAAATATATAGTTTAACAGACATTGAAATGCGAAAGAGGCTGTTGCCTGGTTCTTTTGTGTTCGAAAAATCTACGAGCAAAAGTGTGATGGATGATTTTTGGGGAAAGAATATCTCCATTCACGCTATAGTGGGCAAAAATGGTTCGGGAAAGTCTACATTGTTAGACTTCATATTGATACTGATAAATAACTTCAGTTATTATGTGTTGAAGAATAGTTGGATCAATGAAAAAACTTTGCCGTTAAAGTATGTGCAGGGTATAAAAGGCTGTCTTGCATTCCGAATAGGGAATACGGAAGGGAAAATAGACTGTCATAATAACTCTCTGAAATTTGAATTCGGCGAAAAAAAATATGCCTGGGGAATCAAGAAGAGTGATATGGAAAAGGAGAGTATGAAGGGATTTCAGTTGATGGACAAAAAAATGCTAGATGACGACGTCTTGGAAATCACAAGAAATTTCTTTTATACAATAGTTGTCAACTATAGTCCTCACGCCTATTTGGAGTCAAACTACAGAAGTCAGAGTCAAAGACCGTTTACATTTAGGGCATGGATAGCTTCGTTATTTCATAAAAATGATGGATACAAGACTCCGCTGACCATCACTCCCTATCGTGATAGAGGAATGCTTGATATGCAAAGGGAAAACTTTCTGAACAGAGCACGATTGGCGGCGCTCCTCATCTATTACCAAAAGGAAAAAGGACGTCTAATAAATGATTATCAGCTCAATAGAATTGAATACATTTTTGACCCACATCGCTTGATAGATAAGTTTGATGTCAAGTGTTTTGTAAGAGACAAAGAAGAATATGATCAGATTAAGGATGATATAGACCAAAAGCGAAGTTATGTTCTTGATGCTTTTAAAGATGTTTTGGGCTACAAAAATAGCCTAGGTAATGACATATTAAAATGTTTTGGTATAAATCAATCCTCAGACGACGATGATATTCTACTGACAGCTTATCTATATCTTGTATACAAAGTGGTGTCGGCAGCTGGTACTTATCCTTCATTGAAAGAATGGCTTAGGTTGGGTAGTGATATAATGAATGTATTCAAAACCTATCCAATGATGATGAGTGATGTCGGATCTTGGGGACTCAAAGATACAAAAGCATTGTGTGATAGTTTGAGAAATCACTCGCATATTACGCTGAAAATACGTCAAACAATTCATTTTATACATATTTGGCAAAGGCTGGCAAATGGGGAGAAACAAAGGTTTTCTTCAAAATCGTTTGACCATAATGAGTATGCTAAATACGCAGGATCCCAGAGAGGCTTGGAAGAAATTATGGAAAAACTACCTCCTCCATTTTTCAATCCGACAATTTACATGGATCTGATAGATGAAAAAACTGGAAGAACAATAGGAACTCCTGTTGATTTGGGTCTAATGAGTGCAGGACAACTTCAGTTTGTTCACACGATGGGTAATATAGCGTACCATATTGAGAACTTGCTGAGCGTAAATGAAGAAAATCGTGTGAGATATCGCTACGTGAACATCATGATGGACGAAATAGAGATGTGTTACCATCCCGAATATCAGAGGACCTTTGTTAATGAGATTGTCGGTATGATAAAAAGATTGAGAATCAATGAAAGATGTGGCGTCAACATCCTGATGAGCACACATTCTCCTTTCGTATTGTCGGATATTCCACAAAGTAATGTACTTTATATTGACAATGGAAAGGATGTGGGTTGCGATATGGGTATTAATACGTTTGCTGCCAATGTAAACGAACTTTTGAGCAAGAGTTTCTTTTTGAGTAACGGTTTTATAGGTGAGTTTGCAAAGGAAAAAATAAATAGCCTTGTAAAATATTTAACCCAAGGCGATGATATGGGAGGATATTGGAACGAGCAAAAGGCTTTTGATGTTATCAATATGCTGGGAGATGAAGTGATTCGCTATCAATTGAGGAGTATGTATAAAGAAAGATTTGGAAACGCAAAATGTTATAGAGAATGGATATTGCAAGAGGCTAAACGATTAGGGATAAACGAATGAGACGATTTTTGATAACATCGGATATAGAAACTTTGGCTCATCAGTATGCAGACGAAATGGAAGACACTGCTCGTTTCGGAAAAGGAAACTCTCCTCAGGTGCGTTTGGGAAAGCTGGCGTGTGATTTGAGGCGTTCTTCCACCATTGTCAAAATATTAAATAAAAGGTGCAGCAAAGGGCGTAAAGTATATATAAAGAAGAAAGGCAACTCGTTTGCAGTTCTGGCTGACTATGTGCAAGCCATACATGATGGCTATGCAGGTTTGAACAGTTTGCTTCCGTCTGAATATGATACCATTATTGGAAATAAGCTGGAGGGTATCATCGCTCATGAGAAATTATCAGGCATAAGGGTTAAAATCAAAAACAAAAAGGAACGACCTTTTTTTGAATTAATCGTTGAAGCAATGAGATATGATAAGGTGCAAAAGGAAATAATGCCAAATTATATCCGAAAAATAGGAATTAAGACTTGTGTGTATTGTAACGCTCAGTTTGCTACTACCGCTTATTTGCAATCTATAAAAAGTGCAAAGAAAGGGATGTTTACAATACAAGGTACGCCTATAGTTTGTTATGATTTGGACCATAATAAGCCAAAATCGCTTTTCCCATATCTGTGTACTAACTTTTATAATTTGCAGCCCTCATGTAGCTCGTGTAATAGAAGAAAGAACAATCGGGACTTGCAATTCTCATTGTATTACGAAGATGGGGAGCAAAATACAAAACCATTGCATTTTGTTTTGAGTTCCGAAGACCTAATAGATTTTCGAATATCTAACCGTTGTCGAGGCATAAAGGCGTATTTATGCAACTATGACAAAAATGTTCCCCCTTCTTTGGCTGACACTAGGTCGATTGCTGGAGCATTTAATACGATGTTGGGAGTACAAGATATATACAATGAGCACACCGACATCATAGAGGAAATACTGTGGAATCATAAAATATACTCTAAAGGGTTGATGTCGGCTTTAACAGCACAATTCCCTTCTCTGGGATTGGCTGGATTTGACATTAAAAGATTTATTCTAGGTGGATATTTTGCAGAAGAAAAGGACTTCCTAAAAAGGCCTTTCTCCGTACTTAAGGAAGATATTTGGGACCAGTTGGAAAATGAATGTTAGGGTCGCTCTAATATTTTGAATGTTTAAAATATTTAAATACATAGTTTTATGACAATGAAATTGCGTAATGTGCCTTTCTCTCCGCCTGACATGACGGAGGCGGAGGCTGCGGAAGTACGAGACGCCATACTGTCTGGGTGGATCACCACCGGACCGCGTACAAAGAAACTGGAAAAGAAAGTGGCTGCGTTTGTAGGGGTAGATAAGGCGGTCTGCCTCGGATCACAGACGGCGTGTGGGGAAATGGCCCTGCGGCTGCTGGGGATTGGCGCGGGTGACGAGGTGATCGTCCCGGCCTATACCTATACGGCGAGTGCGTCGGTGGTGACGCATGTGGGGGCTACCTTGGTCTTCGTGGATGTGCAGAAGGACTGCCTGGAGATGGACTATGAGGCCGTGGAGCGGGCTGTCACGCCGCGGACAAAGGCGATTATCCCGGTGGATCTAGCGGGTATCCCGTGTGACTGCGACCGTCTGTTTGCGATTGTGGAGCGCAAGAGGGACCTCTTTGTTCCAAAGACGGACTTGCAAAGGATGCTGGGGCGCATAGCAATCTGTTGTGATGCGGCCCATGCCTTCGGTGCTTCGCGCAAGGGAAAGCGGGTCGGTTCGATCGCTGACTTCTCTTCCTTTAGTTTTCATGCCGTGAAGAACTTCACGACGGCGGAGGGTGGTGCGCTGACGTGGCATCTGCCTTTTGGCAACGAGCAGGTGGTGAAGGACTTGGACAAGCAGGTGGAGAACACGTTTAGCGGTGTGCCGGAGATAGCGGGCGAGACCTGGAACGAGAACCTGTATCGCAAGGCGCAGTTGCTGAGTCTGCACGGTCAGAACAAGGATGCGCTGGCGAAGACGAAAGTAGGTGCCTGGGAGTATGACATCATCGGGACGTGGTATAAGTGTAACATGACGGATGTGGCGGCTGCCATTGGTCTGGTGCAGATGGAGCGTTACCAGGGGATGCTGGAGCGTCGCCGGGAGATGATAGCGCGCTATGATGAGGCTTTCCGATCGCTGAATGTGGCGGTGCTGCATCACTATGGTGCGGATTATG
>ULTX01088207.1_pt1 | contig 34311 bp, 26 predicted proteins | sample 1958041 | NCBI WGS metagenome assembly ULTX01 (sample SAMEA4835747, study PRJEB28245) | human gut metagenome | biome: gut microbiome; material: fecal sample | place: Denmark | collected 2008
AATAACAGGGCGAGAGAACGTCGAAAAAGTCACTAAAGTGACTTTTCCGACGAAACATCCCAGCTGCGCGCACGTCTTGGCGGCTTTGCCGCCAACCCGCACACTTGCTGGGATAGAAGTGTTTTTTGCCTCGGCAGAGCTGAGGCAAAAAACGGATTTCAAAAGCCCGCTTCGCGGGCAAAATCGATTTTTTCGACAGACTGAACAGGGCGAGAGTTTTCTCTCGCCCTGTGGTGTTCCTGAATATTACTTGTACATTGCGCCGTAAGCTGCGCAAGCCCTGTAGTCTGCGCCCTCGAGGTCGGTAGTGCCGAATGCGCTCCATGCGTGCGGACGGAACAGGCGCTCGTCCGAAAGGTTGTGCAGCGAAACGGGAATTCTCAGCATGCTCGCCATCGTCACGAGGTCCTCGCCGATGTGACCGTATACGAAGCAGCCGTGGTTTGCTCCCCAGTTTGCCATGACGTTGTACACGTCTGAAACCGCAACCTTGCCCGGAACCGTGATAGGCGCGAACCATGTGGAGGGCCATGTCGGGTCGGTGCGTCCCAGCAGGGTCTTGTTGACTTCCTCTGGGAGTTCAACGGTGTAGCCCTCGATTATCTGTATCGTCGGACCGAGGTGCTTTATGTAGTTCACGCGGGCGAATGTGCAGGGCATAACTCCCTGTGTGGAATAGCTGGAGGAGAAACCGCCGCCGCGGAAGTAGCCGAGATTTGCGCAGGGCCATGTGGTGGCTTTAAGGCAGGCGTCGATGTCCTTGTCGGTCATGTCCCACCAGGGCTTCATCACGCTCTCGCCTTTCTCGTCCTTGACGGCGCCGGTGCCGTCAAGCGCAGCCGCACCGGAGTTTATCAGGTGGATAAATCCCTTTTCGGCTTTTCCGTCGGGGGTCCAGCCGGTCACGCGCTTTACGGAGTCGGGGGACCAGTAGGTGCGCACGTCAGCGAAAACCGCAGCGCGTCCCGTCAGCATGTGCAGGAACATCAGCGTCGTGCCGTTGAGCGTGTCGTTTTCAGTCGCAAAGGGGATAGGCTCCCGGGCGCCGTTCCAGTCGAACGTTGTGTTGAGTATCGCTTCGGTGAAGTCAGCGTTGGGCATGAAGTCGGTCCACATTCTCTGCCCCTGGAAGCCGCCAAGTATCGCGTTCCTGCCCTTTGCTTCCTCAAGCCAGCCCATCTCTGCAAGCTTTGGGTTCCCCTTGAGGATATCGCGGATTATGCAGGTCATTTTCGCGATGAATTCCCAGTTCTCCTCCTTTTCCTTTGCGGAGAGGACGGGGCGCATGTAGGTCATGCCCGGTGTGGGGTTGATGTCAACGCCCTCGGGGCACTTTTCCTTTATCCACGCGAGAGCCTTTTTGTATTCAGCCTCGTCGTAGATACCAAGCTTTTCGCGACGGACTATCTCAGTCATATCTACCCATTCGGGGTGAATGCCGAGGTAGTCCCGGAAGAAATCCTCGTTGCAGTAAGCGCCTGCAATACCCATCGCCTGTGAACCGATGTTGACATAGCTCTTGTTCTTCATATCTCCGACAGCGGCTGCGCAGCGTGCAAAGCGGAGTATCTTTTCCTCCACGTCAGCGGGGATAACTGCGTCGTCGGCGTCCTTGACGTCGTGGCCGTAAATCGAGAAGCAGGGCATGCCTATCTGCGCATACGCGGAATTAGCGGCGGCAAGGAACACCGCACCGGGGCGCTCGGTTCCGTTGAAGCCCCATACCGCCTTGATGGTGTTCGGATTTTCGTCTATCACCTGAGTTACGTAGCACCAGCAGGGGGTAACAGTCAGGGTGGCTACAATGTTTTCGGTCGCGAATTTGTCGGCGCATGCGGCGCTCTCTGCGATACCGCCGATGGTGGTGTCGGCAATGACGCATTCCATTGGCTCTCCGCTGGCGTGGCGCACCTTTGATGAGATGAGCTCTGCCGCCGCTTTTGCCATGTTCATGGTCTGCACTTCAAGGCTCTCGCGGATACCAAACTGTCTGCCGTCGATGACGGGTCGAATTCCGATTTTTGATAACATAGGGTACTTCCTTTCAGATATATTACTTTGATCTCACCGTTTGGGGGTAAAATCGTTTACATTCCGCTGTATACAATTATACCAAATTTCCTTCCGGAATTCAATAGTTTTTGGAGATTTTAATAAACAAGAACAGGGCAAAATAATCTGCCCTGTTTGAAGTATTATGCCAGATGGAGAACCTGCAGAAGCAGCAGCCAGCTCAGCCCGTAGTAGGTGACTACCGCCACGAGGTCGTTGACCGTAGTGATGAGCGGACCGGAAGCCACAGCCGGGTCTATCTTTATCTTCTTGAAGAACAGCGGGATAAGCGTGCCGACGCCGCTGGAGATAAGCATAGCCAGCATAAGCGCCGCGCCTATGCACGCGGAAACCGCGAACGAGAACCCCGCGTCATACCCCTTGAACAGCATGATGTAAAGTCCCACGAAAGCGACGGAGAGAACGCCCAGTATCAGCCCGCTGAAAAGCCCGATGCGCATTTCCTTTGCGACCAGCTTCAGCTTCTTGCCTATGGTGAGTTCCTCGTCCATAAGCACGCGGATAGTCACCGCAAGGGACTGTGTGCCGACGTTTCCTGCCATGTCGAGTATCAGCGACTGGAACGCCATTATCAGCGTCAGCTGCGAAACCACCTTTTCAAACGCTCCCACCACGCTGGAAACCAGCATTCCCAGCACCAGGAGTATCAGCAGCCACGGCATGCGCTTTTTAAGGCTTGCGAAAAGCGGCTCGTTGAGGTCCTCTTCTGCGGAAAGACCACCCAGCTTTGCGTAGTCCTCGCCCATTTCGTCGTCTACTGCTTCCAGCAGGTTTTCGAGGGTGATCACGCCCAGAATGCGATTGTCGTTATCCAGCACCGGCACGCTGCTTTCGGAGTAGCTTTTCAGCCTTTCGATGCAGCTGTCTACCTCCTCGCTGCCGTAAACGTACGGGAACGCCATCTGTATCAGCGGCTTTATTGCGGAGTGCTTCTCCGCTATGAGAAGCTCCCGCAGACCTACCGCGCCGCAGAAGCAGCCGTCTGCCGCGGTGACGAACACCGTCTGGATATTGTCGTTTTCCCGCGCCTGGTTCATCAGCGCGCGGGTCGCCTCTGCAGCGGTCATTTCAGAATTGATGGAGATGTAGTTTGTGCTCATTCTGCTGCCTATCTCGTCCTCGTCAAAGGATACGATAAGCTCCAGCTTTCTCCTGAAATCGCCGTCCAGCAGGTCAACGACCTGGTTCCGCATTTCTTTCGGGAATTCACGCAGCACGTCTGCAGCCGCGTCGGTTTCCATTTTGCCTATCAGCAGAACGGTTTTGCGCAGGTCGGTTTCGCGGAGGTATTCCGCAGCGTTTTCCGGCTCGATGTATTCGAACACGTCCGCGAGGGAGTCCGGCTCCAGCGTGCGGAAAAGCTTTGTGCGCTCGGCGGGGGTGAGAAGCTCCGCTGCCTTTGCGATATCTCCTGCGTGGAATTCCTCCAGCCGCACCTGCAGCGCCTTGGGTGAGAGATCTCCCCTGATGAGTTCCGCGATATCTGCTGCATGGTCCCTGATGATGATCTCGTTGTTTGCCATAATAGTACCCTTACCTTTCGATCAAATTTTGCTGCATCTGACAGAAAGTGACCCGGGCACAGTATGCGCCGAATTAAGCTATATTATAACGGCGGACAGAGCCGACCGTATTTTTCCGGGCGCGATACTGTGTACTTCGCCCGTGACTGTCACCGTTTTTCAACTCTGCTCACCTCTCTTTATGGTATTTTTGCAACATGATAATTATAGCACCATAATTAATTGTTTGTCAACCTGCGCTGCAAATTTTTCACGTTATTTTCAGAAACGTTCTACAGCTTGTACTGCATGAAATTCCCGTTTTTAACGAACCCGAAATCCGTATAAAGCAGCACGCCCATATCCGAAGCGGTTATCTGCACGGTGCCGCAGCCGTAATTGCGGGCTTCTTCAACGACAAGCGAAAGCAGCTTTCTGGCAATTCCGCGCCTGCGGTATTGCGGGTCGGTGAACATACTCGACAGAAGCCCCATTTTTCCGCTGGGACAGCCGAAATAAGGCGGCTTTTCGACAAACGACATTCCGGAGGTGCCCACTATCTTTCCGCCGTCCACTGCCAGCCAGGACACAAACGTCCCGTCTGCCATGTGCCGGGTGTAATGATCAAGGAGCCGCCGGGCGCAGGTCGGTTTCGTCTTTTGCGCCCTCCTCGCGGAGCTGATTTATGCGCATGCTGATGAATATGTCAAGGTCATCTGGTGTAAGTCTGTGGTATTCCATACTGCTCTCCTGATACATCTGGTATTTTATGCTATATATTATACTTTAGGTAATCGGTACTTGAAAGCCACTTATATAACAATCAGTATATTGCTCGTGTAAAATAACTTATAAGCAAATATACAAAATCACGCTGATATACCAAAAGTAATACCAGCGTGAAATTATTCAGTTAGTCAATAAATCAGAGCTTCTCGATCCAGCCCATGTCGTCCGGGATCTTGCCGTACTGCATGCCGGTCATGGTGTCGTAAAGCTTCTGGGTAACAGGGCCTATCTTGCCGCCGCCGATCTCCATGACCTTATCGCCCCACTTGAGGTGGCCGACAGGGGAAACAACAGCCGCGGTACCGGTGCCGAATACCTCGTCAAGCTTGCCTGCGTCGTAAGCGTCGGCAACTTCCTGAATGGTGATGCGGCGCTCGGAAACCTTCATGCCCCACTTTCTGCAGAGTTCCAGCGCGGACTTTCTGGTGATACCGGAAAGTATGCTGCCCTGCAGGGACGGAGTAACTACCTCGCCGTCGATAACGAACATGATGTTCATTGCGCCGACTTCCTCTATGTACTTGCGCTCAACGCCGTCGAGCCACAGTACCTGGGAGTAGTTCTGCTTGTGAGCCTCGTCCTGACCTGCCAGGGAAGCTGCGTAGTTACCACCGGTCTTGGTGAAGCCCATACCGCCTCTTACGGCGCGGACGTAGTTGGTCTCAACGTAGATGTTTACGGGGTTGATGCCGGTGCTGTAGTAAGCGCCGGAGGGGCTCATGATTATCATGAAGTAGTACTTGTCGCCGGGGCGTACGCCGAGGAACGGGTCAGCAGCGAAGATGAACGGACGGATATACAGGGAAGCACCGTCGATGTGCGGAACCCAGTCCTTATCGATCTCGACCAGCTTGTGGAGCGCCTCGAGCGCGTCCTTTTCGTTGATCTGCGGAATGACCAGACGCTCAGCGGAAACGTTCATTCTCTTGAAGTTCTCCTCAGGACGGAAGAACTGAATGTCGCCGGAAGGAGTTCTGTAAGCCTTGAGACCCTCGAAGATCTCCTGACCATAATGCAGAACCATTGCGGAAGGCGCAAGCTCGATAGGACCGTAGGGGACTATGCGTGCGTCGTGCCAGCCCATGCCGGTGTCATATTCCATGACGAACATGTGGTCGGTGAAGATATGTCCGAAGCCGAGTTTGGTTTCGTCGGCAGGCTTCTGCTTGGGGTTCTTGGTTTTTTCAATTCTGATATCCATGGTAGTGTATCCTTTCCTGTGTGCGTGGACAGCACACGATTTATATACATACTTATTATATCACTATTCTGCCGGCTTGTAAATAATATTTTTGGATTTTTTACGAATTATGCAATTTTTGCATAGTCATTCTGGCAAAATACACATTGCGCCCTGATTTATTGCAAAAAACAAAGGGTGGAAAATAACTTCCGCCCTTTGTGATTCTGTTGAGATAAAGTCCTGCGAAGCAGGACGCAATAATTCCGGATTAAGAATTCAGAATTACTTTACGATGTACTTGCTGATCTGATCGAGGAAATCTGCGCAGTCGTCGCTGTGTATATTCAGGGTCAGCTCCTTGGAGAGGTCGAGGCTGAAGATACCCATGATGGACTTTGCGTCGATGGCATATCTGCCGGATACGATATCCACGTCATAATCGCAGCGGGATACGATGGTAACGAAATCCTTAACGTCGTTGATGGTATTGATGTTGATCTTAACTGTTTTCATAATAAATACTTCCTTTCCGTGATGTGTGAATGTGTGGTCGAGAAATCACTCTGCTCTGAACTTTGTCACTGCGTCGAGCAGTTCGTCAGCCTCTTTGGTTTCGCTGTGGACGACGAACTCAAGCGGCTTTGCAAGGTCAAGGCTGAAAATACCCATGATGGACTTTGCGTCTACCGCATATCTTCCGGATACCAGGTCGCTTTCGACAGAGTAGCTGTTGGTCAGCGCTACGAATTCCTTAACGTCCTCTATGGAACCGAGCATAACTTTCATTTTCTTCATAAAACAGCCGCCGCCTTTCTGTAGATATATTCCGAGGAATCAACTTCCTCTGATAATAAGTATAGCCGCAAACTGAAAAATAGTCAATAGCTTATTGCAAATTTCGGAATAATCAAGTATAATATTGTTATATCAAGTTTTTGTTTTGGCTAAAATTACAAACGCCGCTGAAACGCCTGCCGCAAAACGTCGGACATCGGTGGCATATCCTGTCGGAAAGAGGTTCCGTATGACATTCAGTATAACAACTTTCGGCTGCAAGGTGAATTCCTGCGAGAGCGCCGCGATACACGAAGCTTTCATTGCTGCGGGGTATTCCCCGGTGGAGGACGGCGCCCCAGCGGACGTCTGTATCATAAATTCCTGCGCGGTGACGGGCGCCGGGGTGAAAAAGGCGCGCCAGGCAGTCTCGCACTGCCGCACCCTGAACCCGGACTGTATAACGGTGCTGTGCGGGTGCTATCCCCAGGCTTACCCGGACGAAGCAGCCCGGGACAGCGGCGCGGATATAATCACCGGAAACGCCGATAAACCAAGGCTCCCGCAGCTGGTGGAGCAATTCGCTGCTGAAAAGCAGCCGCTTGTCTGTGTTTCGCAGATGACGAGGGAATTCGACGAGAATTCCTCGGCCGCCGACCTCGACCGCACCCGCGCGTTCATCAAGATAGAGGACGGCTGCGACAGGTTCTGCACCTACTGCATAATCCCTACCGCGAGGGGGCGCGTGCGCTCCCGCAGACCCGGGGAGATAGCGCGTCAGGCGCAGCAGGCAGCCGCTGCGGGTAACCGCGAGATAGTCCTCACGGGAATAAACATCGGCTGCTATGGGGAAGATATAGGCTGCACCCCCGCAGACGCAGTCATGGCAGCGCAGGTCGATGGCATCGAGCGTGTGCGGCTGGGTTCCCTTGAAGCGGACACCCTCACCGACGATGAGATACAGCGCCTGAAGTCCTGCGATAAGCTGTGCAGGCACTTCCACCTTTCGCTGCAGTCCGGCAGCGACGCGGTGCTGAAACGAATGAAGCGCCGCTACACCACGGACGAGTATTACGCGCTGGTGCAGAAGCTGCGGGAAGCGTTCCCGGGGTGCGCGATAACCACTGATATCATGGTGGGCTTCCCGGGGGAGACCGACGAGGAATTTGCGGAGAGCATGGCGTTTGCGGAAAAGGTCGGGTTTGCGAAGATACACGTGTTCCCGTATTCCATACGCCGCGGGACTGTCGCAGCGATGCGCACCAATCAGGTGGTGCCGCAGGTGAAATCCGCAAGGGCAAAGGAAATGAACCAGATTGCACAGCGGCTGGAGCAGCAGTTCCTTGAGGCGCAGAAAGACACCGTGCAGACCGTGCTCATCGAAAAGAGGACGTCGCCGGATTTCTGCAACGGGTTTACTGACAGTTATATTCCTGTGCGCATTTACGGCGAGGATATACCGCGCCATACGCTGGCGAGGGTGAAAATAACCGGCGCAGAGGGCGACCACTGCACCGGTACCACGAAATTCTGAGGAGAAAGATATGACGAGCAGTATAAAACAGCTCCTGGCACTGGGGGCGATTCCTGCGGACGCGGAGATGTCCGACGAGTTATTTGAGAAATACGACAGGCTGCTGGATTTCGGTCAGCCGCTTTCGTTCGAGGACGCGGCTTCGATAGCCGGGCTGTTCTCACCGGATTGCGACGGGCTCAACTGGGCGCTTTTCCGCGCGCTGGAGGAAGCCTGCGACACCCCCGCGGAGCTGCTTGAAATGGCAGGGAAATGCAGCAGCGCCGAATACGCGGAACTCCTGCGCAGCCGTGCAGAGAATAAATAACCAAATTAATCGCGCCGGAGCCGCTATATTTCAGCAGCCCGGTGTATTGATTTTATATTCGTTAAGTAGTATAATATAGTTGAATATTTTGCAGTTTAAAGCTGCAACTCTATTTTTTCTACGAACTAATAAAACGTTGGAGGAAAAACGATGGTTTACCGAATTTATGTGGAAAAGAAGCCGCAGTTCGCAGTTGACGGGGGCGCAGTCCTCGCTGACCTGAACGTGGCTCTCGGCATCACTTCTGTCGAGAATGTACGCATTATCAACCGCTATGACTGCGAGAAGCTGCCCGAAGAGAATTTCAAGGCAGCTATCCCGACGGTGTTCTCCGAGCCGCCTGTTGACGAGGTGTTCTACGACCTGCCCGAAACTGCCGCAGACGAGAGAATGTTCGCGGTCGAGTTCCTGCCGGGTCAGTTCGACCAGCGCGCGGACTCCGCTGCACAGTGCATTCAGATGCTCTGCCCGGGCGAGCGCCCTGTTGTAAAGTACGCTAAGATCTACGTCCTCAGGGGAAAGATAACCGATGATGAGTTCGCGCGCATCAAGCACTACCTCATCAACGCCGTTGAATCCCGCGAGTGCGGTTTCGACAAGTACGACACCCTGGAAGTAAAGTACACTATCCCCACCACCGTTGAAACGCTCACGGGCTTCATCAGCAAGACTGACGCAGAGCTTGCGGATTTTGTCGTAAAGTACGGCCTTGCGATGGACAACGACGATATCAAGTTCTGCCAGGAATACTTCAAGAGCGAGCACCGCGACCCGACTATCACCGAGATACGCATGATAGACACATACTGGTCTGACCACTGCCGTCACACCACATTCGGCACCATCATTGACAACGCTGATATCAAGCCCTCCTACATTGCTGATACATACGCTGAATACAAGGCGGACCGTCACGAACTCGGCAGGGACAACAAGCCCCTCTGCCTGATGGATATTGCCACCCTCGCTGCTAAGAAGCTCAAAAAGGACGGTATCCTGAAGGATCTCGACGAGAGCGAGGAGATAAACGCATGCTCCGTGCGCATCAAGGTGGACGTTGACGGCAGGGACGAGGACTGGCTGCTGATGTTCAAGAACGAAACTCACAACCACCCCACTGAGATAGAGCCTTTCGGCGGCGCAGCTACATGCCTCGGCGGCGCGATCCGCGACCCGCTTTCCGGACGTTCCTACGTTTATCAGGCAATGCGCGTTACCGGCGCTTCCGACCCGCTGCTGCCGGTTGAAAAGACCATCAAGGGCAAGCTTCCCCCGAGAAAGATAACCACCACCGCTGCCGCTGGTTATTCCAGCTACGGCAACCAGATAGGTCTGGCAACAGGTCACGTTGCCGAGATATATCACCCCGGCTACATGGCTAAGCGCATGGAGATCGGCGCAGTCATCGGCGCGGCTCCCGCTGAGAACGTACGCAGAGAGCGCCCGGCTCCCGGCGATATCATCATCCTGCTGGGCGGTCGTACGGGACGCGACGGCTGCGGCGGCGCTACCGGTTCTTCCAAGGCGCACAGCGTGCAGTCCCTGGACACCTGCGGCGCAGAGGTGCAGAAAGGTAACGCACCCGAGGAGAGAAAGCTCCAGCGCCTGTTCAGGAACCCCGAGGCGACCAGGCTCATCAAGCGCTGCAACGACTTCGGCGCAGGCGGCGTTTCCGTTGCCATCGGTGAACTTGCAGACGGCCTGGAGATCGACCTGAACGCAGTTCCCAAGAAGTACGACGGTCTTGACGGCACCGAGCTTGCTATTTCCGAGTCCCAGGAGAGAATGGCAGTTGTTGTCGCTCCCGAGGACGCCGACAAGTTCCGTGCGCTGGCTTCCAGTGAGAACCTGGAGTCCACCCCTGTTGCAGTCGTAAAGGCAGAGCCCAGGCTCCGCATGAGCTGGAACGGAAAGACCATCGTTGATATCTCCCGCGAGTTCCTGAACTCCAACGGCGCTGAGAAGCACACCGACGTTGCAGTTCCGGACGTAAAGGTGACATATTCCACCGGCAGAAAGAACACCGCTGCCGACTGGGAGGGCATGGTGACCGACCTCAACATCTGCTCGCAGAGAGGTCTGGTACAGCGCTTCGACAGCACCATCGGCGGCGCGACCGTGCTCATGCCGTTCTCCGGAAAGACCCAGCAGACGCCTGTACAGGCTATGGCTGCGAAGCTCCCGGTGCTTAACGCAAAGACAAACACCGCCTCCATCATGGCATGGGGCTTCGACCCGGCTGTTTCCACGCAGTCCCCGTATCACGGCGCTGTGTGCGCAGTAGTCGAGAGTATCGCAAAGGTAGTTGCAGCAGGCGGCACATATGAGCACTGCTGGCTGACATTCCAGGAATATTTCGAGAGAACCCAGGGCAAGCCCGAGAGATGGGGCAAGCCTTTCGCAGCGCTGCTGGGCGCTTACCGCGCACAGCTGGAGATGGGCTGCGGCGCTATCGGCGGCAAGGACAGCATGAGCGGCACATTCGAGCACATCGACGTTCCCCCGACGCTGGTTTCCTTCGCAGTTTCCACAGCTAAGGCGCAGGACGTTATCTCTGCGGAATTCAAGGCTGCTGGTCACAAGATAGGCTACATCGCTCCGAAATACGACGAAAATGGCCTGCCGGTATTCGACAGCGTTAAGGAAGTATTCCGCACCGTTGAGAAGCTCATCAAGGACAAGAAGGCTGTTTCGGTATGGAGCGTTGCACACGGCGGCGTTGCCGAGGGTATCTTCAAGATGTCCCTGGGTAACCGGATAGGCGCCAAGCTGGACAAGCTTTCCGACGAGGAACTGTTCACACCGGTTTACGGCGCGTTCATTCTTGAACTCACCGGCGACGCTGACGGCGTAAAGACCATCGGTGAAACGGTTGCAGATTACGCCATCACCTCCGGAGATGTGAAGCTTGACGTTGCTTCCCTCGAAAAGAAGTGGGACGATGTTCTGGAGCCTGTATTCAAGGCGCAGCTTCCTGAGAAGCCCGCACCCGAGAAGATCGCTTACACCGGCGGCTGCGAACTTAAGCACAGCTCCGTCAAGGCAGCAAAGCCCCGCGTTCTTATCCCCGTGTTCCCGGGAACCAACTGCGAATACGACATGGCTAACGCGTTCAACACCTACGGCGGCGACAGCGATATCTTCGTTATCCGCAACCTTTCCGCAAAGGACATGGAGGACAGCGTTAACGAGTTCGCAAAGCACATTCAGAATTCACAGATGATCGCTATCCCCGGCGGCTTCTCCGGCGGCGACGAGCCGGAGGGTTCCGCGAAGTTCATCAACGCGTTCTTCCGCAACCCGAAGATAAAGGACGCCGTAGAGGAGATGCTCTATACCCGCGACGGTCTGATGATAGGTATCTGCAACGGCTTCCAGGCGCTCATCAAGCTGGGTCTGGTTCCGTTCGGCAGGATAGTTCCGCTGACTGCTGAAAGCCCGACGCTGACTTACAACACCATCGGCCGTCACCAGTCGCAGCTGACGCTGACGAGAATATGCACCAACAAGTCCCCGTGGCTGAGCTGCTGCAATGTCGGCGATATCCACAATATCCCGATATCCCACGGAGAGGGCCGCTTTGTTGCTCCCGAGAGCGTAATAAAGCAGCTTATCGCAAACGGTCAGGTGGCTACACAGTACGTTGACCTCAACGGCAACCCCACCATGGACGTTGCATTCAACCCGAACAGCTCCATGTACGCTATCGAGGGTATCATCTCCCCGGACGGCAGAGTCCTGGGTAAGATGGGTCACACCGAGCGTCTGACTGACAACGTTGCAAAGAACGTTGCAGGCAACAAGGAACAGCTGCTGTTCAAGGGCGGCGTTGAGTACTTCGCTTAATTCACGGTATATAAAAAAGTGGCGCACCCGAAAGGGTGCGCCATTTGCGTTATGTGAGAGTTCAGAGCGTTTCTCCGGAATAGGTATAGGTGTTTTCCAGCTTGCTTATGCTGCCGTCGGAATTGTACTGATACCCGGTGTAGGCGCCCTTTTCCACGGCGAAGTCGTAGTTAAGCACCAGCATGGTGTAATCCTCGTCGTTGTCGCCGAATTTATACCACGTTACCGGGGTGAAGTCCTGCAGGCTGCTCCACGCTGTGTAGTCCTCCAGGCAGTTTTCGGCGTATTCCTCGCGGCTGAGCGAGATATTGTCGGAGTGCTCTTCGTAATCGGAAGCGATCTCGCTTTCTATGTCGTAGTTGCACAGCTCTATCTGCCCGTTTTCGATGTGGATATAGCTTTCGTCGTTGTCGGACAGGTAGTATCCGTCTTTCAGCACAAGTTCAGGAATGAACATTTCTCCGCGCTCCATTGTGTCGCCCGCATTGGCAGCGACGGAGCAGCCCGCAGCAGTCAGCGTGGCAAGGATTGCTGTGATAGCCAGTAATTTACGCATGGTATGACCTCCTTATAATTTACTACTGTATGTACAGCCATTATATACTAGGCTTACATTAATTATATAGCCAAACACATTTTTTTCTGGGCTAATATCCGTTGTCTGGATAATGATTGGCTGCTTTGCATCTTCCAAATGTTTTCCGTTAAGATCTGTGAATTCTCCGTCTTTGGTATATTTAGCTATAAAGTATTTTGATGTAAAAGAATATGATGAAGCATCGGAAATCGTCAGAAATTTATTTTTTGAACCTGATGCTGCATAGATCACTTTTACCATTTTAGCGTCTGATGTGGATAAATCCATATAAACTTTATCACTTGCTTTTAATTTGCCAGAATAAATGGTGCTGAATGAGTCGGTTGCAAATGCACTAAGATTTGCAAATTGTGTGCATAGAATAGCTATGCATGCGAGTGTACGTTTTAGAACTTTCTTCATATTAACTTCCCTTTCTATGTGATTATATGCCAGATACCTCTAGTAAGTGTTATTATAACATTCAATAACAAAAAAAACAAGTCGCAATTTTGCACGAAATTTTAACATTAAAAATGTGTAAAACAACAATGAAATACGGTTAGCAGCAGCAAAACCCCCGGCCGTCAGACCGGGGGAAGCGGCAGGGGAATGCCGTCACAGTTCCGCGAGGAAATTCTCTACAAGGTCGAAGATATGGGTGGGGGAAGCCTCATATCTGTTCAGCGCGTCGGTGAATTTCTCAATCGCTGAATGACTGGGGGTAATGTCATCAACGGAACACTCGCCGTAACAGACGCCGTAGCTTGTATAGGTGCTGCCGTCCTCCGCGGAATACTGCTTTTCTGTGATCTTCCACATCTGGTTTCTCCTTTTTTACATTTAGTGGGTATAACATCTGGGGAATATCTTTGCTTTGTATACTAAAAGTATATCACTAAATATGTTTGATGTCAATGCTTTTAGTGTTAAGTATTCGCTAAGAGTTTATACGGACGCAATTTCTACAAAAAGTAATATCAAATTTCTGCGAATTATGTCGAAAAAAGGGAATACAGCGAAAATTCACATACAAAAAACTACTGTTGTTGACATGGAGTTTTGCATTTGATATAATAAAGTAAACAATAGTGCAGAGAAATTTTTACAGCGAGGTAATACCATGAGCAAGGAAACTGAAAAAGCCGACCAGATAGCCAAGACTATACACAAGGATATAAAGCAGCGACGCAGCGGCTTCCGGCAGTTTGTCAGCGACATGCTGAACATGCACGACGGCATGATGAGCTACGAGGAAATAGATGCGATGATGCTGGAAAACACCGTTATTCACGGGCCGAATATGTGGATACTGTGCCTGGCTGCGCTGATAGCTTCCATCGGGCTTAACATGAATTCCACTGCGGTTATCATCGGCGCGATGCTTATTTCACCGCTGATGAGCGGCATCATGACTATGGGCTATTCCCTTGCGGTGAGGGATCTGCGTCTGCTGCGACGGGCGCTGGTGCGGTTCGGTACGCAGGTGATCATCAGCCTGCTGAGTTCCACGGTGTACTTCCTGATAACGCCCATCGACACCCCTACTGCAGAGATGATAGCCCGCACCAGTCCCACCATATGGGACGTTCTCATCGCGCTGTTCGGTGGAATTGCCGGCGCGATAGGAAATACTCGTGAGAAAAAGGGTAACGTCATTCCCGGCGTGGCTATCGCGACTGCGCTCATGCCACCGCTGTGCACCGCAGGTTACGGCATTGCTTCGGGGCAGCCGTCGTTCTTCCTCGGGGCGTTTTATCTGTTCCTTATCAATACGCTGTTCATCTCGCTCTCGACGATGATAGTCACGATGATGCTGCGCGTTCCGTATCACCGCAATGTCAGCGACAAAAAGCAGAAGAAAATAAACCGCGCCATCGCGGCAATAACGATAGTTGCAGCGGTGCCCAGTGTGTTCTTCGGGGCTTCTACGGTTTACAGTTCTGTTATGGATAAGAATATTTCGAGTTACCTCAGCAGCGAGTTCATTTTCTCGGGGACTACGGTGGTGAAATCCAGCGCGGACAAGAACGCGCGCACCATTTCCGTTTCCCTTGTGGGAACGCCGATATCCGACGACGTGATAAACATGCTGCAGCAGGAAATGCCGAAATACGGGCTTGACGGCTACACGCTGAACGTTACACAGAACAGCATTATAGACATGCCCGACGACGAGGACAGCACCGATAAGATAACGATAGCCCTGCAGGAGAACCGCATAGACGAGCTGGAGGCGCAGATTTCCGAGCAGGAACAGCAGCTGAGCGACCTGCGCGCCGAGAATTCCACCCTGAAAGAAACCACCGACCATGCCGCGCTGACGGCAAAGGCAGCGAAGATCTTCACGGAACTTGAGAACATACGCTGCGGAAGCATGACGGACGCTTCCGGCGAATATGAAGTACTCATCGCGGAGGTATCCGAGCCGCTGGGTGAAACGGAGCAGCAGTACATAAAGAGCTGGCTTTCCGCTGAAACGAACGCGGCGCGTTGCGAGGTGTACATAACCGTGAATACCCCGGAAGCTACTGTGGAAACAGCGGAAACCCTTGAAACGTCTGATAATATACTTGACGAGGGGTAACATGAAAAGCGTTATTGAACTGATAAATAAAGCGCAATATTATGAGGCTAAAGTGCTGTTTGACAAGCTTTCCGAAGCCAAGCAAAGAGATCTGCTTATCGAAGAAGCAAGCCTGACTGACAACATATGTGTGTTAGGTTTCGTAGAATTTCTTATATCTTTGGATAATACAAGTTATAACCACATGCTTGCAGCCGAAGTGCTGATACAGATGTGCTGGCTGACGGGTGCGTACGACATCGCATTTTATCATGCAAGAGAAATGTATCGTATAAATCCGGATATAGACGCAGAAAAGTTTTTGTTGTTTTTCTATGACCTGCCTGAAGCGATCATGACGGAGGAATACGCCTTAGAAATTGCAAAAAACATTCTCCGCACAGACCCCGACTATGGACCAGCTAAAAAAATAATACAAAATTGCAAATAGCAAAAGGGCTGCGATATCGCAGCCCTCTGCTATTTATCAGCCGCTGTAAGCGGCGTCATAATTCCGAATGATCAGCCGTTGCCCTCTTCAAGCACGTATATATCCACCTGGACAGCGCCCCATGCGCAGCTGTCATAGTAGTGATCCTCCATGTTGCCGAAGTAGAGATCGATCGCAACGGTGCCGTCCATCAGCGCGATACCGGTGTCCGCAGCCACTGCGTAACCGTATACCTTCTTGCCGTTCTGACCGACGATGTACAGCTTGCTTCCGTAGGGAATAACGTTCGGGTTGACCGCGCAGGTGCCTATCTCAGCCACTCTGCCGCTTGCGGTGTAGGCTCCGCGGCGCGCGGTATATGCAGTCGCCTTGCCGGAGATAACGCGGGTGTATTCCGTGGGGATACCGTCCACCAGAGTTAGCTCCGTGGGGTCGTCCATCTTGGAATAGGGAACAGCAAGCGCCGTTCCGCGTTCTATTACCTCGGTGACGGGCTGCTCGGTCACTTCGTCGCTGATAAGCTCCTGACCGGTGAGCACGCCGTCAACGTACTTTTCCTTTACGGTGTAGACCCTCTTGCCGGGTACGCCGGCGGTGACGATATTCTCTGTGCCGATAGCGCGGTTTGTGTTGTCGATATATTCAGTTTCGTAGGCTATTTCGGAGGAATTCTCCCTTGTGACGTACTCAACGCGGGTGACGGTGATCTCCATTCCCTCGCTTACGCTGTCTGTGAGGGGACATGATACTTCGTCGTATTCGCCCAGCGTTACGCCTGCCTTTTCCAGCACCTCGCCGACTGTGCCGTCGATAACGGCGATGGTCTTTGTGCCGCCGTCCACGGTGATATTAACGTCAAACGCGCGGTAGATGGTGATGTATGCGGTGTTGCTGCTGGTTTCCTCGTAGGATACCTTGTCGTTGGTGCCAAGCTGGTAGCTTGCCTGCCTGAGTATCGCATAGACATCGGTCTCAGATGTCATCAGCTCTCTTGTTACGCCATTGTCGGTGATGTAGACGCGGTCCCTGAGATAAATGGAACCAGTCATCAGCGCCACCATGAATATCGTAGCGGTGAATATTGCTGCCTTGACGAGCTTGCCCTTGAATATAAGGCGGTTCATCTTGGCGTTGATTATCTGCGGTTTCATATTTGCCTCCTGAGCAGTTACCCATGCCGTCCCGGCAATCCTCCCCGTATGACGGGTGTAACTTCCGTACAGTATCAGCTTTGGGGAAAGCCGACACTGGAGCAAACGCACTGTCCCCAACAGAGCATTGCATGTTCCACAGCCGCTGTTTATATCTATGCGGCCTCGTGATAATTGTGCGCACAGCAAAGCTGTCACTGTCGCTTCCTGCAACAGTGCTTGTATTATATCGCTTTTCTTCGTTAATGTCAAACGAACCAAATCGCGCATTTTTGTGAACATTTCACAAATCCCTTTTGTAACCATTTTGTAATCATTCTAATACGCACCCCATTTATGTAATTTACTGTAAATTAAACGATTTCTTTTTGTAATAATTACTAAAAATCAAACTTTAAAAATCACCGTCATTCTGTACGAAATTTAACAGCGTTTTTCAAGATCTGATTGTTGATATTCTACATAACGAACAATGTAACATGTTTTCACAATATACGCATTTTACATACGAATGCGCCCTCGCGAATAAAAAGGGGTGACAAAAGCGACTATATATGTTATAATAGAATGGTACGATAATTCCGTAAATCATAGATATATATTTATATAGTATTAAGAGGAAAGGAAAAAACGGGGCATGAATCATGAAAAATCCTGCGGCGCGGTGGTTTACCGCAAGCGCCACGGGAATACTGAGATACTGCTGATAAAGCATGTCAGGTCGGGCTGCTGGTCATTCCCGAAAGGACATATGGAGCCTGGTGAAACGGAGCTGCAGACCGCGGTAAGGGAAATAAAGGAGGAAACCAACATCGACGTTTCGGTGGACGATCCTTCCTTCCGCGAGGTGGTGGTGTTCAACCCGCGGCGCGATATCACCAAGGAAGTGGTGTACTTCCTTGCCCGCGCGACTTCATTCGACTGCGAAAAGCAGGAAAGCGAGATAGCGGAGGCGCGCTGGGTGGAGATAGGGCAGGCGCTCAGTCTGCTGGCTTATGACAACGACCGCGTGCTGGTCAACAAAGCAAAATCATTCCTTGCGATGACAAAAATATAAGGTCACCTCTAAAATATTTTGAAATTTCTGCAACCTTTCTTTGATGTGTGCGGTTTTAATTACAGAACGCCGGAAAACAGACAGTGAACTTCACCGGCGCATAACCGACGCAATAAGGGAGGTAAATATCATGAAAAAGGCGATAGCACTTTCAATGGCAGCAGTCACGGCGCTGACTTCCGTCAGCATGGTAGCATTCGCGGACAACGAGAACAGCGAGGCGCTTGCGGCTGCGATAACCACAGTCAAGCAGCGCGTTGACATTCCCGAGGAACTGAGCGAATTCAGCTACAGGGTCTCAAAGGGAAATCTCAAGGAAACATTCAACCTGACCTGGAGCACACCCGGTACCAACAGTAAATATGAGTATATCGAGGTACAGGTCTGCGGTGGACTTATCCTTAACTATTATTCCAGCGACTGCTGGCAGCGCGCTGACAGAAAGCTCGCGAAGCTTTCCGGCGACCAGCTTTACAAAAAGGCAGTCGCTCAGGTGAAGAAGCTCAACCCCACGATAAACTCCGTGCTGAGCGTTGACCGCGACAGCCTGAGCATTTCCACCTACAACAACACGGCATGGTTCGACTTGGTGAGAATGAAGAACGGCGTCCCGGTGAAGAACGACAAAGGCCGCATCACCGTTGACAAGGACACCGGCGCACTGCTGAGCTTTGACATGAACTGGCATGTTAACGCTTCCTTCAAGGACAGCAAGTCCGCGCTTTCCGAGGACAAGGCAAAGGAAAAGTACGCGGAGATGATCGGCATCTACCCTCAGTATGAGTTTGAATACGACTACGAGACCAAGTCGGTGGTACCGCGCCTGGTTTATACCCAGTCGGATTACGGCGAGATAAACGCGTTCACCGGCGAAAAGAGCGATTTCGACAGCGACGGGTATTACGATGATGAAATCGCGGACGACACAGAAGAAGCGGGTGACACCAACGCCAATGGCAACCCCTCTACCGGCGGCGGTAGTTTCACCCCAGAGGAACAGCTCGAGATAAGCAAGAAGCTTCCCTATGGCAGCAAGGCCGCTATCGTTAAGCTGCTCAAGGACAACCAGTGGCTCACATATGTGGACGGCATGGAGGTGCGCTCCTCTGATCTGTATAAAGTCACCACAAACGGCAAGAACGTGTACGTTTATTCCGCTGACCTGACCGACGAGCAGTGGAGCGAGATCGAAGAAGATACGTTCACCGTCGATGAATGCGGCTCCATGGAAGCCTATGATGACGTGAGCGCTAATGAAAGCGCCGGAAATGAGAACGCAGGCAGCACATGGCACAACGTAAGTATTTCCGTCAATGCGGAGACCGGTGAGATACTCAGCTACAGCTACTATCAGAGCGGCAGCAACGTGCGTTACTACGGCGACAGCTATGATATGAACAAGGCTGACGAGCTGGCGGCGACTATAGCGGCTTCCTTTGCGGGGGACAGGTTCAGCGAATATAAGGACTATGCGAGCGAAGAGAACAGCTGGACGGATAACAACAAGACCCGCTATTCCGGCAGCGACCACAGCTGGTACAGATACGCGAACGATATCCTGGTTTCCGGCGACCGCATAAGGATATGCTTTGACAAGGACATGAAGCTGACGCAGTACAGGATAAACTATACTGACGTCGTGCTCCCCAAGCCCACGGGAATGCTTACAGCGACACAGGCGATGAAGAAGTTCTGGGAGACCAGCGACCTTGACATGTACTATCTTGCTAAGGTATACAAGAAAAAGACCCAGACCGTGCTGGTATACGGCTGCTCAAACAGCGTGAATATCGACGCATTCACCGGCGAGCCGATCTATAGCTGGTATACCCGCAAGGGCAAGAACGACCTTTCCGGCATAAAGGACAAGAAGATACTCAAGATGGCCCAGAAGCTGGACGACCACGGCGTGCTTATCTCCGAGAACAAGTTCAGCGAGAACGACACGGTTACCTACGGCATTCTGTACGACCTTTTCGGCGGCACGGCTTATGTTGACGAGGCAGACCGCAAGATCACACGCAGCGCGGCTCTCATTGCATTCACGCGTTCCGTTACCAGCGATGAGGTGGCTAAGATAAAGGGTATCTACAAGTCGCCGTTCAGCGATATCAGCGACGATAACCCGCGCGTTGGTTATTACGCTATCGCATATGGCATGGGCGCATTCACAGAGAAAAAGCTGGATCCTACAGCGTACTTCACCTACGGGGATATGATCAGGATGGTGTACGCGCTTTATTCAGCTGAAAATAATTGAGGTTTTATATACGCTGTCGGGGCAGAAATGCCCCGACAGTTTTTACATTTGTTTGTGGTCGATTTGCACAGAAATGAAACTTGTGGTTTAGATATATTTACCAAAATTGACCCGATGTGTGAAAAAAATCGAAAAAGCTATTAACAAACCATCATTTTTATGGTAAAATATCTGTGTGCAACAACTTGCAGATAACATTCCGGGTGGTTTGGCATATATCCGGAACATACCATGGAGGTAATAATATGGACGATAATTCAAGAATCAGCCTGACAAAGCCCACTGACGGCAATGATACCCAGGGTTGGCGCGATCCTTCTACGGGAGAGGTTTATCCCCAGGCTCCCCAGGCTTCGCAGACTGCTCAGCCTCAGCAGAGCGTTCCTTATCAGCCCGCAGGGCAGCCCTACCAGGCGCCCCAGAGCGCACCTGTTCAGGGTGGATATCAGCCTCAGTATCAGCAGGCTCCCCAGGGCTATCAGCCCCAGTATCAGCAGCCGTATCAGCCCCAGCAGGGTGGCTATCAGCCCTACCAGCCCCAGATGCAGCAGCCCATTCAGGGTCCGACCAAGTTCTGCAAGCACTGCGGTCAGCCAATTCCTGAAAAGGCAGTTATCTGCACACACTGCGGCTGCCAGGTTGAGGAAGTCGGCAATGCGGCTAACAATCAGCCTATCATCATCAATAATAACAACAATAATAACAACAATAATGGCGGCGGTGCTGTTTACCTCGGCAGACCCAAGAATAAGTGGGTCGCAGTTCTGCTGTGCCTGTTCCTTGGTGGTCTGGGTATTCACCGCTTCTATGAGGGCAAGATCGGTACAGGCATCATCTGGCTGTGTACCGCTGGTCTGTTCGGCGTCGGCGTGCTGATCGATCTCATCATTCTTCTGTGCAAGCCTAACCCTTATTACGTCTGATTTCGTCGGATACATAAAAGAACCGCTCCTTTCCGGAGCGGTTTTTCTGTTATTCCAGCGTATCTATCCTTTTTCTGCGTATCCCTTTCATGAGCGCCAGCGCGATGACTGCGGAAACGCCCTCGGCGATGAGGAACGTCAGCCATACCAGCCACATCATATCCGTCCCCTGGTTTTTCACCACCTGCGAAAATCCCCACGCCACCGGCAGCACGAAAACAAACTGCCTGCACACCGATATAACCAGCGACTGTATCCCGGCTTCGAGCGCCTGGAATATTCCCTGGAACGCAACGTTCGCGCCGGCAAATATGAAGCTCAGCGAGATTATGCGCATGGCGCCGGTACACATCTGCCGCGTTTCCCCGGAAAGCCCGAACAGTCCCGGGAACGGCTCCGCAAGAATTTCCATGAGTATCACGCCCACAGCCATGATACCCAGGGTGTACAGCATGCCGAATTTTATTCCCTGCCTTACGCGGGTGCGGCTGCCCATGCCGTAATTGAACGACACCACCGGGGTTATTGCGTCCCTGAGGCCGAACGCCGCAAACAGAATGAACTGCTGTATCTTGTAATAAAGTCCGTAGGCGGTGACGGCATTCTCGCTTATCTGCCCGAGGATAATATTGAGCCCGTAGGTCATGACGGACATCAGCGCCTGCGCGATAACTGCTGGCAGTCCTATGGAATAAATCTTGCCTATAACGGAAGCGGACGGCTTCATGAAGCGCCAGCCGTTGTCTATCTCCTTTATCATTCTCAGGTGGAATATGAGCGCCAGCCCGCAGGAAACCACCTGCCCGATAACAGTCGCCAGCGCCGCTCCCACAACGCCCATCTCCGGAAGTCCCAGCCAGCCGTAGATCAGCACAGGGTCCAGAATGATATTGGTGACTGCGCCGGCTATCTGCGCTATCGTTGAAAAAAGCGACCGTCCGGAAGCCTGCAGCGTTTTTTCAAACACCGAAAAGAATATCATGCCGAAGCTCAGTGTGCAGCATATCCTGATGTATTCCTCTGCCATCCTGACTATCTCCGGGTTGCTGCTCTGGGAATGCACGTACATTCCCGTGCCGAATACGCCGAACAGCAGGAACACCACGTATATCACAGCCGAAAGGAATATCGTGTTGCCCACCGCGCGGCTTGCCATCTGTCTGTCACCCTGACCCAGGCTGCGGGACATGAGCGCGTTCATTCCCACGCCGGTGCCTATGGATACCGCGACCATCAGCATCTGCACCGGGAAAGCGAGCGCCAGCGCATTGAGCGCCTGTTCCCCTCCCACGGGCATGTTTGCCACGAATGCGCTGTCCACGATGTTGTAGACTGCCTGCAGCATCATAGAAAGTATCATCGGAATTCCCATGCCGAGCATGAGACGCCCCACCGGGGCTGTCGCCATTTTGTTCTTTTCCATGTTTCCTCCCATAAAAAAAGTGTGGCAACTGCGTTCTATCTGGATTTACGCAACTGCCACACGATATTTTACTTTATTTTGTTCTATGGTCTTATTGTACCACAAATTTCCCGTCGGGTCAAAGGGGATTTTGCATAAATTTCCCGCGATGGGAATAGTTTTTTCCGTCAGATGTCGCCGGAGATAACGCCGTCGGCGCCCATTACAGTCACCCTTGTGCCGTTGAACACGGGCACTGCGGAGCCGGGCGCCACCTGCTTTTCCTGCCCGTTGGGGAGAACGCAGTCCCACGCCTCGTCGGACAGGTTTTTCAGCCCCCACAGCGATGGGTTGAGTTTGTTGCGGACTACCTCGCCGATGACGCGGACATTCTCGTCAAACAGCCTTGCGCCGTCGAACAGCAGGATTCGCTGCCTGCCGAGGTGCAGCGCCAGCGGAGGAGCGTAGTGTTCCCCGCAGGGACAGATCACGCGCCCTTCGTCGTCGTGCTCGCTGCCCGTGATAAATCCCTGGGCGCCGCAGCTGCACGCGCAGATGTCCCCGCGCATTCTCAGCAGCAGGTCGAGCCACTGCTTTTCGATGAGCCGCTTTTCCGGCTGGAAAAGTCCCACCGTAAAGGACTGTGTGAAGGCTTCCCTGATGTAATCCGGCATGATACGCCAGAATTTGATGATGTTGTTGTGCACCCCGCGCACGGGTCGGTTGGCGTCGTTATCCGGGTCGTATACGAAAACCGGCTCGGAGCCGTAATGCCGGCGCTCCGCTTCTTCAGTCAGGCAGACGCTGTTGAGCACCTTGCGGCCCTCGAGAGGGTCCCCGCGCAGCAGCAGACGGAACAGCAACACCGCCAGCGACCAGCGGTCGGTGAGCTTATCGGGCGCCTTTTCCCCGCGGACTATCTCCGGCGCCATGTAACCGGGCTTGCCAGCGATGCCGAGATGTTCGCCGTAGGGCGCGATGTTGTCGCAGTCGCAGATGAGCACGCTGCCGTCGGTGGGGCGTATGAAAAATCCGCCGTCGTTGAGGTCCTGATAACTCCTGCCGGAATTGTGCAGCGCCCGGAACGCCGAGGTGATGTGTATCGCGGCATTCACGACGGAATACAGCCCCGAGAACTTCACCCGCGCATTGAGAATATCAGTGAAAGGAACGTACCCCGGGGGGATAAGTTCCATGAGGTAGCCGAAGCCCTCTGCGGTCTGCTCGGTGAGCATCTGCGGCATAAGGAACGACGGGTCGTTGCTGCCGTCCTCGCAGAGCCGCTGCAGGTTCTCGCGGAACATCACGGGGTCCTTTATCTTGTTGGGGAAGTACATTTTCAGCGCGTGGTCGCGCCCCCGGTAGGAAGCCCTGTAGACCGCGCCCTGACCGCCCTGACCGAGCAGCTGGGTAACTTCCGCTTCGCCGCCCAGTTCCATGGGAACTCTGTCGCCGACTTTCAGCATCAGAAGCCTCCTCCGGTTATCTCGTCGAATTTCTCTTCGGCTGCGGTCTCGGCTTCGTTGCCGCACCACTCGCAGACGGTCTGGCTTTCGCCGTTCCAGCAGGTGGTCTTTCCGCATTCAGCGCACTGGAAGAAGCCCTTTGCGCCGCAGTATGGGCAGGAGGGGTACTCCGTGGTGATGTAGATGTTTCCGCTTATCTTGGTGTCGCCGAATTTCTCGCGCTCCGCGGTCCTTTCGTTCACTTTGAACGCCCACGTTGCGTACCAGTCGCCGTCCTCGCGCTGTTCTGTGCGTATGCCGAACAGCGAGTGGTCGTTCTTGCATTTTGTGAGAATTACTGCTGCTTTCATTATTTCCTCCTGAAAGGTTAACTTTTTATGCCCGGGGGAAGCGCCGGATAAAACAAATTCGACTTATTCAGCGCGTCCCTAATTTTTCAAGTATCCTTGCGGCTTCGGTATGCCCGTTTTCGGCTGCCAGCCGGAAGTATTTCTTCGCTTCGTCGCGGTTCTTTTCGACGCCGGTACCCTTCAGGTACATTACGCCGAGGTTGTACTGCGCGATATCAAGCCCCTGCGCTGCCGCTTTTGAGAACCACGAGAACGCCGCGTATGCGTTCTTTTCCACACCGCTGCCGAGGTACAGGCACTTTCCGTAGCTGCACTGCGCCTTTGCATGACCTGCTTCCGCAGCGTGGCGATAGAACATCGCAGCGCTCTGGAAGTCCTTTTCAGCAAGGCATCTTCGTGCGGACTGGTAGTCTTTTTCGCCGTCGTCCGGGAGCGGCTCGGGCGGCTCGGTCTCCTGCTCGGGCTTGGGTTCCGTGACCGGCTCGGGGAGCGGCTGATTTGGCAGCAGCTTGCGCCAGCGCTTTGCGGTGTCGGCGTCCGTGTCAACGAACGTCCCGGTTTCATAGCACAACGCTATCATCTCCACGGCAGGCTCGTAGCACTGCTTTGCAGCCCGCAGGAACCACTCGAATGCATACGCTTCGTTGATGTCGCAGGAAATTCCCTCTGCGTAGAAGTAACCCGTCATGTACTGCGCCGCGGGCACGTTGTTTTCTGCGGCGCGCAGGAACCATTCCCGCGCGGATTTCACGTCCTGTACGCCGCCGCGCCCCTCCATGAGATAGAACCCGACGTAGTACTCGGCTTCGGCGCAGTCCTGCTGAGCGGAAAGCGTGAACCAGTACATTGCCTTGTTGTAGTCCTTTATGCGGTCGAAATGTCGGCCGAGGCTGTATTGCTCGGCGCTGTCGGTGATGTTCTTGCGGCTCTCGGTTTCGGCTGCGGGCAGCTCGGCTTCCATACGGAATGAGATGTCGCAGCCCAGCGCTGCGGCTACGGCTTCCACTGCTGTGGCTGCGGTGCGGCCTTTCAGCCCTATCTCGTCCCTGAGGGACTTCACGCACCGCGCCGCTGCAGCGGCGCGCACCTCGAAAGGCTTTCCGCGGACTGCCCACAGCTTCTGCGCGCAGCCGTCGTACAGCGCGACGTGGCACTGACGGCGCAGGGCGCTTTCCCGCGGGAATATATCGGCTATGAGCGCGTCGGTGCGCCGTCTGTCCAGCAGGGTATTCTCGCCGAAACGCCCGGCGATGTAGCACAGCATACCACGGATATCGGTGACGGCTTCACCGGAGGGTGTATGCACCGTTTTGCAGTATGGGCAGGCAGTCATGCTGCCCTCGTCAAAAACTCTTCCGCATTTTCCGCAGACCAAAACGCTCACCTCCTGCTTGTGACGCACTGAACAAAATCAGCCATGCGCGCGTCCGGACGGGTCGATTTGATTTGTTCAGCGTTTTCTGAATATACTATATTGATATTGTATCACAAATAACTGTTTCTGTCAATAAAATCCTTACGGCTTGACATTCCCACCGTATTGGGGTATAATACACATATATATCAAAAACGACAGGGAAAGGGAAAAAACATGCCGGTAAAAATATCAGACGGACTGCCCGCGCAGTCAATACTTGAAAACGAGCATATATTCATCATGACGGAGCACCGCGCGCTCCACCAGGATATCAGACCGCTTAAGATAGGCATTCTCAACCTCATGCCGACAAAGGTAGTCACCGAAACGCAGATACTGAGATGCCTTTCCAATACCCCGCTGCAGATAGAAGTCACCCTGGTGCAGACTTCCACTTACACGAGCCACAACACCTCCAGCGAGCATCTGCTGAATTTCTACAAGACCTTTGACGACATAAAGGACATGAATTTCGACGGCTTCATCATCACCGGGGCACCGGTGGAGCAGATGGAGTTCGAGGATGTGGACTACTGGCAGGAAATGTGTAAGATAATGGAGTGGACAAAAACGCATGTGCATTCCACGTTCCATATCTGCTGGGCTGCGCAGGCGGCTCTGTATTACCACTACGGCATAAAGAAGTACCCGCTTGAGGAGAAGCTTTCGGGGGTATTCCTGCACACGCTGCTCACGCCGAAATCGCGCCTTTTCAGGGGCTTTGACAGCGAGTTCTGGGCGCCGCATTCACGCCACACCGAGGTGCGCCGCGAGGACATCGAAAAGATACCGCAGCTCAAAGTCATGGCTGTGTCTGAGGAAGCCGGAGTTTACGCGGTGTGCAGCGAGGACAGCAGGCAGTTCTTTATAACCGGGCATTCCGAGTACGACGCGGACACGCTGGCGCTGGAATACAGGCGCGACCTCGACAAGGGGCTGGACCCTAAAATCCCCGCGCACTATTTCCCGGACGACGACCCGTCAAAGCAGCCCGTGCTGAGGTGGAGGGCGCATTCCACGCTGATATACACCAACTGGCTGAACTATTTCGTTTATCAGACCACGCCGTTTGATATTTCCGAAAAAATATGAAAATATATTGCATTTTTCTGGCGCATATGTTATAATTATATCGCATAAAGGTTTTTTCGGACATATAGTCCGGCATCACGAAAAGTAAAGAGAGGTATCACTATGTTAGAATATCTTGGCAATGCGATCTATGGTTCCTTCATAGCGAATATGATCATCGGTCTTCTTGGCGTAGTTGCTTCCGTTGCGGGCAGTATCGTGCTGGATAAGCTCGTTTTCGGTCCCAGTGCAAAGGACAAGAACGCCTCCAAGGCTGCTAAGGTCGCAAACGGTCAGCATTTCCTGCCGCTTAGCTTCATCAGGATAGGCTACTATGCATGCGCTATTTACCTGGTTTTCCTGGGCATTTCGATGTTCCCGCTGCTGGGTATTTCCGGCGTCCCCGCTTTCTTTGGCGTTGCTGTCATCGGCAATATTGTTCTCCACTTTGTTTATGAGCTGCTCCTTGCAGCCCGCAAGAATGCCGGTCTTGACACTGACGGCGACACCGCTGCTGAGCCTAAGGTAGAACCTCAGCCCGCTGCGCAGCCTTATCAGCAGTATCAGCAGCCGCAGCAGTACCAGCAGATGCCCCAGTATCAGCAGGTGCCCCCGATGCCCCAGCAGGCAGCTCCGGCTCCTGTACCGCAGTCTGTTCCTCCGATGCCCCAGCCCGCTCCGGCGCCTGTACCGCAGCCGGTACCTCCCATGCCCCAGCCCGCTCCGGCTCCCGTGCCGCAGCCTGTTCCCCCTATGCCTCAGCAGGCAGCTCCGGCTCCTGTACCCCAGCCGGTACCTCCCATGCCCCAGGCTGCACCCGCTCCCCAGGCGGCAGGCGCCATGGCATGTCCCCACTGCGGCAAGCAGATGAAGGCAGGCGCAAAGTTCTGCCCGTTCTGTGGCAAGCCTACAGTCTGACATTACATAAGAATATACGCGACCGCTTCGGGTTTCCGGAGCGGTTTTCGTATTATCCGCGGACATGGCGCATAACATGTACGGGGTGATGTTATGAGAAAACTGACCGGAAACGCGAACCGGTTTTTTGTGCGGCTGATTTGTGTATTCCTCTGCGCGGCGGTGGCGCTGACATTCCCGTTCGTTGCGGAATGCGAGGAGGGCAGCGCGGAGACCCCGCGCGCCATGCTGCTGATGGAAGCACGCACGGGGCAGGTGCTGTATTCCGTCAACGCTGCGGAGAAGCTGCCCATGGCTTCTATAACAAAGGTGATGTCGCTGCTGGTGCTGTCGGACTTCATCGACGACGGCAGGCTCACGCTGGAGGAAAAGGTGAAGGCGTCGGCGTATGCTTCCTCGGCTGAGGGCTCGGTGATATGGCTCAGTCCGGGGGAGGAAATGACCGCTGCGGAACTTCTCGAAGCGGTGATAGTGAGTTCCGCGAACGACGCGTGCATTGCGCTTGCGGAGCATGTCGCGGGGAGCGAAGAGCAGTTCGTCAGGCTGATGAACCGCCGCGCGAAGAAGATGGGGCTTTCCGGCACGAAGTTCACGGGTTGCGTGGGGTTCGACGCGAAGGGGCACTACACGACGGCAGAGGACATCGCGGTGATGACTGCGGAACTCATGGAAAAGGAATACTACCGCGGGTGGCTGCTGACCTGGCTTGATTACCTGCGGGGAGGGGACACGCAGCTTCTCAACACGAACAAGCTGGTGCGGTATTACGACGGCATTCTCGGGGGAAAAACGGGAACCACCGACGGTGCGGGCTGTTGCCTGACCGCCTGCGCGGAGCGCGGTGGAATGCGCCTCGTTGCGGTCGTGCTGGGCTGCGGTGAGGACCCGGAGCGATTCGACCGGGCTGAAGAGCTGCTGGATATGGGTTTCTCGGGGTATGAGAAGTTCACGCCGGAGGTGGACAGCCGCAAGCTGCTGCCGATAACCGTGGAGCGCGGGGAATATTCCACGGTGCAGCCGGTGGTGCAGGATTACGGCGAATGCGTGATAAAAAGGGGGAGAGCCGGCAGCGTGGATTACTCCTACACATTTGTGGAGGGGGTAAAGGCGCCGGTGGAAAAGGGGCAGTTCCTGGGGGAATACCTCGTCACGCTGGACGGCGTTGAGGTTTTCCGGTCGGATATCGTGGCAAAGGAGGAAGTACGCAGAATGAATTTTGGCATGTACCTGCTCTGCGTGCTGGGCGAGATGGTGTCTTTCTGACAGTTTCTTGACGGTTTTTGTGGTTTTGTCGGGGAATTTTGGCAAAAGCCCTTGACAATTCGGATAAAATGCGATACAATAAAGGTAAATAAAGCTGTAAGTGTCTTTTACAGTCCGCTATCGGGAGCGTTGACAGTGAATTTCTGCGAGCAGCTGAGTTTCGCGCATTCGCCGGTGGTGCTTCCGCGGGTCGGCAGTGCGTTGTATGCAGTCGGTACGGCTGCTGTGAGCATGTTTCGCATTTTATGCGCCTGATCTCCGGGTACACACGGAATCAGCTATCACAGCCTTTCTGCAAAGTCCAGCAGACGGGTCAGGGCGCAGGGCAGTGTGGGTTCGTTCTTGCAGCGTGTGCAGTCTGTTTCCGTGGGGCAGGGTTTCTTTGCGCAGGCAAAGCCGCTGTATTCCGGAAGAATACAGTTCGAAGCAACGCACAGAGATCGGTTACTAGCGCGATACGATCTGGTAAACCTTGCGGGTTACCGTTCCGGCTCACCGTTTCGATCGGGTAAAGATGCTGATTAAAAGCGTTATTCCTTCGGGCTTACAGAGAAGGTTTTATTTTGACTCACTCATTGAGAGGGGTCGTATTACGAACACCTTGAACCAGCTTCATGGTAATCGCAATACGGCCTCCTTTCTTTATTTTTCGTCAATATTCATTGACGAAAAATTGGTGATTTTCCTTTTTTGCCCCGGAGTGGGGCAAAAATTCCGGCTGTGGGTACTAAGAGGATATCGGATACGGATTTTCACGCCGGAAGCGGAAAATCACCGCGCACCGCGTCCTCGGTGGGGTTTATCTTCGTCAATATTCATTGACGAAAAATTGGTGATTTTCCTTTTTTGCCCCGGAGTGGGGCAAAAATTCCGGCTGTGGGTACTAAGAGGATATCGGATACGGGTTTTCACGCCGGAAGCGGAAAATCACCGCGCGCCGTGGAAATTAATTCGGAATTCGGAATTCAGAATTATTGTGTCTGCTTCGCAGACATTATCTCAAAAGATTTACTATAAAATACACAGGGCGAAAGTGGTTCTTTCGCCCTGTAGTGTTTCTGTAAAAGATATTGAAATAATATCGCCGCAGGCGATACCATAATTCCGAATTCCGCATTACGAATTCCGAATTGACTATCAGTCTTCTCCGAGTTTGAGCGCCTTGTTGATGTTTATTCTCCGGATTATTCCACCCAGAACCAGGAAGCCGCCTATCAGCATCACCGCAATGATAACGTAAAGCTTGATGTAATCCCCGGGGTCGCCCTGCACGCGGAACGGAGGCACCTGGTCGGCTGCATTGTACATCGTACGGAACATCGGTACGAACAGGTCGCTTGCCGTGCCGCCTATCACAAATCCCATGGCTATTGAAACAAGGCTGACAAGCAGCTGTTCCCAGCCCAGGGTGGATATTACCTCGCGGAACGTTACGCCCATCGCGCGCAGTACGCCGAACTGCAGCGTGCGCGATTTAATTGAGATTATCCAATAGATAAGGAAGCCTATCACCGTCATCAGCATTATCACCACAAATCCCAGGGTGAGCGCGCCGTTCATTCCCTGCAGGGCGGGGTCGGTCTTTTCTTCAATGAGCAGCTGACTGCTGTCGATTATGCGCTGTATCTTAAGGTGCTTTGCTTCGATGTCGGCATAGAGCGCTTCGCTGGTGGCGCCGTCCTTCATCTTCAGCCATATCTGATAGGGCTGAAGTTCCGTCACGCGGCGCAGGTAATTGTAATTGCACACCAGGAAATCGCGCTGCGTTTCTTCTCCGGTGCGTTCATCGGCTATGGTCTCGCTGGGGTTTATTCCCGGCCAGTAATCCACGAATGCGAGTACGGTCAGGTCAACTGCGTCGCTTCCCGCTATCTTCACGGAAACCACGTCGCCCAGCTGCACGCCCTTTTCCTCCCAGCTGCGGGAAGCAAGCACGCCTGCCTTGTAGTCCACCAGGGCTGAGCAGTAATTCCACCAGTGCACGGGCAGCAGGTCGCTGCGGAACCATGCGGTCTGCGAGAACTTACCCGGCTCTATCGCCATCAGGTCCGCGCTGTTGGACTGCACCTCTCCGCAGGTGGCTTTCGCGTCAGTGCGCAGCACGCGGGTCGCGATATCAACGCCCTCGAGGTTCTGGTAATCGTCCATGTCTATTTCAACGTAGCTGCTGTCGTCGTCAACGTTTTCCAGCCGCCAGTAGGCGTCTATCACCACGTCTGCACCGGTATTATAGTATATTCTGTCGGAACGGCTGTTGTTTATCGCGCGCGCGGTATTTGCAGAGAATATACCCAGCGCGAATGTAACTGAAAGGAACAGCATCAGGAAGCGTTCCCTGCCGCCCTGAGAGCGCGCAACGGAGGTTATCGCAATGTACTGTGGAACTGTCCAGAAGCGTTTTCCTATATAGTATATAAGGCGCAGCAGGTAGGGGTAAATCCTGATGAACAGAAGTCCCGCGCCCATGATGAACATTGTCGAGAACACGAAATAAAGCGGGTTTATCGTGCCGTCGCTGACGTAAGTGCCGTCCGCAAAAAGACGGTTTATGCTGCGGGCGGTGAAATAATACCATATCAGCGAGCCTGCAATCAGGATAATATCGATGCAGAGCTTTTCCCACAGAGCCATTTTGACGACCTTTGCCTTGCTCTGCTTGTATTTTACGATGGACAGCTTTGAAGCGGGGATTATCGGCAGCATCGTTGTGATGAAGAAAATCACTATCGCTATGAGCGCATATATGAACGCGTCGATACTCAGCTTTGCGGCAAGCCCGGTGCGGTTGACGAACTCCAGGAAGCCGTTGGACACGCCGAGGAAATTACACAGCAGAAGCCCGATGAACGGCGCTATGATGAACGTCGCAAGGCCAAGCACTCCGGCTTCCATCGCGTATATCGCGAAAATCTGCGCGGACGAGGCGCCGCGGCTCTTGAATACGGCTATTTCGTTCTTTTCCTGCTCAACGTTCAGCTGGGAAACCATGAACAGGTAGAATGCCAGCATAACTATGGTAGGTATCTGCAGTATCCACAGCATGGATTTCAGGTTTGCGGCACGCACTGCATATTCCGACAGAATATCGCTGATGCCCATGGAAAAGCTCATTCCCGCGTCGGAATACACCGTGTGGTCCTCTTCTATCGCTTTTGTTACGGAACTCAGGTCGTTGAGGTCCATCTTCTGATAATCAAAGGAATAACGGCACTCGGCGCCGCTGAGCGTGGTGAGCCCGGTGCTGAGGTAATCCCCGAGCATAGTGTCGTAATCCATGAACAGCGCGTTGAGGTAATCCTCCATAGTTTCCGACCAGTAGCTGTCGTTTTCGCTTGCCTGCCGGAATACACCCACAACAGTGACTGTCAGCGGTTCCGCGGCGCTGAAAAAGCTGTTCTGCAGCTGATAGGTACCACCGAAGGACATACCCAGGGTCTTTAAGCATTCCTCGTTGCAGACTATCTCAAAGGAACCATCCGGAAGCTGCCCGGGTTCAAACATTCTTCCCTGGATAATTTCTGCGTGGTCCGCAAGCCCTGTCATTCCGATGACTTTCACGCGCGCCGTCTTGCCGGTGATAAGGTACATGAAGCCGTCCGTCAGCACGGTCTTGCTGTTCGCCTGCGGAATGTGTATCCGCGCGGTCTGCTGGTCCACAAGCTCCCGCATGGAATTCACCGCTGAGCGGCGCTGCTCGTTGGAGTCCTTGACGGATATGGAGCTTGTCACGACGTATTCGCCGGGGTAAAGCCCGGTTTCGGTCTGGTACGCCTGCATATCCTTTATAAGAATACGCTGCAGGGAAGAGTCCATGTATATCGGCACGGTGCTCATCATTCCCGCTGCAAGCAGGAAGCCGATGAACAGGCACAGCACCATCCAGCGGGTGCTGCGCATTTTTCTGAATAGTAAAGTAAGCACAGTCTATACCCCCATCAGCGCACAACGACGCGGTCGCCGGCTTTCAGACCGGTGAGTATTTCGGCTTCGGTGGCGTTGGTTATTCCAACGGTGACGTCCACCTCGACCTTGTTGTCGTTTTCGTCGAGAATAGATACATAGCTGCGGTCGCCGTCAGTCTTGACAAGGGTCTTGGATATTACGACGGCGTTTTCGTGGGTCGCGAATACCGCGGTGATGTCTGCGGTCATTCCCACGGTGAGAAAGCTCGGCTGCTCTCCGGTGAACTCGCACCAGATGGAATCGGTGTTGCCGAGAATATCGGGGAAGTCGTCATACACGCCCTCGGTGGTGTTGGTGGGGGTTTTCGCGACATACCCCGGGAAGTCCTCGCCGTCTACGGTCAGCGTGACTTCCTGCCCCAGCGGGAAGCTCTTCAACTGCGACGATGTGTACTGTATCGAAAGCTGCGTCGGGTCGATTATCTTTACTATAGTCTTGTATGCGGTCACGGTGTCGCCGGGGTTGAGGCTCTGTATGTAGCAGACCTGCCCATCCATGCCAGCGTATATACGGGACTGGTTCATGCGGCGCTGGTATTCGTCCAGGGTGTTCTGTTCCATTTCCAGTGTGATGCGGTCGTCGGCAGAGCCGGTTCGGTTGTAGGTGAGCTGCGCCTTTTCAACGATAAGCTGCTGCTGCTCATAAAGATAGGGGAGATCTCCGGTGTCGAGTTCAGCGAGCAGGTCGCCCTGCTTCACGAACTGACCTGCGGTGACATATATCGTCTTTATGGTGCCTCCGCTTTCCGGGAAACCCGCGTTGTACTGTGACTTGCAGACGACATACCCGGTGGCTATCACCTTGTCCTCTATGGTTTTCTGCTTCGCTGTGTAGGTGGAATAGGCTATATCCTCAACCGCAACTGTCGGCGGCTCAAGCAGTTCTTCTTCAGCAGGGAAGAAGAAGCAACCGGTCAGGCTGGATACAGATAACAGCAATGCTGCGGACATGATCAATTTTCGGTTCATAAAAATACCTCTTAATATAAAGCGTTCTTATATACTATATCATAAAAAAGAAAAAAGCGCCAGTGGAAAAAGGGTAAATACGGCAGATTATATAAAATAAAATTAATTGTTTGTGGAAAAGTACATGATACAGGCTGAATATACGGCGTTGCGTTGTGAAATTGTTGTAAAACATTTGCGATAGTTGAAAGTTATGCATTAATGTTACATATTCAATAAATTTTCGATATTTTTTGCGAAAAGGGGTTGACTTTTGCATGAAACGGTGATATAATATACAAGCCGTCAGAGATGAGGGCACGAAAGCTTAAAAAATCACAGAAAAGTTCAAAAAACTTTGAAAAAAGCTTAAAAAACCTCTTGACAAGCTCGAGAAAATGTGATATAATAAATAAGCTTTCCGAGAGAAAGTCACTTCTTGAGAATTCGACAAGAAAGTTCAAAAAACTTTGAAAAAAGTTTGAAAAACCTCTTGACAAACTCGAAAAGATGTGATATAA